>Ga0078972_1010403_pt1 | contig 17411 bp, 21 predicted proteins | sample YelNatPaOPGAMG01_FD_67568 | JGI IMG/M metagenome (GOLD analysis project Ga0078972, IMG submission 67568) | Hot spring thermophilic microbial communities from Obsidian Pool, Yellowstone National Park, USA - OP-RAMG-01 (SPADES assembly) (version 2) | ecosystem: Environmental > Aquatic > Thermal... | reverse complement strand
GAAGAAAGCAAGATAGATTGGGAAAAAATACCGATGGTGATTCAGGCAAGAACCTAGTTTAAAATTGTAAGGGGTAACTATGCTTTTAATCAAGGCCGTCACCTTTTAAGTTAACAGAATCCTATTCATGATTCTGTTAATTTAACTAGTGATAAACAAGCTCTATAAAATCGCCATCGCCTTTTAAATTAATAATATGCTATTTATTTTCTTCTATCTCTTTTTTCTTCTTCCTTGCTCGAACTTGAAAGAACGACAATTCCAATTACCGCTCCTATGAATATTAATGGCAATAGCCATCCAACATTTCTTGATATCCAATACCCTACTTCGGGCCCGAAAAAAGATAGTCCGAATGGCGAAACAGCTCTACTCAAAACCCATATAAAAATTATTATCCCTAATAGTCCGAATATCCATTTCCATCTTTCATCTTTATCTTTAGCAAACAATCCCAACAAGATAATCGCCGCGAGAATAATTGCTACTCCTACTCCTGTATAGCTAAATAAAACCATGAAAAATTGCGATATATAGAGATTTGATATTGCAAAAAAGGATAGAACTAGTGCAATGATTAAATTAACTGCTTTATTTTCCCCAAGAACTTTTATCTTATCGAGTATTGCATATACAACTGTGAAAATCAACAGAAGGGGCAGTATAACATCAAACATACCTATCTGCTGCCATTGATATATTATGTCCCGAAATCCAGTCCAGCCCCAACCATAATATCCATAATTATCCATTTTCCTCTTTTCTTTTTTTATAAATTTTTTATAAAAACTATAATATTTTATGTTTTAAATATCTTACTTATTGCTTCCTTTTCCCTCTTTTGATGAAATAATTGCAGCTCCTGCGCCTATTATGAGAGAGAAAATTATTATATAATTGACTGCTTCGGGCGTTAATGGAGGAAGCTTTACCCCCGTAGCCCAAATTATAGTCGCAATCAGAGCAATTCCAAGAATTATTCCAATTGCTATTTTTAAACCCGTATTCACTTCAGGAACCTTAAATCCTATAAATCCAAATAACAACAAGAAACAAAGTAAGATTACAATCATTACAGCTACTACAGGAATTATATTTAAAGTGACTCCGACTGCTGCCGGTACCCCTATGAATATGAAAGCGAAAATTGCTGAAACAATTATGTCTGCAGATTTGTTCTCACCAAGAATTTTTGTCCTTCTCAATATTGCAAATATAACTACAAAAACTAATAGAAATGGCAATATTACTTGCGTAAAAAAAGGGTCTGTAAATAGGCTAGGTGTTGCTGCCATCTTTTTTATTTAATTAATTAAATTGAAGGTTCTTCTGTTTGTTCACTCGGCATTTCCTCTTTTACTGGAATCGCATTTTTGCTGATTACAACTACATCTCCAATTGCCTTAACAAACTGGTGCGGAACTATCAATCCGCGGGCACCACCAAGATAAGCACTTAGATTTGAATCTCTGCTTAACTTTATTCTCCATCCATCCACTTTGTTATCTACGATGTTAGCTTCTTCTATTTCTCCGAAATAGTCGCCGGCGTCAGTGAAAACCTTCAATGAAATCATATCACTTATTTTTAATATTTTTAACATGTTATTCCTTTTTTTATTTAATTTAAATTATAAACTTTATGTTATAAATTTTAAATGACTGCTCGCTATATAAACTTTTTGCTTTATTTTTATCTATTTTATCTTTCTATATTATCAAAAGATTTTTATAAACTCTTTCCTTACAGATATTAAAGATTAAAAAGAGGTAGATATGGTGAGTGAAGAAACTAGAGATATCATTTCTAAATATAATTCTATGCTCGAAAGCGCTATTAAGCAAGAAAAGAGCAGCGATTATTCTATAGAATACTCGAGGTTTAGGCAAGAGGCTCTAAGAAATTATAGTACTTATGAGAAGCTGTGCAAGAGCGTCGGAAAAACATTAAAAATCAAGCTCAGTGTGAAAGACGAAGAAAAGATTTCTAAGGCCCTAAAAACCTCGCATATAGAGGTAGAGCCTGGAGAGGCTGCTGGATTAGCAGTTATTACGCTTGTAACTTGCTTTTTACTTTCTGTTATGATTTCTGCAGCCATATATCTCTTAACTAATTCCTTCCCGCTATTGATATTCATATTATTGATTTTTATTACTCTGTTTTTATTTTATTATCTCAATACTCTACCTCAGAGAATAGAACAGCAGTGGCGCTTGAAGGCAAGTTCGCAAATGGTTCCATGTATACTCTATATAGTAATTTATATGCGACACACCAGCAACCTTGAAAGAGCAGTGCGGTTTGCTGCAGAGCATTTGCAACCACCTTTATCCCTCGATTTAAAAAAAGTTTTTTGGGATGTCGAAACTGGAAAATTCAGCACAATAAAAGAAAGTTTAGACGCTTATCTTGAAACCTGGCGCGAATATAGTTTAGAGTTTGTAGAATCTTTTCATCTAATTGAATCTTCTTTGTATGAACCAAGCGAAGATAGGAGAATACAGATTTTAGATAAATCTCTCGAAGTTATGCTCGAAGGCATTTATGAAAAAATGCTGCATTATACTCACGATATACGCTCGCCAATAACGAATGTTTATATGCTAGGAATTGTTTTACCTACATTAGGTTTAGCATTGCTGCCTTTAGCTTCGACTTTATTGCAAGGAGCAATTAACTGGATTCATGTAATGTTGCTTTTCGATATTTTAATTCCTTTTTTTGTTTTTTATATGACTTCACAGATTCTTGCTAAAAGACCAGGAGGATTTGGAGATCAGGAGCTCCTTGAAAGGAATCCAAACTATAAAGATTATGCGAGCAAATCACATTATGTTAAGGCTTTTTTAGTTACTTTTCCTTTATTCTTAATAGGAATATTTCCTCTGCTAGTCCAATTTACAGATATTGGCACGAGTTTAGGAATAAAAGATGCCACTTTTAAAGATATAGGATTAAATTTTATGGGAGATCAACAACTTTTTGGTTTCGTAACAACAGAAACAGGACAGACAATAGGCCCATTTGGAATATTTTCTTTAATATTAAGTTTATTCGTTCCTTTGAGCATCGCACTATTTTTCTCAATGTCATATAAATGGAAAACTCAAAGTTTGTTAGAATCAAAAAAACAGACAAAGGAACTCGAGCAACAATTTGCTGGGAGTATTTTTCAACTTGGAAACAGGATAGGAGACAATCTGCCTGCTGAGATGGCTTTTGGAAGAGTTGCCCAATCTTTACAGGGAACTCCGACAGCAGGATTTTTTAGCATGGTAGACATGAACATTCAACAGGCAGGGATGAGCGTAGAGGATGCTATATTTAATAAAAGCAGGGGGGCTATAAACTATTATCCTTCTGATTTAGTTAGAACAAGCATGCAAATTCTTGTTGAATCTGTAAAAAAAGGATTGCAAGTTGCAGCGAGAGCCTTAATGTCTATATCGGAGTATGTTAAAAATATACATAAAGTCGATGAAAGACTTCGTGATTTGTTGGCAGATATAATTTCTGAGATGAGGAGCAACATGAGTTTCTTGGCACCATTACTTGCTTCAATCGTAGTTGGCTTATCATCAATGATAACAACAATATTGATGAAACTGCAGATGATGATATCGCAGAATCCTGCAGCAAAAGAGCAATCTTTTTTAGGCATGGGAACAATAGGGACTGTTACAGACATGTTTAATGTTACCGCGATGATTCCACCTTATTGGCTGCAGATTATAATTGGGATTTATCTCGTTGAAATAACTTTCATTTTAACTGCAACATTAGTTACAATAGAATCAGGTTCTGATAAACTACTCGATAAATCAGAAAAAGGAAAATTACTTGGAAGAGGAATAACTCTTTATTTTTTAACAGCACTGATATCAATTATTGTTTTGGCAGGGCTTGCGATAGTTGCCGTTGGAAACCTCGGGGCTTGAAAAGTTTTATTAAGCTATTTTTATTCTAATAATTATGAACAAAAGAGGACTCACCTGGCAGGTTTTAATTTTAGCTTTAATTGCCTTAGCAGTGCTTGCTCTTGCAATTTACTGGATTTACTTAGCAAATTCAAAGGGAATAAGTCTGTTGCAAGCCATAATTGATACTTTCAGATTCGGGAGATAAAAAATGTCTCAAACAACAGAAAATTTAATTAAAGGGGTTATAGCTGTTGCTGTTCTCGCCATTGTTATCGCTATACTCATTATTTTTTGGGAACCTTTAACAGAATGGATAAAAGGAGATACTTTGCCTGAGGAAACAGAGAAAATATCCCAAGAAAATTTTGATACTTTAATGACTAACATAGAAAAATGTCAGAGCATCGAAGATAAAGACTGCGTTTGCGACGGCTTCGTGAATTTTCCTGGAGTTTTTAAAAGTTCCAAACTCGAGATGATAGCTGATGGGAAAGATATGCTCTTTAATGTTGTTTACAATAAGAGGGTTTATGCTTCAAAAAAACTTTCTGATATTTTCGTTTCAATTATCTTTATAGAACCGACAGGAATGAATTTCGAAAAAGCGAGAGAAATTGATTTATATGCTAAAAGGTGGATTGATTTCACAAAAAATCCGCCATTGTTTGATAATGAAGAATTGGGCAAGAAAGTATTGTGGTGGAGAACAACCGCCGCAGAACCTGCTGTCGTAAGCCCTTCAATATACAAAACAGATACTATGCTCAATTTTATTGTATCTTATAACAAGCCAGAAGAGATAAATAATGTTTTAAGCTCCTTGAGAAAGTGCGGTATCAAATAACAATATTTAAAAATATTCAAAACATTATTATATAAAAAGAGGCAAGATGAAAAACAAAAAAGGAATCGAGTTGAATATAACTACAATAGTAGTAGTTATCTTAGCTGTCCTTGTTCTAGTTATACTTGCTCTGTCTTTTACAGTGGGACTAGATAAAATGTGGCAATCAATTGTCGCATTCTTTGGAGGGACTTCGGGGCTAGAAGCAAAAAACGTGATTGCTCAGTGTAATCTCAACCCAAAAGATGATTGGTTTTTTTGCTGTAAGAGATTCGATACTAGGGAATTCGGAAGTGTAACTTGCGCCGAGTTGAGAACTAAAGTCTCAGGGGCTGATTTCACAGAACAAGCAAAAGCAGTAGAATGTACTGTTCAATGCTCTTCGACTTAGATAGATAAAATGAACAGGGACAAGAAGAGGAACAAGAAGGCAGCATTAAGTGTTGAGACCCTCATAATAATTATCCTCGGCGTTCTTGTACTAATGACGGTTATGTTTATTTTCAGTTCTGGCATAAGAGAAGTAGCTTCAAGTATATTGAATAGCATTAAAGATGCTCTGGGTTTGTGGAAATCGGCTTCTTGATAAAAATAAAAGAAATAGTTAAATACTCTTTTTTCTTTATCTTTTTATGAATAAAAGAGGCGTTGAATTAATGGGCAAAACCATAGTCGAGATAATCATAGCCGTGATTGTTGTCGGGATTTTGTTTTACGCTTCTTACGTTTTGTTTAGGAATTATCTTGGAAATCAGCAAGAGTCTCAAGCAACAGGATTACTCGAGAACATAAAAGATGCTATAGATAGTGCAAATCTCAATGAAGAAAAAACAATATCCATGCTCGCGCCAAAGGCATGGCATCTGCTATCTTTTGACGAAGCGAATAATTTTAATGGCAACTTTGAAAAACCAGATATTTACTACATGAGAAACTGTTTATGTATATGCAAGGATAAAAAATGCAAGATATGCACTGGAATAGAATTTCCTGCAAAAACAGGCGAAACATTAGTTGACATTATTATTCCAGAAGACATCTCAATTGTTAAAACAGATAAAGATATAAAAATACAAAAAAAGGTATAAAATGAAATTTATTGATTTAATAAAAAGCAATCATATGAATTTAATAAATCGCAAAAAGGGAAATAATGTTGGGACACAGATTATTGTTTTAATCTTGTTAATTATCCTTGCAGCAATAATCTTTTTAATTATAAGATATATACTAAATAGATTCGGAATATTGTAAGATGGCTGTAAACAAAAAAGCGGTGATGTGGGAAGTAATAATTCCTTTAATCATAATTATAGTCACTGCAGCAATTTTAGTCTTTTTTCTTGTTTTAGTACCTTATAAATCCATGGTTGGAAAAGAGGCATGCCATCAAAGTATCGTTCTCAGAAATAATGCGATTCTTGGAGGAACAGAGCTAACGCCGGGCATGATTCCATTAAATTGCAAAACTAATCCACTGGTTATAGATACTAGTGATGAAATGCAAATTAAAAGAGATATTGCCAATGAAATGTATGACTGCTGGTGGACATATGGCGAAGGAAAAATGGATTTCTTCAGTAAGACAAGTTGGTGGGATATCAAAAATCCCTTGGGCATAGAAAAAGTTTCATGTACGATATGTTCAACAATTCATTTTGAAAAAAGTGCTAAAGATAAGAAAATAGACATTACTGATTATCTTCAAGATACAAAGATTCCAAAAAAAGAAATAACTTATTTATCCTATTTCAATGATAAGGAAGGAACAAAACTTGCCCCTGAACAAAGGATAGAGGTAATAGATACTAACAAAGATTATGCTATCCTTATAGTTGGAACTCGTGGAGGCAAAATAAAGACTGTTCTTACTACAGTAGGAATGAGCGCAGCTTCTGGTGCTGCAATCGGGGCAGCATTTTTAGGAGTTGGCGCTATCCCGGGAGCAATTATCGGGGCAATTGTTGGGGTATTTAGTGGGAGCACAGTTATGGGAACTTCTTTCGCTTTGAATTCATATTTCTCTTCAATAAGATGCGATTCATCTACTAGCGGATGTTTCATTCTAACTCTTACAGAATTAAATGCCGGCAATATTTCGAGAATTTGCCAAAATATAGAAAATATTCCATAAATTACATTCCAAAAACTGTATAAACTACACTTCATAAAATAATAAAATGTTTGAAAATAAAAGAGGCCAGACAGAAATTCTCGGAGAAAGAATTTTCGAAATGGTTATAATCATTTTCGTACTCTTATCTTTGCTTTTTTTTATAAATCAAAATGCTTCTGGCAAACTTATCGAAAAACAGATTTTAGCTAAAGAGATTTGTTTAGCGACTATCTCAGCTAAATCTGGAACAACATTAACTATAGAGCACAACCCAAATTTAATTATAGAAAAGAAAGGGCATGGAATAAATGTGAGAGATAAGAACAGCATAATAGCTAGCGGATATTTCTATGATTGTTACGGGCATTTTGAAATAAGCCCTATTGGTGAAGGTAAAACAAGGATTGAAATAAATTAAAAAATAATTAAAATGAACAAGCGAGGCGAAATTAACAAGCGAGGGCAGGTTGCTTCCGGAGTTATATGGATTTACAAGCTAATAATGTTAGTTGTAATAATCGGGGGAATCGTTATTGTTATATCAATTCATTATTCAAAACAGTATGATATTCGAAATATTGAAGCGGCAGCGATATCAGAGAAAATATTAAACTGTTTTGCACCAAACGGCATAGTAGATGAAAAATATTTCATTACAGATTCTTTATCTCTATGCTTAAATCTTGATGCAGAAGAGAATTTTGTTAATGTAACTCTAATCAGGGAAAATCCATCGCAACAGAGCATTTTTTTCGGGAAAGAAATTATTCGAACTTATTGTGAAGCAAAAAAAGAAGGAACCAAGGGAAAAAATCTCCCGGAATGCTTCGAGAAAAGTTATGATGTACTGTTCAATAATGAGCCTGCTAAATTAAACATTTTTGTTGGGATACTCAAAATAGAAAAAAATGTATAAACTAATTAAATTGCGCAAGTGGAACAAAAAAGGAAGCATAGGCGAAGCAATGCAAGAAATAGTAGGGATATTTGTTATTGCTTTCGTGCTTCTTTTTTTCTTTTTAGCTAGCATGCTTTTCGGATTGCCTAAGAAAAGCATGGAAAGAATAAGAGATGACATTTCTACAGAGATTTCAAAACATTATTTTGAATTATCAACGATACAGAAAAATGCAAATATAGATTATAATGGCATTCAAAAAACTTCATTGAGTAATCTTGCGAGATTAGCCGAGAATAATGCTGAAGCAAAAAAGATTCTTGAATTGCAAGGGCTGGCACTCGCAGAAGAAGGATTATCTATATCTAAATTAAATGATGGAGATATCCATATCGCTAAAAAATAAAATGATAAATAAAAAAAATAGAAAGGCAGGATTTTATGCTATAGGAATCGTCTTAGTTACTATTCTCGTTACTGGTTATGCATTGTATTCATTTAATCTTGTTAGGAATAAATATACTGCAGATTTTAGAATTCCATTAGAAATTGTGAAATTTAATAGTGATATAGATAATACTCTATTTTATGAAAAAGATAAAATAATACTCAATGCAGGACAGATTTATTATAATATTGCTAGGCAAGGAGCAGTAAATATAGACAATCCAGATTGTAGTGCTGTAGTTCATAATTCAAAACAATATGTCGTATTTAATGAAAAATGCCATCCGGATACTCTTCAAATAAAAAATCTTTTTATAAGGGAAATTAAAGCGAATAGCAATTTAAAAGGATATGATTTCTCAATGCAAGAAAATGTTTTAAATGCGAATGGGGAAATAATAAAGAAAAAATTCGAATCGAGCAAATCTTTTATTTCTTTTTCTATTGAATACAATATAAATCCTTCTTTCTCTATTGATTTGCCCAGAGAAGGAATGAACCTTGATGATTTTTCCTCATTATTCGAAGCAGCTTCAAAATGTAAAGAATCCGAATCATTAAAGCAATGCCTACAAAATCAGGGGGTATTAAACGCGTGGGATGTAAATTTTAATGAAGATATCTATAAATTTTTTAGATTTAATACGAAAAAATATTTCTTTATAAATGAAGGTGATGGCGTGAAATTCGCTCCGATAGAATTTAATTTTGCTCTTGAATAATTCAAAAAGGTATTTCTAAAATGATTTATTTAAAATAAGAATATTTATAAGTAAAATCCTTTTTATTTTTATAATAATGTATAAAATTTATAAAATCGAAAAGCAAAATGATTCAAGCAAATTATGATCAACTGGTTGACAGGATTTCTAAACTCTCCGCTATTGAGAGAAAAGAAATTGAGAGAAGAATAGAAGCAAAAATAGCAAAACTTTCCGGATTAATAAGTAAAGAAGGCGCCGCCAAAGTTGTTGCGGCTGAACTTGGCATTTCTTTTGATAAACAGAAATACAATATTTCTGATTTGCTAACTGGAATGCGAAAGATAAGCATAACAGCAAAGATAATCTCGATTTTCCCAATAAGAACTTATATGCGAGGCGGTTCTGAAAGCAAAGTTGCAAGCATGATTGTAGGAGATGAAACCGGGAACATAAGAACTGTGTTATGGGATACTAATCATATTGCTATGATTGAAAATGGAACAATAAAAACTGATTCAGTAGTTGAAATAAAAAACGCAGATGTTAGAGGAACGACAGTCAAAGAATTACATCTTGGCTCATTTTCAGAATTGCGCATAAGTGATAAAAAAATAGAGAAGGTTAATATGAATATTTCTTCACCAGATATAAAAAAGATATCTGAGCTCAATATTAATGAAAATGCGAGAGTAAAAGCTGCGATATTACAAATTTTTCAACCGAAGTTCTTTAATGTATGTCCAGAGTGCAATATGAAAGTTTCTTTTGAGAATAACAATTATATTTGCCATAAACATGGAAACGTCCTTCCTAAAGAGAGAATTCTCTTTAATATGGTTATAGATGATGGTTCAGATAACATTAATGCAATCGCTTTTAATGAAGTAATAGAAAAAATTTTTAATATTCCGCCATCCAATCTAAAAGATACAGACACTTTTATAAATAAAAAATCTGAAATCCTAGCAAAAGAATTTTTTCTAACAGGCAGACTAAGAAAAAATGCCCTCTTTAATAAAGCAGAATTTATTATTCAAGATATTGCCGAAGTTTTCCCTGAAGATATAATCAAAGAACTTAGCAAGAATTAAGTGTTTTTGACATATATTCTTTATTAAAATAATCTTTATAAGAAGCTGAACCATAATTATAATAACATGGCTAAGGAAAAAGAGAAAAAAGAAGAGTTTAAGTTAACGGATTTGCCCGGAATAGGACCAACAACTGCAAAAAAACTCGAAGATAATGGATATAACGATTTAATGTCAATAGCAGTCATGAACCCTTCAGATTTAGCAACTCTATGCGATTTGACTGAAACAAGTGCAAGAAAGGCAATCACTGCAGCAAGAAAAATGCTTCATCTGGAATTTGAAGATGGCGCCGAGTTTGAAAAAAGAAGAGAAACTGTTTTTAAAATTTCAACAGGTTCGAAAAATCTCAATGCTCTTCTTGGAGGGGGGATTGAATCAAAAGCAATTACCGAAACTTTCGGAATGTTTGGTTCTGGAAAGTCACAAATTGCGCATCAGATAGCAGTCAATGTTCAATTGCCGCCAGAACAGGGAGGCGCGAATGGAAAAGCTGTATGGATTGACACAGAAGGAACTTTCAGGCCAGAGAGAATTAAACAAATTGCCAAGGCTCAAGGAATGGATCCTGACAAGGCATTAAAAAATATTTTTGTTGCTAGAGCTTTTAATTCAGACCATCAAATTTTGCTTGTTGATAAAGTAACTGAAATGATAAAAAATGGCGAGCCAATAAAATTATTAATTATCGACTCAATTACAGCACATTTCAGGGCAGAGTTTACTGGCAGGGGCATGCTTGCAGATAGACAACAGAGGATTAATAAGCATTTGCATAATCTGATGAGAATAGCCGAAGCAAATAATATAGCTGTTTATATGACTAATCAGGTTATGGCTAATCCGGCTGTTATGTTTGGAGATCCTACAACTGCAATCGGCGGCAATATCATAGGGCATGCAAGCACTTATAGAATTTATCTAAGGAAAGGTAAAAAAGACAGTAGGGTTGCAAGAATGATTGACTCTCCCAATCTTCCTGATTCCGAATGTGTTTTCTTCTTGACTAATGCCGGAATTAGAGACGAGCCTCAAGAGGAGATTTAAAACATCAGTAATTCTCTTCTAAAACGAGCTTTCCTTGCGAATCATATAAGTAAAAAGTGTCATGGTCATTATTCCATATACATCTCTTGTTCCAGAACAATTGTTTTTCTGAGTCAATGCCAGAACCCGTAAATAATGTAAACTCCTGATTCTGTCTTGCAAAGAAATTGCTGAAAGTATAAACATTTCTCGCAGAATCTTTTATTGTCCAATTATTCATATTTATATCTTGACAGGAATTTTTTAGTATAATATATTCATCATTTGTATTGCTGCAATCATCCCCTTCAGCATTATAATGAAATTCTATTATCTCGAAACAAGTTGAATATTCTCCCTTGGCAAAAATACATCCCTTCTCAACTTTATCAAATTTTTCTCTAAATATATTTTCATATTTTGTATTTGGCTCAATAATGTACAATTTAACTAAACCCTCTTCCAATAAGATTAGATTGACTAAATCATCAAAGTTCTTGGGATTTCTATTCTCGCTCAGAAAAATATATCTTAGCTCGCGATTATATTTATCTTGATTTTCTAAATCGCGTTCAAGCCAGATGGTTTTATTAAGAACAAGTTGCTCGAGTCTTGTTTTAGCCTCTTGCGAGCAAGGCTCTCCAAGCTCGGGGGCATTTATATTTAACAATCTTACATGCATTCCATCCTCTAAAACTATTGTATCTCCATCAAGAACTTCCTTAACATTTGATGATACAAGATTTCTCTGTTCTTGGATGCAGCCGGAAATAAACAAACAAATCATAATCAACAAGATAAAAATTATTTTCTTCATTTTCCACGAAATATTACTTTTACTTGCCCTAAACTGATGATATGCTCTTCAAAATTTTTCACTTCTAAAAAGCTAGCATCAGATGAGTGTTTCATGCCCCCACTGAGATTCGAACTCAGATCACAAGCTTTTTGCACTCTTTTGCTTATTGCAAAAACTTACCGCAAGCTCGCAGTCTATCCATTGACCTATGGGGGCTTATCAAAAAAAATCTTCACTACTTTTATATTTTGCTTTTATAGCAATTAGAACAAGGTTTCTTGTTTCTCTGATTCAAGAATTAGTTTACCATACTCGCCGTCGTAGCCTGGCTTTACTTTTATCTTGCCTTCGCGGTTAACTTTTATGGCATGGACAAGTTTCGGAAGAGTAACTTTTTTTAGCTCCTCGAACGGAACATTAAGCAGCACGTTGAACTCGTCGCCAAACGCTTCGATTAACTTATTATATTCTTGCCAAACTTTCTTGGAAGTTATTGAAATTCCGAGAACTGCCCCAATGAGCTCATGTAAGGGCAATAATGTTCTGAATGGCCTTGCATCTCTAGGTATAAAACTCTTTTCGCGATCTGCAAGTTCATTGACTCTATGCAAGACACCGATTGTTAAGGGCTTATGGCATTTGGGACATTCATTATTCCTTTTCTCTGCTTCTTCAGGAGAGCATGAGAATTGACAAAATCTATGTCCATCATAATGATATTTTCCATAGCTAGGGGAAGTTTCTATTGTGAATGCTATCTCTTTTTTTCTTATTGCATTAATTATACCTTTATAAGTCAATTCTTTAATATCAAATACCGTTGCTTCCCTACCAAGACGCCAAGGCCAAAAGCTGTGGGCATCTGAGAAAGAAACTATGGCATATTTATCGAGTTTGCTCAAACGCCAGTTCATTTCTGGATCGCTTGACATGCCTGTTTCAAATGCATGAATCAGATTAGCTTTGTCCTTGAACGCTTCTTCTATTGAATCAAAGCCTGTTACAGAACCGAATATCCCAAACCATGGTGTCCAAGCATGAGCGGGAATAATTTCAATGTCACCCGATATTTCGAACATTGCCTTAGCAAATTCATCACAAGAGAGATTGAAAATAGGCCTACCATCATAATCGATACGCCCTTTAGTTTTAAGATAATTTGTAATTTTTTCCACAATTTCAAAACTCGGGGCGAGCAAGATAAGATGGACTCTGCGTCCTTTACCCTCCTGATTATACATTAGACAAATTTCATTACTTAAGATAAATGGAAAACCCTTTTTTGTTTTTAAAATTCCTGAGCCATCTTCAAGAAGCTCTTGCTTTAGTTCTCTGAACCATTCTGGATGACAAAAGTCTCCCGTTCCTAACAAATTCAAGCCTTTAACTTTTGCCCATTTCTCAAGATTCGCAATGCTCAAGTCATGACTTGTTGCCCTCGAAAAACGAGAGTGAATGTGTAAATCGGCTATAACCTGCATTTTAATTGTTTTTTATATGCTTTTTATCACAATATTATTTAAATATTATTTGCTTGTGAAGTATACAAATAAAAGAGATAAGATGATAAAAGAATTAGACATACCTCCAGATTCAGAAAACAAACTGAATGAAGAGTATTGTTTAGATATGCTAGAGAGAATAATAGGGGCTGAATCAGTTTTCTTGAATGTTGATGTAAAGAACAAGCATTTTTCATTTGACATGAACATAATCCCCAGATTGTATTAATTCATTTTTATAAAAACAATAGAGAAATAAGAAATATAAATATAGGACAAGAAAAATATGTTAAATTAAAAAAATTTCCTGAGAAATAATAGAAAATGAAAGTCGAATTAGCTGGATATAATATTGATGCACATTTAATAGAAAAAATAAAAAAAGATATTCCTCTAACAATAAAAGAAAAACTAGCATTAACTCCAGAAGTTATTTCAGCAGCTTATGCAAGAGTTTCGAGAAGCAGTAAAAGCGTAGATGAGCTTGTTGAAGAATCCACTAACGATACAGAAAGTGCAAGAAGATCTGTATTTAATATTCTCAATATGGGCCACCATAGCATTGCTGATCATACGATTTTCAATTTCAATATCATGGAAGTTTCGAGATTGATGGTTGAGGCAATTGAAAAAAGAAGAATTGGTGTGGGCTATACTGAAAAATCACAAAGATATGTAACGCTCCAAGGAGATTATGTAAGGCCAAAAGAATTCAGCCAAGAAGATTTAGCAAAATTTGAAAAACTCATTGCTTTACAAAATAAATTTTACTTTGATACAAATGAAAAATTGTTCGAATATTTGAAAGAGAAAAATAAAGATAAGATAAATAAACTTGAAGGAAAAGCAAGGGAAGATTTCTTGAGATTGCTAGAGGGAAGCGCAAAAGAAGATGCTCGTTATAGTCTCTCTTTGGCTACAATGACTCAGCTGGGATGTTCTTATACGGGCCAAGCTCTCGAATTAGCAATAAGAGAAAACAAGTATGGAGAACTTGAAGAACAGAAGGAATTCGCAAGAAAAATAGCTGCTCCGGTCAAAGAAGTTGCTCCTTCATTGATTGCTTTAGCAGATGATGCCCTCTTTGAAAATATCTATCCCGGGCAAAAATTAGATGATGATAGTTTCAAATATGCTGAAAAGAATCTAAAAAATTTAGCAAAAAAAGTATTTTATGATTTAAAGAATTGGAAATATCTCGAAGAAATTCCCCCAGCCGAGTTCTTTTTAGAAAATGATGTTACTTTAATGAATTGCAGTGATCAAGATACTAATGTCATTACGGCATTATTGTTTAAAAATTCAAAGAAAAATATAAAAGAATGCTATGCAATGGCGCGCTCTTTAATAAATAGAGGCAAAGATGAGGAATTTATTAAAGAGGCATTGAAATATTTAAGCGAACATGATAAAGTCCCTAGAGAATTTGAAGTTGGAAATTTAAATTATCAAATAATAATGAGTGCATCCGCTTTCGCACAATGGAAAAGGCATAGAATGATGACTCTATTGTTTCAAGATTATGACCCCGAATCGGGATATGTTATTCCGCCAAATATCTTAGAAATTGGAATTGCTAGCAAACTTATAGAGGTTTGCAATATAAGTTCTGATTTATATTATAAATTTAAACCGAGATATGGAAAAGCAGCAGAGTATTGTTTGACTAATGCACATTGCAGAGGAACATTTACTTCAATAAATGAGAGAGAACTTTATCATATCTCGAGAACGCGTGAAGATAAACATGCCCAGTGGGAAATTCGCAGTATAGCAAATAGTATATCGAGACTTGCGAAAATAGTCATTCCTGCATCTACCTTGTTGCTTGGGGGCAAGCACGAATTTAAAGAAATAAGAAAAAAAATCTATGAGGAATAAGAATGTTAAAGGGAAAATTTATTGTATTTGAGGGAATCAATGGCTGTGGTAAAACTAGTCAATTAAAAAAAATTATTGAAGAGGTAATTTCAAATGAAAATAAATATAAGAAATATCAATTTGTTTTTGGGAAAGAACCTACTTATGACTCCGAATATGGACTAAAATTAAGAGAGTTGATGCTGAAAAGCAAAAATCCCCACGACGATGCAGAGTTATTCACAGAATACATGATTAAAGACAGAGAACATCATTGTAAAAATTTTATAATTCCTAACTTAAATTATGGAGCAAATGTAATCCTTGATAGATATAAGCACTCGACATATGCTTTTCAACAAGCCCAAGGCATTCATTTTGATTTAATCGCTCTTGCCCATAAAAAAATATCCAGTATAATCGCCCCAGACTTGACTTTCATTTTTGATGTCCCTTCTTATGTGGCTATACAAAGATTAAAGAAAAGAGATAAAAAAAGAAAATTCGAGCAGAGAGATTTTTTAGAGCTCGTTAGATGGAATTATCTTTCATTACCAAAAATGTTATCTGGAGAAAAAATAATTATAATTGATGGGACAAAAAGCATTGATGATATATTTTCTCAGGTTAAATCTGAATTTGAAAAGCTTTTTTAAATTATTCTTTAATTTAGGTTCTCTAATTTCTTAATCTGAGAATAAAATATTTAATATTCAAATTCCTGGAAGAGAGATGAAAGTTTTTGTTGGCACGAGTGGCTGGTTCTATGCTTGGAACAAAGAAAGAAGCCTCGACTGGTTTATAAAAAATTCTGGTTTGAATGCTATCGAGTTAAATGCTTCTTTTTACAGATTTCCTTTTCCCAATCAAGTGAGGGCCTGGGCAAAGAAAGGCAAGAACTTGAGATGGGCTATAAAGGTTAATAGGCTTGTAACGCATCAGTACAAGTTCAACAATGAAGCACTGAAAACATGGAAGAAATTTGCTAGGCTTTTCGAGCCTCTCGACAAATTCATTGATTTTTATCTTTTTCAGTTGCCCCCGAGTTTTGTTGATTTGAAAAAAACGCTTAGTTTTGCAGAAAAAACCAAGCTAGGCAAGAGGTTTGCTCTCGAGCCAAGAAATGAAAAGCTAATAGAAAGCCTTACTGAAAAGGAAATCGAAAAAATAAACAAGAAAATCACTCTAGTTTCGATTGATTCGCCTGACTTTCAAAAAATTTTTCCTGGCGAAATAATATATTTGAGAATGCACGGCAGAAGTTCTTGGTATAGCCATAACTACAACAAGAATGAATTGAAAGAGATTTGTGAAAGAATTAAAAAAGTAAAGCCAGATAAATTTTATGTTTTTTTCAATAATAATCACGACATGCTTAACAATGCAAGAGTTATGCTGAAACTTTTGAAAAGAGGCAAGTAAAAAAAGATTTATAAATTTGAGAATAAATAAAGATATTAAAATGGGTAAAAACCTTGGTAAAGACATAATGATTCTCTTGTCCTTGTTATTGATCGTTTTTATTTCTTTGGAACAAGTCAAAGCAGAAGTCCTTTGTTCTTATCCAGGGCCTGATGTTTCATCAGATTTGTTGCAGTTAACGAATTTTATAGTAGAGGGGCCACATAGCCTCAATGAACTTGAAATGGGCGATAGACTCAGGGTTAGGTTTGCCTTGATGGGCTATTCTAATCTTCCGATAAACTTTACAGATAAAGGCGTTTTTGCTGCTGCAAGAGTAAAATTTAATGAAAACAAGGATTTTGGTTTTACTTTCGGCAAAAAAAGTCTTGGCCCTTGGGAATATGTGTTTTTTGACGAACATGTAACGCTCGATGAAAGAGGCTATTGGCAAATTTGGCCTTCTTACGAAATTTGGAATGGCAGTGAAAGAAAAAAGGGCCCGGATTTTTGGCACAGCTGTGAATTCGGATTCTGCCCTGACTATTGTGAAAATGGCATAAGCTACAGAGATGGCTTTGTTGTTCAGAACGGAAATTGTCAATACACGCAAGAGGAATGTGAGTTTGGCTGCAATGAAGAAGGTACAGATTGTGCTAATGCTACTAGACTTGAAATAACAAATGTTACAGTCGGGCACGATATTTGGAAGTGGATGTGCTCGCCAGAAGTGAGTATAAGGGCAACAACTAGCTTGATTGCTCCTTGCACATTATACTTCAAGGAACTAACAAAAGATTGGG
>Ga0078972_1010401_pt1 | contig 17417 bp, 12 predicted proteins | sample YelNatPaOPGAMG01_FD_67568 | JGI IMG/M metagenome (GOLD analysis project Ga0078972, IMG submission 67568) | Hot spring thermophilic microbial communities from Obsidian Pool, Yellowstone National Park, USA - OP-RAMG-01 (SPADES assembly) (version 2) | ecosystem: Environmental > Aquatic > Thermal... | reverse complement strand
CTTGGAGCCCGCATGGATGTCAGAAATCGCCTTAGGGCAAGGTCGATGCGAAAGTTACGTCGGAAGACCTAGTTTGGAGTTTGCGCAGAACATCACGGCCGCCGCGTCTTATAATGGGAGTCTAAAGGGGTCATATCTTCGATTTTCGGCGAGAGTCCGAGGCCCTCCGGCTCATGGCTGCCACCGGGATGGGATGAGAAAGCCGGGACCGGATCCGTGTCCAACCCGTGAGACCGGTTTCCCTCCGTCGCCTGGCTACCCGGCGAGGGCTTCGGGTCATGCCATGAAGGCTCCGGCCCACGCCACGACATTTCTTTCCGCGTTGCCGCGGCGGAAGCCGCGCCTGGTGGCCAAGTCGGCTATCCTTGCCGTTCCCTACGCTTGCGCCATCTCGAAGAAGGCCGCGTGGATCACCGCCTTGCGATGGACGAGGGCGGACCCCACGATTTTCCTGGGCCTCATCTCCAGTCCGCCGTCCCTTGCGTTGCGGCAGCGGGAGTGGCGGCGGAAGATGAGGGAAGCTTGGGGGCTTGCCCTCGCGAAGCGATGTTCATAGCGGAACCGGCTACCCCGATGAGGGAGAAAAGGAGGACGAGGATGATGCCAACCCCCAAACCGGCACCGGGCTGCCTCAGGAAAGATGTGAGGTTCACCAGGGAAACAGCCAGTGCTATCAGGGAGAGAGCAAGTCCTACCGTAGCGGTTTTCCTGTTTCCGAGAACGAGGTTGAAGAAACCGGTGATGGCCAGCATTCCGCCGATTACCAGGAAGGTTAGGCCGGTGAACACGGGATACCCCTCCAGGTGGACGAAAAACGGCGTGCCGATGTCCCCTCCACCGGAGACGGCCATGTTTCCGATGCGGAACCACTCCCACCCGGTGAGGGAACGACCGGGACCGCTGCTGTAGGCCAGGAAAACGCTAAGCAGTATCACCACCCCGCCCAGGAATTGCGCCAGCGAGCCCAGAATGGAAAGGGGAGTTCTCATAGCCGTGGCCCGGAACGGTTTCCGGGCGGGCACGAACAGGGAGGGGGGCGGCATGGAAGGCCCCGTTACCTCGGGGCTCGCGGGTGGCGTGACCCCGGGGATGCTCACCGAAGGGGTATAGGTTGGTTCCGCCGCCGTTGGTTCCGCCGCTCCGGGTCCCGTCTCCACGGCCGCCCCTTCATGGGTGGGGGGAAAGATCTGTGGTTCCGAAGGGGAAGTTTCACTTGCCTCCTCCAGGGACGGCCGGGCATTATCCGCGGTCGCCATGACGGCGCTTTCCTGCTCGCGGTATTCCTCCAGGGAGGCCCCGCAGCGGAAGCAGAAACGGTCCTCCGGTTCACAGGCGAGGCCGCATTTATGGCAGTATTTCACGGACTCCATTTTTTTCCTCCCCCCTCATCGACTGCCCCACCCGGGGCCTGTATATACGCCCGAACCCGTTATCACGACGTAGCCGTGGCGCGAACCCCAAGCCCTGGCCGCCTGATCGAGAAGGTCGCACCCGCAGTTGAGATAGTCCTCGCCCATGGACACGTTGCCGTAGGCGTTGAGGGCGTCGATCAGGTAGTACTCGGAACCCCTTATCCCCAATTCGATGAAGGTCTTGTAATGCACGCTGACGTGTTTCACGGCTCCGTTCCAATCCCTTCTCTTAAGGTAATTCACCATGTGCGCCAGGACGTCTCCGCCTTCATCGAGGTGGATCTCGAAGAGGGGTATGCAGGCGGCTCCCCTGACCGCCTGATTGTCCTTGTGTATGTCTATATGAGCCGCCAGGTATTTCAGCGCCGGCCATCCGATCTGGGTGAGGATGGATTCGGCGGTGGCGGTGCGGGGGCCTCCCAGGAAGTCGAGCAAGAGTGGCGCGGAAGGCTCACCCACCGCCGCGATGGCCTTTTTCAGCACCTCGACCCTGGCGGCATCCTTGGTGTCGTCCAGCTTGCGGAGTTCGTCGACCAGCATCTGCGCCGCCCTTGCGTTACCGAAGGCGTCCAGGCAACCGATTATCGCCTCGGTGAACTCGTTTTCCTCCTGCTCCTCGAGAAGGGCCTGTACCAGGGGCTCCGCACAGCTCTCGTCGCCTACTTTCTTGAGCGCGACGGCGGCGGCTGCCCGTACCTTACGCGAAGGGTCCTTGGTGACGACCTCCATGAGGAAATCGTCAAGCCCTTCCCGGGGAGCATATTCCATGCACTTCATGGCCTTTTCGCGTTTCGCGTCGTCGGCGTTCTTGTAGATATCTTCCAAGGACTTGGATATCACGGTGAGGCTGTCGCGAGCTTTCTCGTTATTCCTCGATGCCTCTTCGACCTTTTTGATCAGGGAGTCATCGAGCCGGTAGGCGATGTTTTTTGCCGCCGCCATCCGGTAATAGTCGTTGCTTTCCTGGCAGGATATCTCGCACAACTTGTCGGTCTGCGGTTCACCGCCCATGGTCATGGACACTCCGACCAGGGAAGCCAGGATCAACGCCGCAAGGACGGAGATGCCTTTTTTGGCCAGCTTCCTCCCCGCCTCTCCACTGGCTTCGACGACGGAAATGAGGATCATGAGGGAGAGGAAGAAAAGGAAGGAAAGCGTGAGTAAAAACCAGGCCATATCATATCCCCCTTTCCGGAAACGCTTCTAAGAAGGATGGCGCGTAAATCTTGGATTTTCGTTTTTCTCAATAATCTTACACCTCCTTTAACCATCAACTGAAAAGGGGTCACATCTTCGATTTTCGGCGCGAGTTCGGGGCCCTACCGGCTCATGGCCGCTACCCTACCGGGACGGGATGAGAAAGTCGAGATCGGATCCGTATCGAACCCGTGGGGCCGGTTCTCCCTCCATCGCCAGGCTGCCCGGCGAAGGCTTCGGGTCACGCCATGAAGGCTTCGGGTCACAATATGAAATTTCTTTCCACGGTGCCGCGACGGAAGCCACGCCGGGTGGCCATGTCGGCTATCCTTCCCGTCCTCTCCGCCTGCGCCATCTCGAAGAAGGCCGCGTGGACGACCACCTTGCGGTATACGAGGGCGGATCCCACCATGCCCTTCCCCAGGAACCGGTAGTCCCATCCCAGGCCCACGGACCGGTACCTCCTCTCCTCGCAGTTCGAGGCGCGGGAGAGGAAACCCCTGGCTTTCCCGGCGGTGGGCTTGGGAGCCTTTTTCCCCTGGGAGAGAAAGGCCTCCATGGCATAGCTTTTGAGCAGCTTGGGGTGGAGTACCCGATAAGCCGGGGCCCTGGAGAGCACGTCCATCCCCACCGCCTTGCCGTTGATGAGCACCAGTAGTCCCCGCTGCCCTCTCTGGCAGGGGAAGGCCTCCAGGTACTCCTGGAGCTCCTTGCCCCGGGCCTGGAAGACGTCGCGCATGGCCCGGGTGGGAGAATGGACCCCGGCCCTTTTCGCCAGGCGGTCTATCTCCTCCCACACTCGGCCCTGGTCGGAACGGAATTCCGTGTACGCCTCGAGGTTCTCGGCCACCGCGTACGCTTTCATGCTCCGGGCGGAGTGGGCCATGATGTTACCGGAGTCCTCGAAGTGGTGGGTCTCGTAATGCCAGCGGCCGGCCTCGGTGCAGCTCACCGGTATGACCAGCCAAGACTTGGGGGGCACCAGGATGCTGGTGTTGAGAACCCGGTTCTGCTTGGCCCCGACCAGTTCCTCCCCGTCCAGGAGGAGCACCGGCTTATCCCCCCGGTTCTCCACCTTTAGTTCGGGGACGCTTCCCCCCTCGTCTACCTCACCCACCTGGAAGGCTCCCTCCTCCAAGGCCTCCATAAGGGTCAAGTAGATCGGACCTCCCTTGGTCGGGGAGAAAAGGGGAATAACCCCCATGTTCTCGAAGACCTGAAGGTCCCCCAAAACTAGGGAGTCCATGTAGTCCATCAACAGGGTATCCATGTCGCAAACCCCCTTTCAATACCTCTTATAGCACCGGGTAGTGACAAACTTGGAACGTGGAATCATAGGCCCGAGTGACCAGCCCGTCCTCCGGGCTATAAACTGGTGACCAGCCCTTCATCCGGGCTTATGATTTATATGGCATGAGTTGGCAATTCAACGCCTCTCGGCCTTCACCGCCTCGATCCCCGGTGCTCCGCCATGAAGAAAGGGCCGGCGAGATCCCGGCTTCACTCCACGTTGCAGTTGCGATAGAGACTCCATGCAACAGGTTATGGACAAAGAATGAAGTGTCTTCCTGCTTAATCCTGGATCGAAGGCGCTCTCTCCCGCCGCGATTTTCCTAACCGGATGGGAGAAGGAGGTCAGGATGGCCCTCGCGTCGTTGCCCCCGCTCGGTTATAGTGGAGGACCTGCGAGGTGGTGGAGACCCGGAAGGCATCGTCCTGGTGTTTTCGCATCCCCTCACGGAGAAGACGTGATCCTAAGCCTGCGTAATAGCGCGCCGTTTCCGTACCCTCAGTTGCCTCCTTGCCTTGTGCTCATCCCGGCTTTTGTCCTTTTTCCTGAGGCCGCGGCCGGTCACGATGTTCATAAGCTTTATTGCGGAGGGCACTTCACATGGCATCCCATTATTTACCTTTGATTGCGCCGGTTATCTTAAGCCTCCTGGACGCGGGTTTATAGGCTTAAGGGGGGCACGTTGCCGCAGTCAGACCGGTGAAACTCGACTCTGATTTTGTCGCCCGCGAGACGATCGCCTTTTATAAAAGCGCGTCTTGCCAATAACTGATCGAAAAAAGGTTCTGCCCGGGGAACTGGCACGCCGTTATCTGCCCTTTGCCCTGCTTTTCCTTTCCTCCTTGCCGACCTTCATCCCCTCGAGGATCATGTCCAGGACGGCCTCGTGGACCTCGCCGGCATCCCCCCAATCCCTGAGGAGCTGGTCGTAGAAGGCGATGATGAGCTCGTTCAAGCCCAGGAGGGTGTAGGAGGCCAGCCGTTCGTCGACCTTTCGGAAGGTGCCGTTGTCCACGCACTTCCGCACCAGCTCCAGGACCAGCCTCAGGTACTCCTCGAAGACCTCCGCCGCCGTCCCCGCGAACTGGCGGTTCTCGCCGAAGAAGGAGGAAAGCCAGAGCTGGGCGAGCTCCTTGTGTTCCACGCCCAGGACCACGTCCAGCCGTAGGAGCTTCCTCAGGGCGGCGAGCGGGTCCGTCTCCGACGACACCACCTCCCGCGCCCTCTCCAGCCAGAGTTTGTTGCTCTCCCGAAGGGCTTCCGTGAAAAGCTCGGCCTTGCTCGGGAAATACAGGTAGATGGTCCCTTTGCCGATGCCGCTCTTTTCGGCGATGACGTTTATGTTGGCGCCGTTGTATCCCTTGGAGACGAATTCGCGGGCGGCCACCTTGAGTATCCTCCGCCGCTTGGCCTCCTGGTCTTCCCGGTTCCTCCCGCCCAATCGAATCTCCCCTTCCCCGGTCGTTGCCATCCTTTCCCAGGGTTATTTTAAAGCAAAAGGGGCGCGTACGCCCCTTTTCTGCCCGCCTCTCCCCGGGAACGAAGCCCTTACAAGGGAGGGGCATCGGTGGGCAGCCCCGAGCCCGGAAGGCAGCTACTCCAGCTTGCGGATGGTGTCCACCAGCCTCTCCGTGGGGATCACCGGTCCGATCAGCCGGTCGAACCGGGCCAGCGCCAGCTCGTGGTCCTCCCTGCTCGCGGCGGCGCAGGCGTCCGAGGCCACGATGGTGAAGAACCCCTTGTCCGACGCTTGGCGGACGGTGCTCTCCACGCAGAAGTCGGTGAGGAAACCGCTGACGATGAGGGTATCCACCCCGAGCAGGTTCAAATACCGCTCCAGAGGAGTTCCCTCGAAGGCGCTCCACCCGGGCTTCTCGATCACCAGCTCGTCCTCGCCTATGAAGGGCTTGAGTTCGTCGTAGATGTCAGTGTCCCAGGTTCCGCCCAGGAAGGCGCCGGGTAGCACGGCGTGGATGAGTTTCATGGTATCGGCGTCCAGGGTCCCGGGAAAGATGTCCTTTCCGCCCGGGAGCCGGTTCTGCTTGACCCACAGGACGGGCATGCCCTTTTCCCGGCAGGCCACCACGAGCCTCTTCACGTTTTCCACCGCCCCGGTCTCCCGGGCCATCCGCCAGGCACCCAGGAAGTTCAGGCTTCCCTTCTCGTGGAGGTTGTCGTTCTGGGCGTCTATGACCAGGAAAGCGGTCTTTTCCGCCTTGAGGTAACCCTCCCATTCCACGATCTCGTTCAGGGAGAACCCCTTGCCCAGGCTTTCGCCCACTTTCTGGAGGTCGAAGGCGCGGGGCTCCCTGGGGAGGGGAGGGACCTCGTACTCCTCCAGGAGGGAGAGAAGGCCCTCGGTGTCGATGACCGGGCCGATGAGCCTCTCCAGCCTCCGCAAAGCTTTCTCGTGCAGCTCCTGGTTCTCGGTGGCGCAGGCGTCGGACACGGTTACGGCGAGGAGTCCGCGGTCGCAGGCGGAGCGCACGGTGGCCTCCACGCAGAAGTCGGTCAGGACCCCGGTGACGATGACGGCGCGGGCTCCCAGGCTCTTCAGGAGCTTGTCCAGGTTGGTTCCCTCGAACATGCTGGAGCCGTGCTTGCCCAGCACGATATCCTTCTCTTCCATCACCTCCAGGAGCTCCCCGTGGATCTCCGTCTCCCAGGTGTCCTGCATGAAGGCGTTGGGGATAATGGTCCGGATGAGGGAGAGCAGGTCGCCGTCGAAGGTACCGGGGAAGACGTCCTTCCCGCCCGCCAGGCGGTACTGCTTGGCCCAGATGACGGGTATACCCCTGGCGCGGCAGGCGGCGATGGTCCGCTTCATGTTCTCGATGGTCCCCACCTCGCGGGCGTGCTTCCACACGTTCCAGAAGGAGAGGGTGCCCCTTTCGTCCAGGACGTCGTTCTGGGGGTCGATGACCAGAAGGACGGCCCGCGACTTTCGGAAGTGGTCCTTCCAACCCGCCAGTTCGTAAAGGGAATACTTCTCCAGGATCCTTCCCGGCTCCATCCCCTCAAGCGCCTCTTTTTCCGCCATCTTGCCCTACCCCCCTTCGATGATCGGTTGGTATGTTTTGTTATCATCCAATCCCGGCCATCAGCTCTTGTCCTCGTAGGCCCTCTCGAAATAGTCGATCTTGTACTCGGAACGGGGGAGGGTCCCGGGAGGGATGAGCTTGACCACCGGCGTGAATACCAGTTTCTCCCGGATGGTGCTCTTGATCCGCTCCGCGAGCTCCCCGAGCCTCTCCTCCGGATAGCCCTCGCCGTATTCCACCTTGAGCTCCAGGTTGGTGTCCACGTAAGGCCCCGGCTTGTGGAGCACGATGCGGAACTCGCCCGTGGTCTCGGGCACGAAGGACCCTATGACCTCCTTCACCGCGGAGGGGAAGACGTTGACTCCCTTCACCTTGAGCATGTCGTCGGTACGGCCCAGTACGGCGAAGCGGAAGGAGGTGCGCCCGCAGGGGCAGGGCGAGGTGTACACCCGCACCAGGTCCCGGGAGCGGTAACGGATGACCGGGGTGGCCTCGCGGTCGATGTGGGTGTAGATTATCTCCCCCTCCCTTCCGTCCTCCATGTCCAGGGGTTCCAGGCTCACGGGATCCACCAGCTCCGCCAGTACGAGGCCTTGCCCGCAGAAATGCATCCCCTCCGACTCCCCGCACTCGCTGGCCAGGTCCGCGGCCACGTCGGACATCCCGTAATAACTGCGGGCCACGATGCCCCATTCCTCCTGGATGCGGTTGCGGTCCTCCTCGGTCATGGGCTCCCCGGCCATGAAGCCCTTCTTAAAGCCCAGCTCGCGGGGTTCCATATTCATCTGCCCCCGCACGTACTCGGCCAGGAACATGGTCGCCGAGGGGGTGGCGAAGAGGACGGTGGGTTTGAGGTCCAGCACCAGTTGCATGAGTTTTTCCACCCCCGTGGTGGCCAGGGGCGCGGGGATGACGCAGAAGCCCATGGCCTCCGCGGAGACGGACTCCGAGAGTCCGCCCACGAAGAGGGTGAAGTTGGCGGGGTTGATGAAGGAATCCCCGGGACGGATGCCCCCGCACCAGGCGTGGCGGGCGAAGAGCTCCTTCCAGTTTTCGGCGTCCCTCGCGGTCAGGCCCACGTAGATGGGGCGGCCGGTGGTTCCCGAGCTGCCCTGCACCCGCACTAGGGAGGTGACGGGGGCACAGAGATGGGCGCCAAGACCCCCGTCCTCGGCCTGGGTTTTCCTTATCTCCTCCTTGGTCATGAAGGGCAGCTTGGGGAGGTCCTCCACGGTCCGTATCTCTTCCAGCCTCACTCCCGCCTGGTCGAACTTTCTTTGGTAAAAAGTGGAATTTTCGTAAACGTACCGGAGTTGCCTGCGCAGAAGCCCCGCCTCCAGTTCCGCGAGCTTCTCCCGGGGCATGGTCTCCATCTCCTCGTTCCAGTACTTCCTTTCCGTATCCCCCATCCCAAAGCACCTCCTCAGGCGTCCCCTTCCTTGCCCGGAAGCCTTATGCCCAGAAGCCTGGCGGCGTTTTCGCCCATCCATTTCCTCTTGACTTCATCCTTCAGTGGTAGGCCCATGACGTCCCGCACCGCCTGGTCCAGGGGGAGGAGGGGCCAGGCGGTGGCGAAGAGCACCTTGTCCTGGATGACCGTGTTTCCATAGTGCATGAGGGGCTCCCACCCGGTGTCGGGCATCCCCATGTACTTCTGCCTGATGCCCGAGATGTCCAGGTACACGTTGGGGTGACGCCAGGCCACGGCCACCATCTCCAGGACCCAGGGCCAGCCGGCGTGCCCGGCGATTATCTTGAGCTCCGGGAACCTTACGGCCACCCTGTCCAGGCGCAGGGGGTGGCCGTACTCCATGGGTATCTGGCGGGAGAAGTTGACCGAGGCGTGGATCCAGATGGGTACGTCCAGTTCCACGCAGGCCTCGTAAAGGGGAAAGTACTTCTCATCGTCGGAGAAGAGAAGGTGCTCCCAAGGAGAGATCATGGCCCCTGCAAAGCCCCTCTCCCGCACGGCGCTCCGCAGCTCGCGCACCGCCGCTTTCCCCTTGTGGGGATCCACCCCCGCGAAGCCCAGGAAACGGTCCGGGTGGGATTCCACCACCTCGGCCACCAGCTCGTTGGGTATCCGCTTGTTGAAGGTGGTCTCCTGGTCCTCCCCGTGGAGGACGGCCAGGTCGATGCCCGCCTCGTCCATCATGGAGATGAAGTCCTCCACGGTAAAACTCTCCGCGAAGCGGCGCATTTCCGCGCTTGCCCCGTAGAGCCGATGGTAACCCTCGAGGTGGGGCATGGGCTGGAGGAGCCCCAGCAGGACCCTCGGATGGGGAGGGGTGACGCACATGTCTATGATCATCCGGGCCTCGCTTTCCCTTCGATCGTCCCTAGCACGCTTTCCCTTGGAAGGCACGTTATTTCCCGGCTGCTTTGAGAGATATCCACCGTTGGGAGATGCCCGCCGCGCAATTCCTTCAGGGTGAACACTCCCAGAGGTGATGAACGCAGGTCATCGCGCATGGATTCGGCTCATGCTCCCCATCCCTTCCCGGGACCGTTCGGGCGGCACCATGGCGCGGTTACCCACCTTAACCTCGTTTCCAGTTTTCCCCATCACTCTTTCCCCGGCCCGCTTTTCCCCGCTACCGCCGGTTTACCGGAGTAGCGAGCACGTACGTAATATACTGGGTGACCAGTCACCCAGTATTTTATTACAAAAACAAACCGCCTGTAAATGCATGGGTCCGCTTCGGATATCAGATGTAGTACCACGGATGCCAGCAAGAGATTTCATTCTCTTCTTCCCGTTTTTAGCTTGTTTTGCCAGGATGATGGGGTGGTCTCTCAAGCTTTTTAACCCTAAAAGCGCCTTCTGAAACGGCGCAGCATCGTTATTGCCAGGATGATTGGTGTTCACCAACAACTTTCGATCCGCATTGCGCCTTCTATCAGGCTGCTGGATGTAGGCGTAGCACGTAAGAGTCCAGGTTCTCTCGACTTTTTTCAAGCCAAGGCGCCCTCTGGGCTTTATCCAGATCAAAAGCGCCCCCCTGGACTTCGCTTCATCACTTGCTGCGAAGCGGCTCGCCTTACCGGAAACCGGCTTAACGAGGCCTCGTACCGGCACGTCCGGGAGGGTGGGAGCCACGCGCGGAAACCGGGCAAGTGGCTACCACCTACTGGCCATAGCCATTAACGGGTACGGAAAGGGTCGTCCGGAAGCTTTCCGGGAAAGATTACAATTCCCCTTGTATCCCGTAGGCTCCCGGCAGGCGCGCATCGCGCCAGTTGGGTTGGAAGCCGCCTTCAGGGCCCGGTATCCCAATGAAGGTTAGCGAGTGTTGGAAATCCTTCGGAAACATCGTGCTTCATGGTCTTCATAAAGCAGCCTGGCCAGGGGATAGATACCCTCTGACCAGGCAATTTACCTGGTGGAGATGAGCGGATTCGAACCGCCGACCTCCTGCTTGCAAGGCAGGCGCTCTCCCACTGAGCTACATCCCCAGAAGCCGTCTTGATCGGCTGGGAAAATCCTTTTCCGAGAAGATTATAGCCTATGGGTATGGGTCCGCCCATGCCCCCGACCGTGCCCTTACGGCCATGGCCCTCATACCCTGCCTTCCGCCCCATGCCCACCCGGCCATGGCCATCCGGCAAAACCTTCCGCCCCATTCCCCGCCCGGCCATGGCCATCCGGCAAAACCTTCCGCCCCATTCCCCACACGGCCATGGCCCTCATACCCTGCCTTCCGCCCCATGCCCACCCGGCCATGGCCATCCGGCAAAACCTTCCGCCCCATTCCCCACCCGGCCATGGCCACCCGGCCATGCCTTTCCGGCTCAGTGACCGAAAGCGGAATGCTATTATAGATTCGGGGAAAGAGGGCCGCGAATGGCCGAAATGCGGGCGCAAGGGATCGAGGGAAGGGGAAGGATGCTGGCCCCTACCTGGTCGGATAGGCCATAACGGGAGGTGAGGGCATGAAGGCATTCGTTCTCATCAAGGTGGAACCGGGCAAGCTGCGCGAGGTGCTGGACAGGATATCCGGGATGAGAGCGGTCTCCGAGGTCTATTGCGTCACCGGGCCGGACGATATCATCGCCGTGTTGGACTCCGAGGACGCCCGGGGAATCTCCGAGGTGGTCATCTCCGGCCTGCACGGCGTGGAGGGCATCAAGGCCACCGATACCCGCATGGTGGTGGAGATTCCCTGAGGGGCTTTTACCCGCCTCGAGAAAGGAGGGCGATGCCCCGCCGGGCGCTTCCCGAAAGCGGGAAGAAACGGCCGAAGAAGCTAGGTCGGGACTTTCCCGAGATCTTTCCCGAGATAACGGAATAGATCAAATCAGGCAAAGGAGTTCCCGCCTTCTTCGTAGGCGAAAAAGGCGGAGGTGAAGGCGGCGACCCGTTTCCGTGGGGAGGGCGTTCTTATCCCCCCGTGCGATCCTTTCCATCCACCGCCGGGCTGGACACCGCACCCTTTTTTAATGTTTGCCTTGGGATCGATGAGGTTGGATGGCTCCCGAGCAGGATGTTAAACTTATAACAATTTGAAAACTTGGGGCCATGCGTTTTACATAGACGCCCCCGTCGGCGGCGTCGGAGGGGGTGGAGTCTTCCGAAAGGGAGCGCCCCGGGTGAGGTCACAAGGTAGGCGAAGACGCTCGGAGCGGCAATGAGTGAGAGGGAGGACGGGGAAAGCTCGTCGGCGGGAAGGAGAAGGGAGAGCGGCGGAAGGCGGGTATCCCGCCTGGAGAAACGGTCCCGCCGCGAAAGGCCCCCGCGTCCGAGGGAACCATACCCCCTGGATGGGACGCACCCCTTGGAGGAGCCTTCCGGCCAGGAGATACCCTCCGGCCAGGGTATGCCATCCGGGCGGGGGATACCATCCGGCCGGGGGAGGCCCTACGGTCGAGGGCGCGCGGTAAGGAGGCCTGCGGCCCGCCGGACCCGCTTGAGGTTCACCAGGCGCTTCTACGTCCTCCTCGGTATCCTGGCGGGGGTTATCCTCCTGGTCACGTTGATCCTCACCCTTTCCGGCGGAAGCGGCGGGAATTTCAAATCCCTGCATGCTGGCGCCAGACTAAGCGACGCAGAGCTCAACCGCCTCAAGGTCAACGAGCTCGGCGCGATCATGATCCTGGTTTATCACCGCATCGGCGAGGAGGGAAAGCAGTCGCGAACGCCGGAGAACTTCCTTTCCGACCTGGAATACCTTTACGAGCAGGGCTACCGGTGCGTAAGCCTCCGGGAGTTGGTGGCCAACCACATCGCCGTCGAGCCCGGTTACACCCCGGTGGTGATAACCTTCGACGAGGCCGATCCCAGCCAGTTCCGCTACCTGGAAGAGGACGGGCGGCTGCAGGTCGATCCGCGATGCGCCATGGGTATTATGGAAAATTTTGCTAAGGAGCATCCGGATTTCAACATGACCGCCACCTTCTTCGTCCTGCCGCAGCTCTTTGGGCAGGAGGAATACGAGGAGATGAAACTCCGTTACCTGGTGGAGCACGGCTACGACATCGGTTGCCGTACCCCCAACAACGTGGAATTGGGCGGCCTGGGGGACGCGAAGGTGCTGGAGGAGCTGGCGGAGAGCATCCGGATGGTGAAGGAATTCCTGCCGGACTACGAGCCTATGGCCATCGCCCTTCCCGGGGGGTCCAGGCCCAAGAACCCCTCCCTCCTCGGCTACGGAGAATACGAGGGCGTGAGGATCGCCTTCGCCGCCGCCCTCCTGGAGGGTAGCAACCCGGCGCCCGCGCCCTGCGACCACGATTTCGACCCCCTGAGCCTACCCCGCATCAAGGCCATGGATCCATCCCTGGACACCACCGACAGCGGACTTTATGCCTGGCTGCGTTACTTCATGGAAAACCCCGAAAGGCGGTACGTGAGCGACGGGGACCCCTTCACGGTGACGGTGCCCAAACACATGGAAGAACGCGTGGACATGGAGAAACTGGGCAATCGGCGGCTGCGGTTATACTGACCGTGCCTTATAATTCCCCTTAGACATGTTTTACGATCGAGGCCGGAGAAGGATCTTCACCCGCCGCTCGCTTGCCGCGCGGCTGGTTCCCCGTGCCAAGATAACCGGAAAGCGCGTGTCCCGGATGGCAACGGGGAGGGCGAATGCCAACCGGGGCTTGAAGCTGACCCCGAAGGCCTTGTGGGGGATGGTCGGTATCGCTCTCCTCCTCTTGCTCGTCATCCTCCTCACCGTTGCACGGGGCAAGCCGGCGGTCAAGTCGCTCCTTCCGGCTAACGGCGCCCTGGTGGCGGGGTCGCCGGTCACCGTCCGCGCGGAACTGAAAAAGGGCCTCAGGCCGGAGGAAGTCCGGCTGATGGTGGACGGTGATGACCTCACCGGGAAGGCGTCGCTGGAGAACGAAGCCCTCACCCTGGTGACAGAGCTTGCGGACGGTGAGCACAGGGTGGAGGTCGCGGTGGGTGGTAAAATGGAAAAATCTTCCATATTCCAGGTGGACAACACCCCTCCCGACTTACAAATCGACGGTTGGGAACTTCGCGACGACGGGATCACAGTCATCACCGGAAGCGCGGAGGGTTCGGCCTCCCTTTACGTCGAGGAGAGGAGGGTCAAGCTGGCCGAAGACGGCACCTTCCGCCTGGAGGTGAACCGCAACGAGCTGGCCTCCGTGAGGATCTCCGCCGTGGATGCCGCGGGTAACCGGCGGGAGGTAGTGGTGGACACGGCCCCGCCGCCGCAGGTCAAGGGGGTGCACGTATCCATCTGGGTGGCGGCCAACCTGGACCTCTTCCGTAAGATGGTGGACCTGGTGAAGAGGACCGAGCTCAATGGGTTGCAGATCGACGTCAAGGACGAAACGGGTATGGTGGCCTATCCCAGCCAGGTCCCCCTGGCGGAGGAGGTGGGTAGCCACCTCAAGAAGGGCGGCGTGGACATCGAGCGGGTCATGGACAAGTGCTGGTACAACGAAATCTATCCCATTGCCCGCATCGTGTGCTTCAAGGACCCTATCGTGGCCACCAAGCGCAAGGACCTGGCAGTGCACGCCTCCGGAGGTGGCCTGTGGGGCAAGGGGCAGTGGTTGGATCCTTACAACCGGGAGGTGTGGGATTACATCCTGGGCCTGGCCCAGGAGGCGGCGCGCAAGGGCTTCAAGGAGATCCAGCTGGATTACGTGCGCTTCCCCTCCGACGGTGACGTGACCACTTGCATCTACCCCGCCTATGATGGGAGGAGCCAAGAGGAGACCATCTCCGATTTCCTCAGGTATATGCGCGAGGGGCTGAAACCCATGGGAGTGGCCCTCTCCGCGGACGTCTTCGGCCTCACCGGATCCCACCAGGGGACCATGGGTATAGGGCAGGACGTCACGGCCATGGCCCGCTACCTGGATTACCTCTCGCCCATGGTCTACCCATCCCATTACAATCCGGGCGAGTACCAGATACGCGACCCGGAATCCAATCCCCACGACACCGTGTACATGAGCCTGGTAGATTTCCAGAAGAAACTGGAAGGAACCGGCTGCAGGCTGCGCCCCTGGCTCCAGGACTTCTCCCTTCGCGTGACCTACAGGGCGGCCGAGGTGCAGGCCCAGATGCGGGCCTGTTACGAGTTGGGGATAAACGAGTGGCTTCTGTGGGACCCCAACTGTACCTACACCGAGGGCGCCCTACAAAAGGCGGAATAACGCCGCCCCCAGCCCAAGGTACTAAAAAAGGTGCCGTTGTCCTGGTTACACGTCCCATCTCGCTCTGGCGCGCGTGTCGGACCCCGCATGCATGCCGCACCTGGAAACCCTCCGGCGGAGGGGGACAGCGGTTCCTTCGTCTCCGAGCCGGCCGGACAGATGGCGGGGCCCATGGTTATTTTCCATGAAATGGCAGTAGACGAGGACCGGGTATGCGCATCCCCCGGGTTCGATCCCCCGGTTAGTGCCCGCCCCTCCGCCGGAGGACCTTCAGGCGATCGATGAGAGCCACCGGGAACAGGGAACAGGCCAGGACCAGGCCCCAACCGGCGGCGCCCATGTTGGCGGTGCCGAAGAGCCGCATAACAGGGGGCACGGTTACCACCAGCACCTGCAGGCCCGCGGAGGCGGCCAGGGCAGCCAGCAGGGCGCGGTTGCCGGCCATGGACATCTCCGCCAGGGTAAGGGTCTCCGAACGCGAGTTGAAGGCGTGCAGGAGCTGGGAGAGGACCAGGGTGGTGAAGGTAACCGTCTGGGCCATGGGCAGGTGGGAGGGAAACATCACGTAGCGGGAGACGAAGAAGGCGGTCAACGCTCCCAGGGAGAGGACGGCGCCCTGGAGGATTATGTGGGCCTGTTTTTCCCAGGAGAGGATGCCTTCCGAGGGGTCACGGGGTGGCCGGGACATGATGTCCGGGGCGGGGGTGTCCACTCCCAGGGCCATGGCCGGAAAACCGTCTGTCACCAGGTTCATCCACAGGATCTGCACCGCCCGCAGGGGCGTGACCGAGGCCAGGAGCATTCCCAGGAACATGGTGGCCACCTCGCTCATGTTGCAGGAGAGCAGGAAGTAGATGAACTTCTTCAGGTTGTCGTAGATGACCCTCCCCTCCTCCACGGCGTTGACGATGGTGGCGAAGTTGTCGTCGGCCAGCACCATGTCCGAGGCTTCCTTGCTCACGTCCGTGCCGGTGATGCCCATGGCCACGCCGATGTCCGCGCTTTTGAGCGCCGGGGCATCGTTCACCCCGTCCCCGGTCATGGCCACCGTCTTCCCCCGGCTTTTCCAGGCGTGGACGATCTTCACTTTGTCCGCGGGAGAGACGCGCGCGTAGACGGCGATGTCCTCCACCCGCTCGGCCAGCTCCTCCTCGCCCAGGCGCGCCAGCTCCGCGCCGGTGATCATCTCCTTCCCGGGGGTGAGGATGCCCAGTTCGCTGGCTATGGACCGTGCGGTGGCGGCGTGGTCGCCGGTGATCATCACCACCCGGATGCCGGCGCGCCGGCACTTGTCCAGGGCCTCGAAGACTTCCGGGCGTGGCGGGTCCATCATGCCCACCATCCCCAAAAAGACGAGGTGCCTCTCCAGCCCCTCCAGGGGGACTTCCCTGGGTATTTCTTCCAGGGGGCGGCAGGCGAAGGCCAGGGTGCGCAGCGCACGCCCCGCCATGTCCTCGGCCAGCCCGCAGAGGCGCGACCTCTCCTCCCCGGAAAGCTCCCGCGGGCCCTGGGGGGTCATGACCCGGCTGCAGCGCTCGAGCACCGCCTCCGGCGCCCCCTTGCAGAGGAGGAGGTAAGGGAGTCCATCCGCGGGGAGGACGAAAGGCAGGGCCCCCTCGCCGGGCAGGACGTGGATGGTGCTCATCATCTTGCGCTCGCTCTCGAAGGGGATCTCCTCCACCCGGGGGAGCAGGGCCGAGGCCTCCTCCCGCGAGAACCCCAGGTCGCGGGCCATGCGCAGGAGCCCCACCTCCGTGCCCTCGCCCAGGAATTCCCCTTCCTGTTCCCGCGCGTCGTTGCACAGCACGGCGGTGGCGAGGAGGGCCTGAAGGGCGGGTTCCTCCCGCGCTCTCCCGGGGCTGCTCCCCGCCAGCCTCAGGGGAGGGAGGCCCGGGATGTGGATCTCCTGCACTGTCATCTGGTTGCGGGTGAGGGTACCCGTCTTGTCGGTGCAGATGACGTCGGCGCATCCCAGGGTCTCCACCGCGGGGAGGCGGCGCAGGAGGGCGTTACGGTCGGCCATGCGCCTTACCCCCAGGGCCAGGGCGATGGTCACGATGGCCGGGAGGCCCTCGGGGATGGCGGCCACGGCCAGGCTCACCGAGAAGAGGAACATCTCCGACCATTCCTGGCCCCGCAGGCCGCCGAGGAGGAAGACAACGGCGCAGACACCGAGGCAAAGGAGGGCGATGCGTTTCCCCGTCCTGGCCAGCTCCCCCTGCAAGGGGGTCTTCTCTTCCTCCGCCTCCCCGATCATCTCCGCGATGCGGCCCAGTTGGGTGCGTTTGCCGGTCTCCACCACCACGGCCGAGCCCCGGCCGTGCACGATGTGGGTGCCGGTGAAGACCATGTTCACCTGGTCCCCCAGGGGGAGGTCCTCTCCTCTGAGCGTCTGGGGCCTTTTTTCCACGCTGTCCGATTCCCCGGTCAGGGAGGCCTCGTCGGCGCGCAGGCCGTGGGATTCCAGCACCCGGGCGTCGGCGGGGATGCGGTCACCGGCCTCCAGGAGGATGAGATCCCCGGGAACCAGGTCGTGGGAGGAGATGATCCTCTCCTTCCCTCCCCGGATGACCCTGGCCGTGGGGGCGCTGAGCCTGCGCAGGCTCTCCAGGGCTTTTTCCGCCCGGTACTCCTGGACGAAACCCAGGATGCCGTTGGCCACCACGATGCACATGATCACCGCGGCGTCCAAAAGCTCCCGCAGCACCAGGCCGGAGACCAGGGCCGCAGCGAGGAGCACATAGATCATGAAGTCCCGGAACTGGTTGAGGAATATGGCCAGGGGATGGGGAGGTTTCTCCTCCCGGATGCGGTTGTGCCCGTAGCGGTGCAACCGGG
>Ga0078972_1010400_pt1 | contig 17417 bp, 16 predicted proteins | sample YelNatPaOPGAMG01_FD_67568 | JGI IMG/M metagenome (GOLD analysis project Ga0078972, IMG submission 67568) | Hot spring thermophilic microbial communities from Obsidian Pool, Yellowstone National Park, USA - OP-RAMG-01 (SPADES assembly) (version 2) | ecosystem: Environmental > Aquatic > Thermal... | reverse complement strand
AAGGAAGATGTTCTATAAACCACACCCTCTGGTCCTCCGGAATGTCTTCAACTATATCCGCTATATCCGCAGGGTGCATTTCCTTAAGCATGGCATTCGTAATAGAAAGTGTCAGTCTTGAAACACTTGGTTCAAGGGGTTTAAAGAAATGCCAGGGAAGAAGTTTTGAAGAAGGTCTGATTCTTAATAATCTGAAAATTCTTTCCAGGGAAAGACGCCTCACAATACCAGCAACTCCTATTTCAGCAGCCACCACAAAGAATTTACCCTTTATTTCCGCAAGTTTTATGTCGTTCACCCGAACCACTTTTGCTCCATTTATATCAACAATCTGTTTGTCAAGAAGGTGTTTCCTTACAAAAACATCAGAAGGAGAAGGTGAATAGAGTTTCCAGCTTTTAATATAGGGCTTTGAAACCACAAATCTTCTGTTGAACATCTCTACATCATTCCATTCTATTTTGAAAAATCTTTTTCCATCTTTAACTATCACCGCGGTGACTTCAGGGAACATCTCTTTAAAATCTATCAAAAGGTCGTAAAGGCTACCCCCTTTTTTGCCTGATGGCTCCATAACAGGATTTCCAAGAACTTCGCCCACAAAAATACCTGGTTTTTCATAAACTATGTTTGCTATACCTTCTGGGATTTTCCCTTCTTTTATCAGGGAAGCAATTTTATCAAATATCTTCTTTTTCTCCTCGGTCATAAGTTTATAATATGTTAAGACCAAAAATTAAGCAACAAAATGGGAACGCTATTACTTTTAAGATTTTATCAGAATATAGTAAAAGGTTGCCTTGAAAAAAGAAAAAAATTTTTTAATAATAAAACAAAATGAAAAATATGATTAAAAACCCACAGCCTAAAAACCAAACAAAACAGGTAACCATGTTCCGCACTTATGAATTTCCTTCTTACGAAGAAATAATGGACGCTTATGCAAAAGAGTTTGCAAACTATGTTCTCCCCAAAGGGGATACCATATTTGGTTTCTGGATGCAAACTTTGGCTGATTTGGAGTTTTTAGATTTGGAATTACAAGGTTTAACCGAGGAATATAAAATTGACCCGGTAAATAGAGTGGTTAATTTCAAGGGGGACGAGGAATTTATAAGGTTAAGAGTTGCCCACCTTGAAAAAGTTAAAGGAAAAATAACCCTTTATACCGAATTGGTGGATAAATTTGGTGATACCAATGCCTATGCGTTTCATAATCTTTATAAGCATGTTGAAGGCAAAATAAGTGATAAATAAAAAATTGAAAGAATACAGACAATCAACCATCTGGGTTGACGAAGAACCTGAATATGTTGAAGGAAAAGAAGTCTTAAAAGGAGATTCATCTAACAAAATTTCAATACTTTTTAGAGATACAATTCCTGAAATTCCATCAACAACATATGGAACTTTTGCCATTTATAAATATCCCGCAAAATTCATCCCTCAAGTAATTGCCTATGTTTTAAAAAAATATGCTAAACCAGGCATGAAAATTTTTGATCCTTTTGCAGGATATGGAACCGCTGGCGTAGTATCAAGAGTATACGGATATGACTATGAATTGTGGGATTTAAATCCAATGATAAACATAATTCATGACACCGCTGTTATGAAAAATCCAAAAGTGAATTTTCTGGATTTAATAAAAAAAATTAAAAACTCCCAAGAAGAGTTTACCCCGAGATGGTCTAATTTAAATTATTGGTTTCCTGAAGATTTTATTCCTATTCTCTCAAAAGCCTGGGGGTTTGCCCATTCATTAACAGATGAAACTAAATACGCACTTTTAATACCTTTAATCAATGTAACAAGATATTTCTCTTACGGCGACGAAAAGGTACACAAGCTATATAAATCAAAGTATTCAAGGAAAAAGATAGAAGAACTTCTGAAAAAAGATTGGAAATCTCAATTTTACAAAATGCTAGAGAAAGAAATATGTAAGCTTTTAAAAAAGGTATGGGAATATAATCGCTTAAATCCTAAGCAAGTTAACTATAAAATTCGCTCAGGGATTAATGCATTAGAAACAAAATTAGAGGATAATGTAAACATCCTTATAACATCGCCGCCATATTTACAAGCACAGGAATATATAAGGTCAACCAAATTAGAACTATTTTGGCTGGGTTATGAGGAATCTTATATAAAAGAATTAAGTAAGAAAGAGATACCATATACACCTGTGAATGAAATAAAAATCTACTCAAATAAATACTTTGAATATAGAGATAAGATTAAAGAAAATCATCTCAAGGCTTTATACGATAGGTATTTCCACGCTATTTTAAATACCTTTACGGTTTTAGGAGAAAAAGTTACAGATTATATGTGTATTTTTGTTGGTCCAGCAAAAATAAGGACGACATCTATCCCAATAGATGATATAATAATTGAACATCTAAAAGAATTTGGATGGAAACACGAAGTTACATTTATTGACAAAATTGTGTCCAGAGTGATGTTTGAATCGAATGTTAACCCTGCGTCTGGTGAGAAAGACAGTAGAATAAAAACGGAACATTTGGTCGTGTTAAAAAGAGGTGGATAATATGTACAGAATTCTAAAAGAAGAACTAAATAGCCCAATAAAGTTTAAGGAAAAATTATCAAAATATATCCAGGAGAAGAAAATGGAAATAGAACAAAAATATGGCATAGATTTTGATAAAGAAGAACTTGCCGACCTATTGCTCTCAGCATGTAGGAGTAATGATTTTGGTGTAATTAGCCAACAGGGAAATAAAATGTTCCTCAACGAAGATAATGTTTCAGATTGGATTGAGAAGAAACTGTTGCCAAATACAATTATCGTAAGATTAGACGATGAAGATGTCGTAAGGTTGTTGATATTCTGCATTGAAATTACCTATCAAATGTTTTCAGGTGGAACAAGAGCTACCACGACTGCAAAGGGATTTAGAGAAAGAAGAAGAACATTCGAAACAATTCTTGTTGACCAATTCATCGGGAAATTGGGAGAAATAATGCTTAAGAAATTTTTAGAAGATAATTTCCATTCGGTAACAATTGAATTGGATTGGAAAATATCGAGAGAAATAGAAAAATTCGGGAATGATATTATTAATGCTAAAAAGAAAGTAAGTATAAAATCATCTCCCGCTTTAACCGGTATCTGGTGGGATGCAAACATCGGGTATGATTATGGTATCGCTGTTAAATGCTCAGTTCCTCAACAACCAATTTTACAATTTTTTATTGAGGTCTGCGGATTTACAAGACTTCTTGACTTCGCTGAAAATAAAATTCCAAAGGACGATGACCTTTTTAAGGATTATCTTGAAAATATGCGTGCAAGGATTAAGAAATTTAAGTGCGGAGAAATTCAAACGGGTTTAAAAGGAATTATCTGCGGTTATTTTAAGACAAGCGAATACGAACCTATTAAGAAAGGCACAATATTACCTTATTTTGGAGAAGTTCGGGAGGAAAGACATTTGGTTCGTATCGATGAGCTGAAATGGAAAAAAGACTCTTGGGAAAAATTTCTTCAAGAAGTAGGGCTTTTATGAAAAAGTGTTCAAAACAATGGAGGTGTCAAAATGGATACAATTAACCCCATAGATATTGAATGTCCCAGTTGTGGAAGTTCTGAATACCTTTCTTTTGACGAAGATTATGATAATGAGTGGAAGAATTGGGAACAAAAAGTAATCGAGATGATAAAGGATTACGACGAAAATTTATTAGAAATAAGACCAACGCCTGCGGAAATAATTTTTAACTGGTCAGGAGAGAATTACAACATAGAAGATTATGTTGCGGATATAATTCAATTTCTCTCCTGTGAGGATGTTGTTAAAAATTTAAAAGAATTTATTGGAGGACATTAATGATGGTTAAAAAAATTGGAGCAGTATGTTTTGTTATTTTTCTATCCTGTGCAGGTGAAAAATCAGGAGTAAAAATCATCGGTATGGAAATGGATGAACCTGTCAAGGGAAAGACAATGAGGATATTTGCAATAGGGCATAAAGTAACAATTGATACATCTGAATCGGAAAAAGCGTTCTTTGAAAAAATTGACGGGATGATTGAATTGGTAAAGGACAAATTTAGTAATGATTATCCAAACCTCGTCGTGTTTCCTGAAGATACTGGACTCGTCCTCTCTTTTTTCGGCTCAAGGGGTGAAGAAGGAAGAAAAGAAAAAAATGTCCTGAATGCCTTTTTGACACTTTTGACTTCCTATTCGGAAGCCTTTAAATTCTATAAAGAAAGGTTTAAGGATATATCCATTCAGAGAAATCTCTTTCTCGCCATCACTGACTCTCTCTGGAGACCGTTCTTCAACACATTTTCTGCATTGGCAAAAAGGTATAAAATCTACATAGTTTCCTGCACAAATGTTGCTGAAGTTAAAAAGGTATCTGACCCACAGTTGAATTTCTTAAGAGACCCTTCTGTCCAATCCGATTATGTATATGTGGCTGAAAGTAAGGATGTATGGAATACCTGTTTTATGTTTAATCCCGATGGAGATATCGTTTATAAAGTTAAAAAGGTTCATCTCGTTCCGGAGGAGGAATCTTTGCTTGACCTTTCTAAAGGGAAAGTAGAGGACGCAGAAATTTATAGAATTCCGGGAACTGAAATTGATATATGCATTGCTATATGTGCGGATGCATTTTATGAAGATTATGCTGGAAGAATGGATGAGAAGGGATGCGATGTAATTGTTCAACCATCTGCAAATCCTGGAATGTGGGCTTATTTTTATCCATACTGGCAACCAGAAGACTGGCTTCGTTCCACAATGGGAACCGTGCAGTTCAAAAACATTCAGTATAATATAAATCCAATGATGACAGGGAACTTCTTTGACATGGTATTTGATGGGCAGAGTGCAATAACTGGAAAAAAGGACCCGAGAATAAGAAGGGACAAAAATTACATAGGCAACGAACCACTCTCCCCCTATTATGATGAAATCTATCCCGAAGGAGGCTTCCTCCTTATGGCTCCATGGGTAATTGAGGATCCGGGAATTCAAAATCCTGCTCTTAGTCTTGATGAGAGAAGAAGTATTCTCATGGAAAAGGCCATATCACTTTTATCACCTTCCGCATGCGAATCAATGAAGATAGAATCCAGAAATTGCGGAACGGATGAGAACCAGTACATAGAATCCATCCTCTGGACCGATATAGTGATAAAATGAAAAACGCAAGCTGGTTAAAAAAGAATTTTAATAAATTCTGGGAAACTACCGCGAACAACTGGTTAATACCGCTACTCACAAAAGTTTACAGAGATGAGAGAAAGTTGAGGAGTATAAAAAAATGGGTAAAGGATGGAAAAAAGGTAATCATGCTTGAGATAACGGATTTTTATATGGACCCTTTCTTTATAGCCCTTCACGGAGATGGGTTTGAACTTGGAACGGAAAAAGAGGAACCGGACATTATTGTAAAGGGCAACAAAACACGCTTAATTATTGATGGACCTGTCTTTTACCGGCTGATTTTATCCTACCTCGCCAGAGATTTAGAGATTAGATTTAGAAAGTTTTCGGTAAGAGATATGCTTATGTTTATAAAAATTTTCTATATATGGGGACAGTAAAAAGGGAAAATGCTAATGATAAAGCGCTCTGTTTCAAATTTGATTGATATTTTTTCACTTTTTCATAACATTTAAGAGATGAAGGCGAGAGCAAATATAAAAGTAATCGGAAGGGTTCAGGGGGTTTACTACAGAAGCACTACAAGAGAAGTAGCTATTGAACTGGGACTTACCGGGTGGGTGAGAAATGTGCCTGATGGTTCTGTGGAAATAGTTGTTGAAGGAGAGAAGGAAAAAATTGAAGAATTAATAAAATGGTGCCGGAAGGGTCCTCCTCTGGCAATTGTAAAAAATCTTGAAATTAAGTGGGAAGAGTATAAAAATGAATTCAAAAGCTTTGAAGTGAGGTATCGGTGATGGAAAAAGGAAGTACAATTGTCAGGGTGAGTGGAAGAGAAGTTCTGGATTCAAGGGGAAATCCGACTGTAGAAGTAGAGGTAGAATTGAAATGTGGAATTGCTGGAAGGGCTATAGTTCCATCAGGAGCCTCAACTGGAAAAAGAGAAGCTCTGGAATTGAGAGACGGAGAAAAAAGGTTTGGAGGAAAAGGGGTTTTAAAGGCTGTTAAAAATGTAAATGAGATACTGGGGCCTCAGCTTATAGGAATTGATGCTTTGAATCAGGTTTACATAGATTATCTTCTAAAAGAACTTGATGGAACAGAAAACAAATCAAAATATGGAGCCAATGCAATTTTAGGAATATCTCTCGCTGTAGCAAAAGCGGCGAGTTTATCCACAGGGATGCCCCTTTACAGATATATAGGAGGAGTAAATGCCACTCTACTACCAGTCCCCCTGATGAATTTTATAAATGGAGGGGCACATGCGGACAATAACCTTGATATTCAGGAATTCATGATAGCCCCTGTAGGTGCATCATCATTTAAAGAAGCAGTCCGAATGGGGTCAGAAATTTTTCAAACTCTTAAGAAAATTTTGAAAAAGGAAAAAAAGTCAACAGGATTAGGGGATGAGGGAGGAGTAGCACCGGATTTTGAGAATCATGAAGAGGCAATAAAAACCTTAATAAAGGCAATAGAAGAAGCCGGATATTCACCTGGAAAGGATGTCCTGTTAGCCATTGATGTTGCAGCGAGTGAACTCTATGAAGATGGAACATATAGATTTGAGGAAAAAAAACTGACCTCTGATGAAATGATAGCCTATTATGAGAACCTTACATCAAAATATCCCATATTTTTGATAGAAGATGGAATGGCGGAATCTGACTGGGAGGGCTGGAAGAAACTTACAAAAAAATTAAAAGACCTGATAATAGTGGGTGATGATGTGTTTGTGACAAATCCAGAGATAATTAAAAAAGGAATAGAAGAAGGTGTGGCAAATGCTGTCCTTATCAAACTTAATCAGATAGGAACCCTCACAGAAACCCTTTCAGCGATTGAACTCGCAAAGAAATCAGGATACAGATGTGTTATATCACACAGAAGTGGTGAAACAGAGGATACTACAATTGCTGATTTGGCAGTTGCTGCGAATGCAGGGTTTATAAAGACAGGCTCTGTTAACAGGTCAGAAAGGGTGGCAAAGTTCAATCAGTTGATAAGGATAGAAGAGGAACTCGGAGAAATAGCCGATTTTTCTGGAAAATATATAAAGAAATAAATGGCGAAAAAATATCTCATAATTGGGCTGGGACATTTTGGATTTTATCTTGCAAAGTTACTTTATGAAAAAGGAGAGGAAGTGATAGTGATTGACAACGATGAAAAATCAATAAAAAAAATAACCCCATATTCTTCAAGATCTGTAAAAGGAGACATAAAGGAAAAAGAGGTCTTAGAAAAGTTGAATCCCGCAGATATGGATAAGGTGGTTGTTTGCATAGGAGAAAATATAGAAGCAAGTCTCCTTGCTGTGCAGTATCTTCTGGAACTCGGAGTAAAAAAAGAAAAAATCTATGCGAAAGCGACATCAAAGGAACACAAGGACATGCTTGAAAAAATAGGGGTGAACAAGGCTATATTTCCTGAAGAAGAAATGGCAAAAAAATTCGCCTTTATACTGAGAGGAGAAAAAGTTCAAGAATTTTTTTCCATTGAGAATGGATATGATATGGTTGAAATCCCTGCTCCATCAGCCTTTGTTGACAAAACTCTGGAGGAACTCAACATCACAAACAGGTATGGAATCGTCGTAGTAGCGGTGAAAAATCCTATAACCAAACAAATAGCGTGTCCCCCTGACAAAACCTACAAAATAAAAGATGATGAATCTATAATAATAGCGGGTAAAGAAGAAAACATTGAAAAACTTTTGAAAGAGGTTAAGTAGAGATAAATCTTTTTTAACTCGTTAACAAATTTTATTTCTGTTTCATTAATCTAAAATCTCCACTCAAACCCAGTTTCCGCTGGACCTCCGGGTCGTTGGGATTAAAATTGGGGTCACTGGTTTGAAAGAATGTGCCGTTACCGTTAGTCCATGTCTTTTCATAGTTTGAATACAGTGTAACGACCTCCCCAGATTGAGGGTCTTTAAATTCGGCCTGTCCTCCTAATTCCAGACCTATGGAATGAGCAATTTCATCATTAACCTGTGCCCTATTTCTATACATTCTTTCTTGAATTTCAAGTATCTCTTTTTGGTACCTCATACGAATCTCGCTTCTAACCTGCTCAGCCCTATTAAGGGCTATCACCCAGTTAGGGTTGATTTGAAAGGACGAAAGGGCGGTCATCAAAAGTGGTTCGCACTCGGCGATTTTCTCCTTTAACTCGCTTATCAGGATAATCTGGGTTTCCCACACTATGTCAATATTCGTGAGGGGTGTAATGAGAACATATACCACAAGGCGGTTTAAATATACCCTGCCGTTTCTGGAGGTTTCCAGGCCAAGACTGGCGCATTTAATTTGTGGTATGACAACTCCAATCATGTCATAGAAACGCTTTAGAGCTTGCGCCGCTTCTGGAAGTTCCCGGGCATTTGTTTCCCTTACCTGGTTATCAGAATATATACTTGGAACAACAACTCTTCTTAGATAATCTATTGGCTCCATATATGGTAAGTAAATGTTTCCCTTGTCGTCTGCAGTCCCTGGTGGATAAAATGTATTAGAAGACATCTGGAGATAGCGGGCACCAGGGATAAAGCGAATGCCACAAAAATCTTTTGGATGCGAAACAGCAAAATCTAATTTTGGAGATTGAAATAGCGACTGAGATATTCCCCCTTGAGTATTCCAGCCTCTTGGAACCAGAAGCCAGAATGCTCCCTGGGTCTTTTCTATATAAAAATCGTATATTATTATGCTCTTGCTACCCGAAGAGTCTTTTTTATATACATCTTTACTTTTGGAAGCCTCTATTTTGTTAGAGGCTGTTCTAAAAGTTAATACAAAGGGTTCGCAAGGAATTCCTTTTTTACTCACGAATCCTTTCCTTGTTTTACTATTTATGCCAAGGGAATAAAGGGTGTTAGGCTTAAGTTTAACAGAAATAATGCAGGTATATTCATCTTCAAATATGGGCTCTGAACTAATTTCAGGGGTCTCTCCCTCTCCAGCCACCACAATGCTATAAGAGCCTTTCTTCATAGGAACAGAGAATTTGACTATTATTTTATTAACTGTAGGTGGCACTTCTGTCTGATTATTCATCGGGTATGTTTCTACCACTTTCACGATTTCATCAGCAAATACCATGTGGACTGCAAAGATAACAAAAAGGGACATTCCAAATACACCGAACATCATTTTGGTTTTAACTGCCATGTTACACCTCCTTTTTTAGTGGGGGTAATAGGTTAGTTTTTCCAAAGCCATAGATTATATTTATAAAATTAAAAAACAAAAGTCAAGTTTTTCTGTTTTGAACTTACTTTTTATCTCTTTTCCAGCTGAATTGTTTTTGAGGGGTTATTTTTTAAAAATAGTTGCGAACATAAAAATTTTGTAAGAGGAAAGTTTTTTGAAAAATGTGATTTTTGGGTTTTTCTCCTCCTTTTTGTAAAGGTAGGATGGGAGGGATTTTATTCATTAAAAATTTTTTCGTTAACCTTTCATCTTTAAAAAAGAATCCCCCCTGTTAAATGTTGCAATTTGCACTTTGCATTTTCCATTTTGAATTGGGATTCCTCTATCTCCCCATCAATTCCCTGTGCCTGTGCTCAGCCCTTTCATCCATCTTCTCAAGGATTCTCGCAATATCTCCCTGGGTCTTATGGATTTCTCTTAAAGTTTCCTCTATCCACCTTAAAAGCTCCCTCGTCTCCCTCCTTCCTTCTTCTATCATCCTCTGGGTTTCCCTTTTACCCTCTTCAATTATTCTTTCAACCCTTTTAAATCCTTCTTCAATCATTTTATCATTCTGTGCTAACCTCTTATCCGTCCCCTCCCTCCATTCCTTAATCAGTTCTTTAATCTCCCTTATTGTTTTATCACTCCTCCATCCAAGAAGTAAACTCAAAACCCCCAGTATAACACCCACAACTGTAACCAAAAGGGCAGTTTCAGATGATAGAAAAGCCCAGCTCGCTCCAATTATCCCGGCTAAAAAAATTGCAAACCATATCATGGTTTAATTTTAACGCTTAAATTTTTTGAAGTCAAGCATTTTATTAAATTTCAATTTTAAAAATAATTAACGAAATAATACCTTCAGCCTAAAGCCTATTGCCTTAAGCCTCTAATAGCCTGAACAGAGCGACCATCACCCCCAGTAATGGCTTTTTATTGAATTTTTTTTTAAGATATGAGATTTTCTTAATGTGCAGGAGATACGGAAAAGAAAGGTAGTAATTGATATTGAAATGTGCAAAGGGTGCGAACTATGCGTTCATTACTGCCCGCGGAAATGTCTTAAAATAGGAGAAAACTTCAACAAAAAGGGATATTACTATGCAGTATTCGTAGAAGAAGAAAAGTGCACATCCTGTGCTATATGTGCAAATATGTGCCCTGATGTGGCAATTGAAGTCTGGAAGGAAGAATGAAGGAACTTGTAAAGGGAACAATAGCAGTTGGAAGAGGAGCAATAGATGCGGGATGCAGGTTCTATTTCGGTTATCCAATAACACCACAGAACGAAATCCCTGAATACCTTTCAAGGGAACTCCCAAAAGTGGGAGGGGTCTTCATACAGGCTGAAAGCGAAATAGCATCAATAAATATGCTTATGGGAGCGGCAGCAACAGGGGCAAGGGCTATGACATCATCATCAGGTCCTGGAATTTCACTGAAGCAGGAAGGGATATCCTATATGGCTGGAAGCGAGATACCAGGGGTTATCGTAAACATCTCAAGGTGTGGACCCGGTCTCGGAGGCATATCTCCTTCTCAGGGGGATTACTTTCAAGCAACAAGAGGAGGTGGGCACGGAGATTACAGAGTAATTGTGCTTGCACCTTCTTCTGTTTCAGAAATGTATTACCTTACAATAAAAGCGTTTGAACTGGCTGATAAATACAGAAATCCCGCATTACTCCTATCTGATGCAGCACTGGGGCAGATGAAGGAATCAGTTGAATTAATACCCCCGGAGATAAAAAAATTTGAAAAGGATTGGGTGTTAACTGGCGCAAAGGGAAGGGAACAAAGGGTTTTAAAAAGCCTTTATCTTAAGGAACTTGAATTAGAAAAAAGAATATGGAGGATACACGAAAAATATGAAAGAATGAAGAAAGAGGATGTGATGGTTGAAGAATTTATGATAGAGGATGCAGAAATAATAGCGGTTGCTTTTGGGTTTTCAGCAAGAGTGGTTAAATCTGCCTGCGTCTCCCTGAGAGAGAAAGGTTATAAAGTGGGGATGATAAGACCAATAACCCTATTCCCATTTCCTGAAGAGTCCATCAAAAAGGCGTCTGAAAAATGCAAAAAGTTTCTCGTAGTAGAAATGAATACAGGACAGATGGTTGAAGATGTTATTATGTTCAACAAATACGGAAAAGAAGTCTATTTTTACGGAAGGGCACCCGGGTTCGGTTCCACACCCTATCCCGAGGAAATAGAATTAATTATGAAATACCTTAGTGGCGAAAAAATTCACTTTGAACCAATTCACAATCTCTCATTTAGAAGGGTAGCATGATGAAGGAAGTGGTAATAATTGGCGGTGGACCGGCTGGAGTAACTGCCTCGCTCCTTTTTTCAAAAAAGGGAAAAAGCGTGTCCCTGATTACAGATAGATGGACCCTGCTTTTCTCTTCAGGATGTTTTGACACATTTATTCCCCCTGACGAAAATCCATCAACTCCAGAAGAAGCAATTTCTTCTCTTTTCAAAAATCATCCCCATCATGTCCTCGCTCAAATAACAGGTGGAAAAGAAGAGGTTATATGGGAAGGAATGGAAGTTTTATCTTCAATATATCCATTTTTCACACTCGTAAAAGAAAACGAAAAATTTCCTAATTACATATCGGATATGGGAAATACGAAAAAGAGCTGGGGGGGCTTAAAATGGATTGCCACAAAGGAACACTTTGAAAATTTCAAGGAAAAAATTTTAGTGCTTCCATCAAATTTTTTGGGAAGGAAAGCTAAATTTTTTGCCGAGTTCATAAAAACCTTCACAGGTTTTGACTTTCAACTTGTTGAAATAAAAGGAAGTCTTGAAGGTTATTACGAATCGCTCAAAAATCCCGAATTGAAAACCTCCATAATTTCGGCTATAAAAGAAGGGCACGAAGGTATCCTCCTCCCTCCTATATTCTGTGGGGATTATGGAAAATTAAAGTCTGCGAAGGAACTCCTGCCAACATTTGAATCACTGAACGGACTATGGCTAAAAGAGCTTCTTCTTGATATGCTCAAAAAGCACTTCGTTGAGATAATTGAAGAGAAAGTAGTTGATTTAGAAATTAAAAATGGAAAAGGACATAAAGCTATAACAGATAAAGGTAGAGAGGTTGAAGGCAATATGTTCATTATTTCTACCGGGAAATTTCTTGGTGGCGGAATGAGGTTTTCAGAGGAAAAAATAAAGGATTGGATGGGAAAATTTTTGACCACTTCAAAGGCTTCAAAAGAACAGAGCGCTCTCCTTTCAAATCCGCATCCCACTCATTCTCAGGGAATTTTTTCCATTGGATTGAAAATTGATGAAAAGATGAGGGTATATAAGGATGAAGGTAAAAAGATGGATAACATTTTTGCCTGTGGAACGATAATATCAAATGTTGACCCATTTTCCTGGTCAATGGGATTCGGCTTCTCTGCCTTAACAGCCTGTATCCTTTTCAAAAAACATTTATGAATGCTGAAAAAGTATCTATTATCATAGTTACCTATAACAGTGAGAAGGACCTCCAAAAACTCCTTCCATCGCTTCTATCTCAGACATATAAAAATTTTGAAATAATTTTAGTGGACAATAACTCTCAAGACCGTTCAGTTGAACTTACAAAGAATTACTTTTCTGATGCGAAAGTTATTAAAAACTCTGAGAATTTGGGGTTTGCCCACGCTGTGAATCAGGGTATAAAAGTTTCTTCTGGCGAATTCATTCTACTATTAAATCCTGACACAATGTTTAAGGAAGACTTTATTGAAATCCTTGTGAAAAAATTAAAAGAGCATCCTGAAGCCGGCGGAGCCTGTGGAAAACTCCTTACAGAAGATGGAAAAAAGATAGATTCGGCAGGAATTTTTTTTTCGCCTTTTTTAAGACACTTTGATAGGGGACAGGGAGAGGAACCTGAAAAATATGCTCTGGAGGTTTATGTTTTTGGAGTAAGCGGGGCTTCGGCACTCTTCAGAAGGAAAATGCTTGAAGATGTAAAAATTGATGAAGAGTATTTTGACTCTTCATTCTTTGCCTACAGGGAAGATGCAGACCTGTGCTGGAGGGCTCAACTTTTGGGATGGAAATTTTTATATGTCCCCTCTGCAATAGGTTTCCACAGGAGAAGGGTTTTTCCAGGAAAAAGGAAGAATCTTCCCGCCTTTATTAACATGCATTCTGTGAAAAACAGGTTTTTGATGAGGATAAAAAATCAAACATTATTCTTATTTTTCACCCTATTCTTTCCTTTCCTCATAAGAGATCTGGGGATCATTATTTACATCCCTCTTTTTGAAAGGACTTCCCTTAAGGCATTTAAATATATTTTTTCGCTCCTTCCAAGAGCCCTTAAATGGAGAAGAAAAATAATGAAAAAGAAAAGGGTATCTTCTTTAAAAATTATTCCCTGGTTCCTGTGGAGAAAAGAAGAAAGAACTTACCTCAAAATTGCTTTCATGGGAACAAGAGGGGTTCCAGCGGGCTACAGCGGGTTTGAGACCTTCGTTGAACAAGCAGGAAAAAGGCTTTCTAAATCCCACAGAGTTTTCGTTTATAACAGAAGCCATTATATCAAAATAAAAGGGGAATATCTCGGAATGAAACTCATAAGAATTCCCACCATTCCTTTGAAACATACAGACACAATAGTTCACACATTTCTTTCCGTTCTTCATGGCGCATTTATGGGATATGACATAGTTTATATATGCGGAGTGGGAAACAGCATTCTTTCTTTCATACCCAGACTTTATGGAGCAAAAACATTTTTGAATGTTGATGGGAAGGACTGGGCGAGGGAAAAATGGGGAAGATTCGCAAAGTGGTTTCTTAAAACAAGTGAAAAAATAGCGACTATTTTTCCTGATATCGTAATTGCTGATTCAAAGGCAGTTGAGGATTACTACCTTCAAACCTACGGAAAAAAGACAGTTATGATTCCGTATGGGGCTGAAATGAGACATATCCCTCCTTCAAGATGCCTTCATAAATTCGGTCTTGAACCAGGAAAATACATACTTTTCGTCGGAAGGCTCGTCCCGGAAAATGGTGCTCATATAATCATTGATGCTTACAAGAAAATAGAAAAAACATCTTTTCCGCTCGTCATAGTTGGAGATGCTCCATATATGGAAAAATACAAAGCAGAACTCAAAAGGAAGGCAGAGGAGATAAAATCTCCAAAAAAGGTGATTTTTACGGGATTTCTTTTAGGAGATGATTATATGGAAATATCAAGCCATCCTTATATATATGTCCTCGCATCAGGGGTTGGAGGGACCCATCCTGTCCTCGTAGAGCAGATGAAAGCAGGAAATTGTGTGCTTGTAAACTCTGTAAATCCTGCTAATATAGAGGTTGTGGAAAAAACGGGGCTTTATTTCGACGGAAATAAAGGGTCAGAAGATTTGAAAGAAAAAATTGAGTATCTTCTTCAAAATCCAGAGGTTGTTGCACAATATAGAGAACTTGCAAGAAAAAGGGCTGAGGAAATTTACAACTGGGAAAGAATAACAAAAAGGTATGAAGAGTTGTTCCTTATTATAAAGGCGGGAAGGAAACCTGAATGAAGAATTACAGGAAAAAAATATATACCCTTATTTTCCTGCTTTTTATTCTCATAATAGGTGGGAGTGCTGGATACATAATAATTGAGGGCTGGAACTTTCTCGATTCCATCTACATGGTAATAATTACCCTCGCCACCGTTGGATACAGAGAAGTGGGTGAACTTTCATACGCCGGGAAAATTTATACGATGTTTCTAATCCTTGCAGGCTCCGGGCTCCTTGCATACGCAGTAACGAATCTGAGCATTATGCTCTTTGAAGGAAAAGTAATAGAGATTTTAAGGAGTAGAAAGATGAGAAAGGAACTGGAAAAACTTGAAGGTCATTACATAGTGTGTGGAGCAGGAAGGACAGGAATACATATCATAGATGAACTAAAAAAACTGAAATACAAAATAGTGGTCATTGACTTCTCCCCTCCATGCATGGAAGATGTGATATGGCTGCAGAAAGACGCCACCAGAGATGCTACCCTCCTTGAAGCGGGGATAAAAAAGGCAAAGGGACTCGCCACCGCCCTCCCATCGGACCAGGAAAATCTTTTCGTCGTCCTCACATCAAAAAACCTGAATCCTTCATTAAGAATCGTAACCAAATGTGCGGATGATGAAAACGAAATAAAGATGAGATTGGCAGGAGCAGACGCAGTGGTTTCTCCTAACCGAATTGGGGGTTTGAGAATTGCTTCCGAACTCGTCCGCCCAGCAGTTGTTTCATTCCTTGACAAGATGCTGAGAGCAGGAGAAGGGACATTAAGAGTGGAAGAAGCAAGGGTAAATAAAGGTTCCTCTTATGCAGGAAAAAAAGTGGGTGAATTGAGGAAAGAATTGGAAAAAAATCTTTCCCTTCTTCTCATGGCTATCTCAAGAAAGGATAATTACATATTCAATCCACCTTCAGAAATGGAAATTAAAGAGGATGACGCAATAATTGTAATGGGTAATATAGACTCCGTAATTGAACTCAGAAAATTACTTTCTTAAAATTCAAACCCTTAAAGTTCCAGCGAAAATCTGTCAGGAGATTTTGTTGGCTATCTCCGCACCCCTCTTTATACAATCAGGAATGCCTATTCCATAAAAGGCATTTCCGGTTAGATAGATTCCCTCTGGAAGCATCTTTTCTATTTCCTCAACAAGAGAAATATGCCCGAGATGATATTGGGGCATTCCTTTTATCCACCTGAAAATTCTTTTAATCAATGGTTGATTTCTTATTTTAATAACCGATGCCATTTCTTCAAGGCATATTTTTATCATTCTTTCATCGGGCAAACCAACAAGTTCCTGATTTCTGTATCCTCCAAGAAAACATCTTATGAGTTTAAATCCTTCTCTGGCTCTTCCCGAAAACTTATTTGAACTGAATGTTACAGCAGTTACCCTTTTGGATTCAATTGCTGGAACTACAAATCCGTATCCATCTGGAATTTCAATATCTCTTTCATAAAATCCCAATGAAATAGTGGCAGTGGATACATAGGGAATTTCTTTAAGTAGTTTTGAAACAGGGAATTCCCTCATTATATAACCTGATACATAGGAAGGAGTTGCAAGAACAACCTTATCAAACACATCGCTTCCCCCATTGTAAAGAACCTCCCATTTTGAGTTGATCTTTCTTACCCCCTCAACTGCTCTTCCTTTAAGAAAAGCTACCCTTCTTCCCATTACATCAACGAGTTTATCCATGAGACTTCCCAGACCATTCTTCAGCGTTACAAACGGTGAAGTCCACTTGCCACCTTTTCTTCTCATAGCCCATCTCAAAAGACTTCCATAGGCTTTTTCTATTTCAATAAACCTCGGGAATGTGGCTTTTAAACTCATTTTCTGGGGGTCTCCAGCATGGACACCTGCAACAAGGGGTTCTGCAATTTTCTCAAGCACTTCCCTTCCAAACCTCCTTATAACAAAATCTGCAAGGCTCTCTTCCGTCTCACTTTTGCGAGGGGGGATAAAAATTTCAAGTCCCGCTCTCAATTTCCCCGCAGGTGAGAATAAACTGCTCTTCAAAAATGGGAAAATTTTTGTCGGAAGAAGTAGAAAGAAACCCTCAGGAATTTCATGGAGTTTTCCACGCCACAACACATAAGTGGGTTTTGAGACTTCATTTGTTCCAATCATTTCACTTTCCATCCCCAACTCCTTTACAAGGTTTACTCCCCATTCCTTTTCTCTCAAAAAACAGTCGGGACCGCCCTCAATTAAGAAACCATCTGTCCTTTCTGTAATTATGGTGCCACCTAACCGGTCTTCCTTCTCAAAAATCCATAGGTTATGCCCTTTCTTCATGAGGTAATAGGCTGTGCTCAATCCCGATATTCCTCCGCCGATTACTGCTATCTTCATATCCTTTTTCTTATTTCATATATTAAGAAATCCGTAAACCCTTCTATTTCGCTTAATGCAGAAAGTCTATTTATTTTTATTCCGAGTGATACTGCCTTTTCTTTTAACAATATATCAAGGTCGTAGAGGGTTTCAAGACATTCTGCGAAAAAACCGAAAG
>Ga0078972_1010399_pt1 | contig 17424 bp, 10 predicted proteins | sample YelNatPaOPGAMG01_FD_67568 | JGI IMG/M metagenome (GOLD analysis project Ga0078972, IMG submission 67568) | Hot spring thermophilic microbial communities from Obsidian Pool, Yellowstone National Park, USA - OP-RAMG-01 (SPADES assembly) (version 2) | ecosystem: Environmental > Aquatic > Thermal... | reverse complement strand
TTATCTGATATTTTCAAATAGCAAAATATTTTAAGATAATTAATCTTCTGAAGCTATCTTTTTGTCTTATATTCTCACATATCATCTAAAATCATCAGAAATCGCGAAATTGATATTGACATTTTTGAAATCAAATAAAATGATGTTACGCAAATTCTCGCGATCTTTGGAAAAATTTTTCAGCTTTCTCGCCTATCACTTGCTCAAGGTTTCTACGAATAAATTGAGAAATCTCTCAACATCTACATCTACGCAAACTTCGGCGTTGGGCTCGCCTCCTACTCCCACCATCATCCCTTTCGTATGTCCGCCCTCAAGCTCCACCGCTAAGCTCCTTGCCTCTTTTTTCACTAAACTCTCATCCAAAACAACAGCACAGGCAAGGGGGTCGTGGAGGATTGGCGTCCCACCAGCCCATCCCGCTTTCTGGAGAAAATCCTCCACTAACTCGCCGAGAAATGGATGCTTCGCCCTTATCTTCGCCTGCCCCTCCCTGCTCAATGGACAGCGCATCGTAACATCTAAGCCAACAAATATCGGCTTTATCCCCGATTCCAATATAACTTCTCCCGCATAAGGGTCTCTCATAACATTGTATTCAACTTGGGGCTTATCAAAACATCCTGCCATTGCGACATATTTTCTCAATTTCTTGAAAGTTTGGGGGTCGGAAAGATAGGCTACCGCGGCGTTTGACATAGCTCCTATTGTGAGGAGAACGAGATTCCCATTATATTTCTTAATTGCGGAAAGGATTCCCTGGGGAGCGTTATCCCTCACCTCTCCCTTGTATTTCCCCTCCGGCTCGCGTGGATATGTCAGGCTCGCATCGCCCCTGCGCGGTCCTCCTCCCCATAATATCGGCTTCCCCCAGCCTCTATATATCGGTATGTCTTCCCTTCCCCACTTCTGAAGAAGCCATTGGAGAGTGGCAACTCTCTTCTCATTAGGGTCGTCAACGACGCTTATCCCCACAATGTTGAATTCGGGACGGCATATGGCGAAGGATATGGCTAAGGCATCATCTATATCGCTTCCTATGTCGGTGTCTATCCAGAGGTTTATCTTCTCTCCCTGGGAAAGGGAGGGAAGGACGAGAAGGGATGAGGCAAGGAAGAATAGGCTCTTTTTCATTTGAACCTCCTTTTGAGGAAGTGTTTTATTTATTAAAAGACAAAGGAGGAGTGAGGTCAAGGATTTTTTGGATTGCTTCGTCGCTATCGCTCCTCGCAATGACAAAATGGTGGATTGCTTCGCTATCGCTAGCAATGACAAAAATGTCGCTTATCTTCCGTTTGTCTTTATCACTATTGGCAAGGCGGGGTATTCGTCTATTGATATCAGCTCCCTCTTCACTTCCTCCCCGCCCTTCAGGAAAACCCTATAGACCTCAACCTCGCATCCGCTCCTTCCCAAGGGATAAACCTCCTCCCCTCCCGCCAGGACATAGCGTGGAGGCTCTATCTCCCTCTCCTTCGTTATCACCTCCACTTTATAGGGAGGCTTATATCTGCTCAAAATCTGCACCAAAAGCTTCTCACCCCTCACCTCTGCCCTTATCCTTATCGGCTTGGGGAAATTGTTCCTGAATCTCAAATCTAACTGACCATAGGCGACGGCGGCATCCCTTCCCGCAGGAATGTAATTCGGTTCCCAATAATGCGCTCCCCTTTCCACTATCTCCAATCCCGCAAAAAGGACCGCATTGTAGAGGGTTGAGGAAACCTGACAAACACCACCACCCCAAGCCGGCACCATCAATCCCGTATAGCTAACCGGTGCCTTCCTATATCCCTTATCCCTGCTCCAGGGTCCAACTCTTTTATTGAAGGAGAAGATTTCTCCGGGATTGACAATCACTCCGTCTATCGCCTCTGCGGCGAGCTTTAAATTGTGGATTTGGTTGGGCGTCCTCCCCTTTAGGGATGTGAAATATCCCGCTATCACTCTCTCCTTGGGATAAAAAAGAACGCCGAAGAGGAGGAAGAGAAAGAGCAGAAGCCAGGGGATGAATCTCATCTTATCCTCACCCTATTGCTGTTTCCCATACTCTTATATTGGGGGAAATACATATTGTAAAGGACTGTGGGCATAACCCTGTAATCGCCCACGATGTTAGCCCTCAAACGATACCTCAATTTGCTCCTTCCATTCCTCAAATAGGGGATATAGAAAGCCAATCTATCCTCGAGCTGGTCGTAACCCCAGAATTCCCCTTCCTCCCTATCAACCTCTATCAATTCGCAACCGGGAGGCAAGGGTTCCTCAAGGATGAAGAAATTGGAGGGGAAATCCTTCTTTGGCACGCTCAGGGATACCTCCACCTCTATCATCTTTCCCTTCTTGAATGTCTCGCTTGGGCTTCCCGCCTTCCATTCTAATCCCTGCTTCGTTGAGACGCTCAGCGGTCTATAAACCCTCTTAATCCCTATCCCTGCCAATCCCCTCACGGGCTTTATCTCCTCCCTCCTGAGAACCTGCAACAGCTTGATGGAATAGAAGAGCTTTCCCTGCCCTCTCTTGAGAAAGCCAATCTCATTCTTTCCCAATTTCAAATCCTTGATGCTCAGGCTGATTTCCTTCGGAGGGGAAAACACATCTCTTGGGGAGAAGGCTATTTCCTCCCGCTTCTCTCCGTTGATTTTCACTGTGAGGCTGAAGTTGGGATTGGGATGCTCCCAAATTCTCGCGAAATCCAAAAGTGAGAGTATTACCTGAGCGGTATCCCTCGTTGAAGACCATCCCTCACCTTTTTTCTCTTGAAGGATATATCTCGCAATCTTAATCGCAGTGGGATTTCTTGGCTGGAGCTTGAGAAGGGCACGCAAGGCATAGGCGGTCGGCTCTACAGTTTCCCACTTATCCTTCCAATAACAAATCTCTCCGCTTTCCTCCCTCTTTCCCCATAAGCTCTTAAACGCCGCTTCCGCCTGCTTCAAATTTCCTAAGTTGTAATAGGAAAGGGAGAGAAGGGCTTTGGATTTCTGGGAAAGCTCCTGGATATAGGGGAGGAAGTAATCAAGCTGAACTGCTACATTCTCCCCCATTTGGCTCAGGATGTAGAGGGCAAAGAGCCACTTCTCCTTCTCCCAGTAGGCGAGCTTTGGAACGATGTCTTTTTTGAGATTATCCTTCATCAATTGGAGCAATCTCTGCTTTCCCACATCCATTGTCCATTGATTCACGGGATATCCTTCCTTTTTAGCCTCCCAGAGACCCCAAAGGGCATAGGCTGTAGCCCAAGGGTCTATTGCCCCGCTCGGCATCCAACTCCAACCTCCATCGGGATTGGCGAGGGAATAAAGGCGGAAAATCCCCTTCATTATCATATCAGGGAGCGATTTCTCCAATTTCTCATCCCTTATCCCCGTCCCCTTGAGGAAACGATATATCGCTATATCGGGAAGGAAGGTAGAGACCGTCTGCTCCGTGCATCCATAGGGATATTGAGCGAGATATTGAAGTGCGCTGTAAAGGGAGGAGGTTATGGAGGGGGAGAGGTAAATCTTGAGGAGGACAGAGGAGGGGATGGCTTCTTTTTCTACATTGACGACCTCAATCGTTTCGCTCTCAATTTGTCCGCTCTTCGTATATTCTATGGGCAAGCCGAAGGGGAAAATGGGCAGGTTGAGCTCCATAGCGTCTCGCAATCCGCTTTTCGCCAGAGCGTAGAGGGTGAGCGTCGCTGTGCTCTCCTCTCCCACCCTCACTCTCCATTCTTCCTTCCCCTCCTTTTTCGCTGGAACGCTCAGCTTCCTCTCCTTCGTAGAGAGAATCTCCAATCCCTTCCCCTTGAGCTCCATCTCCGCTTCCTGCCTTTCGTTCGTTTCATTCTGCAATATCCCCGCTATCGTCGTCTCATCGCCTTGCCTGAGGAAGGGGGGCGTTCCGAGACGCAGGAAGAGGGGTTTTCTCGCTATTATATTCAACTTGCCCGCTCCGAAGACGCTTCTCTCCGTATTCCCTACAACGGTTATCCGCCAGCTCGTTATGTTATCGGGCAATTGGAAGCTAAAGGAGGCGTTTCCTTTCTCGTCCGTTATGAGGGATGGAAGCCAGAAGGCTGTGTCCATAAAACGACGGCGAACCTCCTTCTCCGTGAAAGCCTTGTTCACGGGACCGAGATAGATGTCGTAGTTAGACCAGCGGGTTATAACAGCCTCCGCTTCCTCGGGAGTGAAAAACGACCTAATGTCCGCGTTGGCATCTTCCTCCTGTAATTTGAAAATCGCCTCATCTACAACAGCGGCGGAAATCTCTCCCTTCAAGGGTCTTCCCTTATCATCCTCCAACCTCAGCTTGCAAAGAACTTTCTCCCTCGGCTGATAAACCTTCTTGTCCGTCTCCAGGCTTACCTTCAGCTTTGCCATTGGGCGATTGACTAAAATGGTCGTTCCCTCCTCAACGAGCCTCCCCTTCCTGATGAAGCTCAGCCTGAGAGAGAACCTATATCCCATACTTCCCATATTGGGCAACCTCAAGAGATGTCTCCCTCTCTTCAACTCCCTGACCTCATATCGGAAAAGCTTTTTCCCTTCATAGGTCAGAAGGGCGTTGCACTGGCTGGGCATATCAATAATCACTAAAGCTTCCTCCCCTGGGTTGTAAGAGCTTTTATCCGTGAATAAGCGCGGATATTTAATCGGCTGAGGAAGAGAGTAGACGCCCTCCTCAAGGGAAGGGAGAGCAGTGAGGGAAACCCTGTCCAATATCTCATCCCCAATCTTTGCGGTTAGCTCATATTCCCCTTCCTCTTTAACGCTTATCTTTATGCTCTTCTTCTCCTTATTCCCCATTTCCATCCTCCATTCCCCAACTCTCTCCTTTCTCATCTTCTTCCCCCTCCAGATGAGCTTATAGAGAATCAAATTTACCTCGCTTTTCCTCTTCAGAGGGCTTGTGAAGGAGAGCTTTATATCCGTCAACTCTCCGACTTTCAAAATTCTCTTCGGGGAAGAGATGCGGAGGGAGAATAGGCTCTTCGTGACCGTGAAGGATGTGTTGGCGGTGACAGTTCTCTCGCTTTGGTCGGTTACGGTTACATCCACTGAATAGTTATATTCCGTTAAAAGCTTGGGTTCTTCCTTCAAAGGGATGAAGATTGTCGCCTTGCCCTCGTTATCCGTTTCCACCCTTCCCGACTTAACGAACTCCCCATTGCTTTCCTCCCCAAACTCCCCATAAGTAGCTGTTGGATAGCAAAAGACATCGTAATCAACGGTGGCATAAGCTACAGGAACATCAAAGAGATATCTCGCTTGAACCTCTATCCTTGCTACCTCCCCAAATCTATATCTCTCCTTTGAGGGCTTAACTTCAACCTCAAACTCCGGCTTTTTATAGATTGAGACGGTGAAGGGACGAATGGCATAAGCCTTCACCTCGGGCGCGGAAACGAAAATATTGAAAATTCCCGGCTTCGCTGGGGGAGGAATTTGGAAGGAGCTATAGCAGCTGCCGAAGCCGTTCGTCGTCAGACTGGTTGTGTAGAGAAGGTCATCGTCTTCGTCCTTCACATCAACCAATATCTTCAAGGGTTTGGGGATGGAATATCTCTCATTTTCGTATTTCCTCACTATGCATTTGAAGTAAACGGTTTGACCGGGACGATAAATGGGTCTATCCGTGTAGGTGTAAATTTTGTAGCTTGCTCCGGATGGAGGAGGTGCTTCGTAGTCCTCAACATTCAAGAAGGCATAAGAGGAACCGATTTTTCCCACGATTTTGCAAGGACCGATAACCTTCCCCTCCCAGATACCTTGGGCATTCGTCTCCCCCCTCGCCTCACCCCTTTTTCCCTTCATCAACAATTGCACACCGCCAATCGGCTTGCCATCCCTCAAATCCGTTGCCCATAAGAGCATCCTCTCCCCATCCTGCTTGAGAAGAAGGGAAAAGGAAGTTATGTGGAAGAAAGTGCTCGCTTTTATCCCACCCGATGATACCTCCAGCCTGTAGAGCCCATCCCCGAGGAGCGGCAGCTTCTTCTCATAATAAAAGGTATCCTCCGCATCCCTCTCTATTTTCTCATCCCAATAGAGGACTTTCGTGCTGGGAATCTCCATCTTGGGAGGGGCTCCCGGCTGGCGATAGGGATAGATATATTTACCGAGCTGGAAAAGCTCGTCCGTTGAGAGCTTTTCCAAATCCATACGATAAAGGGCGAAATGAAGTTTATCCTCGGGTGCATAGCCCTGCGCCCAAATCCTCACCCTCTGACTTGAGACATAAACGGGTTTCTCCGTCCAGAGCGATATGTTGTTGACCGTCCGCTCCACTTGGAGGGAAAGATGAGAGGTTTTCCCCTCAAAGATTTTCACCTGCCTTTCCCCGAAAGTGAGATAATGGGCGCTGGAGCTACAGGATATATCGTACAAACCCACAGGAAGTCCTCGCAAGAGGAAATGACCGTTCTCATCAGTTTCAACTTTCCATGATTTTGCCTCTCCCTTTCCCAACCTCATAAAGATAACCTCAGCATAGGGGATGGGTTTTCCGTTCTCTCCCCCTATGACGATTCCCTCCACAGAGCCGACGGGGGGCTCCGTTTTCAGAAATAGGGCGAAAAGGATTCCTATCCAGATGATTGATATGCTGAGGAGGGGGAAAGCCCTTCTCATCTCCTTCTCTCCTCCCTGCGGTAAAGAAGATAGAGAATGAGAACGGAGATAGGGACGGCGCCCAAGGTTATGTAGAACTTATAAATGCGTTTGAGCTGGGCGGCGAGAGGAATGAGCTTTGGGGTTAGAAGGAAAGCAAGCAAGAGGAAGAAGATGGGTAGGGAGGAAAGAGCGCTATCTGGGAGGAAGAAGAGGAGAAAAGAGGCGAGAAGGAAGCCTGCGAAGATGCCGATAGCTGTGTTGAGACCATAAACGGAAACCAGGAAGGAGAAGATGATGAGGGAGAGGAGGGAAACGAGGAGATAAGAAGTTGGAGATGGGCTTTTATGAGATAGGAAGAGAAGAAGGAGGGCGCCAGCGATTATCCCGATGAGGGGGAAGAAATCATAGAAGGTGGGAGGTGTAGCGGAGCGAGAGGAGGAAAACAATTGATAAAAGAGGCGGAAGATGAGGAGGAAGGAGATGGGGCTAAGGAAGAGGTTGAAGGATTTCTTCCTGGAGGGGTCATCGGTTAAGAAGATGAGAGAAGCGAAGGGGAAAAGGGAGAGGGCGGAGAGGCAAACTCCATAGGCGCGGAGGAAGCGGAAGGAAAGGGCTAAGAGACCAAGGAGGAGAAGGGCGGAAATCGTTTGGAGGGAGGAATTTCCTATATGTGGGGAGAGAATGAGCGAGAGGAAAATCGCCCCCGTTAGGGCTCCTCCAGCGATGATGTAGAAAGGAATAAGATATTGGAGGTAAAAGTAGGTGAGGGCGAAGGAGAATATGAGGTAAAAGAGGAGGATTTGGATTAGAGAAAATACACTTGCTCGTTTGAGGGGGAGGAAATAGGAGAGGATGGAGATGGCGGGAAGGGATAGAGGGAGGAGGAACCAGAGGAATTCGGGAAGCTTCTTCTCGCTCATATCGCGGTGATAGACGCCGAAGATGAGGGATAAGATGAGGATGAGAGAGATATTGGCGAGGAAGAGGAAATCGTCCTGGAGATTTTCCTTTGAAGAGGAGAAGAGAAAGAGGAAAAGGGCGAGGGAGAGGATGAAGCCGAAGGAGAGGAAGGAAAGGTCATAGGGGAGAAGGTAGAGAGCGGTGGCGAAGATGAGGATTATGCTGAGGGAGGCAAGCAGGCGAGGTGAGGAAGGGAGGCGAAGGGAGAAGAGGAGGGCGAAGCTTGCGATTCCGCCGAGAAGGATGCCAATTCCATATCCCTTTGAAGGCATGGCGCCTTCTATTGTGAAAGGCGGCTTGAGAAAGAAAAAGAGGAGAAGGAGCAAGGGAACGGCGAAGGCGAGGGATTTGAGGTGAAAGGAAAGAGGAAAAGGAGGCTCTTTCTCTTTTCCCCTGCTGGCGATAAGAGAATGAACGATTCCGAAGACACCTATTAAAGTTAAGAGGATGAATTTCCAGTCCATAAAAATCTTTTCCCCTTTTTATATTTTTACATTCATTATATTTGATACATAAGGGATGTGAAAAGTTTCTTCGCTATCGCTTGGAGTGATAAATCTTCCATCATTGCTGGCATGGGTAAAGGTTTTGGAAATGGTGAAGGGATGAAGAGTAGAAATAGGGATTGAAGGAAGTATTGTATATGTCTAAAAATCAAACTAATAAAGTCATTGGAATGAAGCTGTAAGAGGTAAAAAAAGACAATTGCCATCCCAAAAACCTATACCCATAGATGCGAGCCCGCCGTAGGCGGGGTGGCAATCTCCCTTTTTGTCCTTGCGAGCCTCCCGAAGGGGAGGCGTGGCAATCTCATCTATGTGCCCAAAAGTCTGTCATTGCTGGCATAGGTAAAGGTTTTTGAAATGGATAAGGAATAACGAGGGGAAATCATAATTTGGCTAAAAATCCAAATCTTTAAAAGTGTTGGGGAAAAGACATATTGTTATAATTCAAAATTTCTCAAGCCGAAGCGTAATCCAAGGGTTTTAAAATGAAAATTTAAGAACGAATCCATAAAGGAAGTAGAAGGCAAATAACCCATCAAAAACCTATACCCATAGATGCGAGCCCGCCGTAGGCGGGCGTGGCAATCTCCCTTTTTGTCATTGCGAGGGCTCCCGTAGGGAGCCCGTGGCAATCTCGTCTTTTGTCCTCCTTGTCATTGCGAGCCTCCCAAAGGGGAGGCGTGGCAATCTCCCCTTTGGGAGGCTCGCAATGACAAAAGCGTCGTTTGCTTCGTCGCTTCTAAGAATCACAATCCAGTGGAATTATACAACATCTTTACTTTCTTTCTCTGAATATGTATAATTTTCCATTGATATGGAAGAAACAAGGGTTATTTCCACTGTTCCGGAGAAGCCTTTCAGTTTGGAAGCCTATTTCGGCAATCGCTACGCCCTTTACAGCGTTCCCACAAGGGATTTCCTCCTCGTTCGCCTGCGCGCAACCGGCTCCCCCCAAATCCGTGCTCCCCTCAACCTCTGCCTCGTGATAGATAGAAGCGGCTCAATGGAGGGCGAGCCACTGGAATATACAAAGAAAGCCTGCGCCTATGTCGTTGACCTCCTTGAACCCGACGACATCCTCTCAATCGTCACTTTCGCTGAGGATGTTCAGGTGGTTATGCCTCCAAGAAAAGTAGTCAATAAGGAACTAATAAAAGCCCATATTATGCGAATAGAAGTGGGCGATACCACGAATCTCTACGATGGTCTATTGGTGGGAGGGAATCAGCTCAAATCCATTCCTCTCTCCAATTACACCAACCGCATTCTCCTCTTCACCGATGGCGAGCCGACGACGGGAATAAGGGATTATCCAACAATCACCCAGCTCGCCGGCGAATTGCGGGAAGCGGGGATAAAGGTCACCGCCCTCGGCTTCGGCTTGGAATACAACGAGGAATTGCTCGTGGGAATAGCTAAAAGAGGAGGAGGTAATTATTACTACATATCCCGCCCAGAGCTGATTCAAGAGGTCTTCAGGAAGGAGATGGAATCCCTCCTCACTGTCGCCTTGAGGAATCCAAAGGTGAAGGTGCATCTATCTCGCTGGGTGAAGGCGAGGGATGTCCTCGGCTATCCCGCCGAATACAAGGGAAGGGATGTGGAGGTTCAGCTCGTTGATTTGGAGAAGGGAGCCTCCATCTCCCTCCTTATGGAGCTTGAACTTGAGCCACGCCCAAAGGGAATCTATAGAATCGCTAAAGTGAGCGTTGAATCGGACGATTTAAAGGAAAAATTGGAGGAAGATGTGGTCGTTGAGTTCGTGGAGGATGTAGCCCTCATTCAACAGGGAGTTAATGAGATGGTGAAGAAGGAGTGGGAAACGAAGCAGGCGGCGAGGTCAATTGAGAAAACCCTAATGGCTATGAAGACGCAGGCTATCTCAACGGCAGCTGCGGTAGCCGAGCTGGAAAGGACGAAGGTCTTCCTCGCGAATCAGGGGAGATTGGAGGAGGCGAAGGAGGTGGAGCAGGCTATTGAGAGCCTGAAGAAGGGAACATCCCTTGAGGCGGAAAAGACGCTCGTGGGGACGATTTACAAGATGGATTTGGGGAAGAAGAAGGAGGAAAAATGAGCGAGGAAACCGTTGCCCTTCAGCCTATTGAATGCCCAATTTGCCATTTCCAAAATCCACCGGGAGAGAAGTTCTGTCAGGATTGCGGCTTCCTTCTGGGAAGCGAGGCGGGAGAATGGGAGGAGAAAGAGGAGAAACCCCAACCCCTTCTCATTTCCTCCGATGGGAAAGAATATACTCTGAAAGAGGGAGAGAACCTTGTGGGAAGGGAATCGGCGGATATACTCCTCTTTTACGATAAATCCGTCTCCCGCAAACACGCCCTCATAATTTTGGAAGGAGATAAATGCTATGTTCAGGACTTGGGCTCAACCAATGGAACATTCATCAATGGCGTTCGCCTCTCTCCCGGGGTGAAAACCCAAATCTACGACGGCGATTCAATTTCCTTCGGCGACTCCACTTTCCGCTTCTCCTATCCTCTCAGCAGGAAAGAGGAAATCCCGGCGAAAGCAATCCTTATCCTTGAGGGGAAGGAAATCCCCATCACCAAGGAGGAGTTCCTCATCGGGAGGAGGGAGGGCGACCTCATCGTCCCCAATCCCTATGTCTCGGGAAGACATTGCAAGATTTACATAGAGGAAGGCGGAGCCTTCATAGAGGACCTCGGCTCAACAAATGGCACTTTCCTCAACGGCAAGGAGATAGAGAGGGGAGTGAAAACCGCTTTAGAGGATGGGGCAATCATTGAGATAGGAGGGACGAAGCTTGTCTTCAGACTCCCAGGCGAAGATAGAGGAGAAGACAGAGAAGCTGAAGGCGGTTAAGCTTCCTCCCTTCCATTTCAAGGTGGCGGGGAGGAGTATGCTCGGAAAGGTGAGGGAAAATAACGAGGACAAAATGGAGTTCTTCATCCCCGAGGAGGAAAGCCTTTTACAGAAAAAGGGAGCGGTGTTCATCGTAGCGGATGGTATGGGCGGTCATAATGCGGGGCAAATCGCAGCCGAGTTGGCAGTTCAAACTTTTCTTCGCAGTTATCTCAAAAGCGAGACGAATAGCATTCTTCAGGCGATTAAGGGAGCGGTTGAGGAAGCAAATAGATTGATATGGACGATAGCGCAAGGGATTAGCGAGCGTGAGGGAATGGGATGCACTTTTACTCTTGCCGTCGTCCAAGAGGATAACCTCTTCCTTGCCCATATCGGCGATAGCAGGCTCTATCTCATAAGAGATGGGGAAGCGAAGCAGTTAAGCGAGGACCATACCTGGGTGGCTGAACAGGTTAAAAAGGGGATATTAAGCGAGGAGGAAGCCTCCCTATCTCCCTTCCGCAACCTTCTAACTCGCTCTCTTGGGACTAAATTGGATATAGAAATAGACCTCGCTCAATATCCGCTTGAAAGCGGAGACATTATCCTTCTCTGCACGGATGGTTTTTATGAATACATAGAGCCGGAGGAGATGGTGAAGGAGCTCGAGAGGGATATATCGCTGGGAATTTTCAATTTGACCGAGCTCGCTGAGGAGAGGGGTGGAAAGGATAATATAACGGCGTTGGCTGTGAGGGTTTATAGGGAGGAGGAAAAGAAAAAGAGAAGAGGTCTTTTCTGGAGGAGATAGGTGCTTTATATGAGCGAGAAAACGGTTCAAAGACTGGGGAAATACGAAATAATAAGGGAGATAGGACGCTCCAATGACATAGTTTATGAGGCTTATGACCCCCAGCTGAAAAGGAGGGTGGCGATAAAGGAGCTTGTCATCCCTCCGGGGCTTTCCGGGGAGAAGGCGGTTGAGAGGCGAGAACGATTTTATCGTGAGGCGAGGGCGGCTGGCTCGCTTCAGCATCCCAATATAGTAACTATTTATGAGGTTGGAGAGGAAAACGGTCGCCATTATATGGTGATGGAGCTCTTGGAGGGGCAGAATCTGAGGGAGATATTGCAGGTGAAGGGGGTTCTCTCACTTGATGAGGCATTAAATATAGCCGAGCAGGTTTTAAATGCCCTAATCGTCGCCCATTCTCACGGCGTCATTCACAGGGACATAAAGCCGGAGAACATCCACATCCTTCCCTCTGGGATAGTGAAGTTGACGGATTTCGGGATAGCACGCATAACCTTTGAGCCCTCCCTCACGATGGAGGGCGAGGTTTTCGGCACGCCGAGCTATATGTCTCCCGAGCAAATCAGGGGGCTTAGCCTTGACGGAAGAAGCGATCTATTCTCCCTCGGCGTCGTGATGTATGAGATGTTGAGCGGGAGAAAGCCCTTCACTGGCGACAGTCCAGTTACAATCACCTACAACATCCTTTCCCAGCAACCCGAGCCCATTCCCGGTCTACCCCTGCCCGTATGGGAAGTGATAAGGAAGGCTTTGGAGAAGAATCCCGAAAACAGATTTCGCGATGCGGAGGAGATGTTGAACTCCCTGAAGAAGGCGAGAGAGCTCATCTCCCCAACAGTTAGCAGGGTATCAACTCCTCCTCCCTCCGTCTCCGCTCCCTCAACGCCAGCTCCCACAACGCCCGCTCCCAGCGCTCCCGCTCCCCTTCCCTCCGTCGCCAACGAGCCGACAACCCACCTCCCGCCGAGGAGGAAACTCGTTTACCTCTCTGAGTCGCAGAAGAATTTCATACTCTTGATAGTGTTGACCCTTATGGGAACGGGCACTCTCTTTTTATTCATTTTCGGCGCCCAGATGATGGCGGAGAAATGGCAAATAGTGGAGAGGAGAAATAAGGCAATTGAATTTTATAACAAAGCTCTGGAATATTATCAGAGGGGAGATTACGCAAGCGCCCTAAATTATACAAATCAATCAATTCTTTACGATGGAGACTTTCTTCCCGCTCGTTTATTGAGGGGGAACATCTTCTCTCTCTATAGGCAATACGACCTCGCCCTGCAGGAATGGCAATATGTTGTCTCGGCAAAACAAATGAGCCAAGAGGCGGAGATAGCGAAGAGGAATATGGCAGGGGTTTATCTCCTTATGGGGGTGGAGGCTTATCGGAGGGGGGATATAAATAGTGCTCGTCAGCTCTGGTATAACGCCCTGCAAACAGCCCCGGGGAGCGAAGCGGCGATGAAGGCGGAAGAATTCCTCAATCAGATTCCACTAACATATCCCTGAGATGGAACTATCGTTCTCTCAATTAGCCGAATACGCTGAATGTCCGAGGAGATACTACTATCGCTATGTGCAGGGTCGTTCTATTCCCAAGCAGAGCGAGGAGATGGCTATAGGCTCAGCCTTCCACGACCTCCTCAAATTCATCTTCTCCTCCTCCCTCTTCCGCCCCTCCCAACAGGAGATTGAAGCACGCCTCCGCTCCCTTTTGAGCGGAAAATTGGGAGCGGAAAAAATGGATGAGATTATGGAGCTGGGGAAAAAGGTGATAACTAATCTACTTCAGGAGGACCCGAGCAATATCTTTGAGATAGAATTCCCCTTCTCTTTAAGCTTGGGTGAACATATTATCAGAGGGAGAATGGATAGGGTGGATAAGTATAGGAATGGCGAAGTTGAGATAATAGAATATAAGCTTCACGGCGGAGGGAGATGGAGGAACAATCTTCAGCTCGCCCTTTATCATCTCGCAGCGGAGAATCTATGGCATCCTCCCGCGATAAAGCTCACCATAGCCTCGTTCGTTGATAATAAAAAGGAGAGTTATTATCTAAAGGAGGAGGAAGTGATTGAGGGGAGGGAGAGGATAATTCATCTGGCGAGCGGAATAGAGAGGGGAGACTTCACTCCCCTTCGCGCTGAGCACTGCTTCAAATGTCCCTTCTTCCAAGTCTGCTTCAAGGAGATTCCGCCGGAAAGAGAGAGCCTGCTTTAGAATTAAATAAGAAGGGCAATAGCGATTGCGTGGGTTCGGGAATGGGAGATGCTGATGATGATTTGCCTTTCATTCGCTATCTCCTTCGCCTTTCCGTAGAGATTAACGATTGGGCGTCCATTTTCCTCATTTAATATCTCTATGTCCTTCCAGGGAACCCTTTTACCGAGGGCTTTCATAATCGCCTCCTTGGCGCAGAAGCGTCCCGCTACCTGCTCCGCTCTCTTACAATAATCTCTTTCCTTATCCGTTAATATTCGCTTCAGGAAGCGAGGATTTCGCAGTGAATTTCTTATCCTCTCAATCTCTATAATGTCTATGCCTATTCCCATTTGAGAAAATTTTATAAAATAAGCAGTATTCAGTAAAAATTAATATTATGTTGTCTAAAATGAAAGGGAGTTCCTTTTTATCATTGCTGGTATGGGTAAAGGTTTGGAAACAGAGGAGGGATAAAGAGTAGAAATAGCGATTGGGAAGAAAATTGAAGTCTTTTCTAATTAAGGGGGGAGAAAAGGGGTATCGTGTATGTAAAAAATGAATTTTATAATTTGGAATTATGAGGATTGTCCCATAAGAGTGGAGGAGACCAGTACCTTTTTAAAAACTTATACCAATAGATGCGAGCCTGAACGCTAAAGCGTTCAGGCTCGCAATGACAAAAGTGTCGTTTGCTTCGTCGCTTCGCTCCTCGCAATGAGAGCAGGAGTGGTTGTAATTGAGAAGCTCTCAAATGTTATGGAATTATACATTGTGTTGACTATTCAAAATAGATTGCTATAATATTGCTAATGGTTTTTAAACCATCTTTGGAGGTGATTTTTCAGGATGGTGAATTTAGAGGAACCACCATTAGAGCTTTTAAGTGAGATTGAAGAAAGCGAGGGGGAGGAGATAAAGCTTTCCCTTTCCACTGACCTACCCGAGGATAAAGAAAGAAAAGAGTGGCTCATTTTAACGAACAGGAAACTGCTGGTGGTGGCGGAAGGAAAGGATGGAAGGGAAATCAAAAAACTCATACCGATAAACGACATCGAGGACATCCGAGCCATTCCTCTTGTTGGCTGTGGCGTTTTGGAAGTAAAGGTAAGGGGCGAATGGGTGAGGCTTATGCGTTACTCCAATGTCCTCGCTCCTCAATTTGCCGTAGCCTCCAAGGATATCTCCCTCCTAAAGGAAGGAAAGAGGGAGCTACCCACTGAAGAGGAAGTGCATAGATGTCCAAAGTGTGGGCTTCCTCTCCCTCCCGGCTCAAAGGTATGTCCCCGCTGCTTGCCGAAGGGACAAGTCCTCCGTCGCCTCCTCACCTACGCAAAACCTTACAAATGGGCTTTAGCGTTAGCGGGAACCATCAGCCTCCTCATAACGGGTTTAGACCTCGTTCCCATTTACCTCAACCGCTATTTGATGGATAAGGTCTTTGTTCCCGCCGATGCTCATTTCCATAAAGGATTGCCCTTAAGTGCTTCCGAGCTAAAGCATCTCGGCTTTATGCTCGGTGTAATGGTCCTCCTCCTTCTCATATTCAGAATTATAAACACAACGCTCACGATTTTGCGCGGAAGACTCACGGTTAGGACGGGTCAAAGGATAGTATACGACCTCCGTTCCGCTCTCTTCAAAAACCTCCAGCAGCTATCCGTTACCTTTTACGATAAATACCCCACGGGCTCCCTTATATCCCGCATAACCCAAGATACGGGTGCCCTACAGGGATTCCTCGCCAATGATATCTATTACTTCGCCGTAAACATTCTCCTTCTCATCGGCATAAGCGCTATACTCCTTCAGATGAACTGGCGCCTTGCCCTCCTCACTCTCCTCCCCGCTCCCCTTATCCTCCTTCTCGTTGGCTTCGTATGGGGATATATTTATATGAACTTCCGCAGGCTCTGGCATAGATGGAGCAGATTCGTAGCTGTGCTGAGCGACTCCCTTTCCGGAATAAGAGTTGTTAAGGCTTTCGCACAAGAGAAAAAAGAGGAGGAGAGGTTTGATAAGAGAGCTAACGCCCTCTTTGAAGCTGCCACTCGCGCCGAGCAAACGCAAGCAACCTTTGCTCCCATCCTTTCCTTTCTCATAAGCTCAACATCCTTGATAGTTCTCTACTTTGGTGGAAGGGATATAGTTGGCGGGCAGATATCAACGGGAACGCTTTTCGCCTTCCTCAGCGCCTTGGGAATGCTTTTCGGACCACTGCAAGTGGTGATGAATATGAGCAACAGCATAGCCAATGCCCTCGCTGCTTCTGAGCGAGTGTTTGAGATTATGGATATGGAGACGGAGGAATTGGAGGAGGATAAGGCAAAGGTCCGCCTTCCCTATATTTACGGTAATGTTGAGTTCAGAAATGTCACTTTCGGCTACGATAAATATCAACCGATTCTTCATAATATAAACTTGAAGGTAAGGGCAGGGGAGATGGTAGGGATAGTTGGTCCCAGTGGAGCGGGAAAGACCACGATTATAAATCTAATCTGCCGTTTTTATCTCCCAACCGAAGGGCAAATCCTCATAGATGGCGTTGATATAAGGGATATAAACTTGCGGGACCTTCGCAGCCAAATTGGGCTTGTCCCCCAAGAGCCTTTCCTTTTCCGTGGTTCAATAGCCGATAACATCGCCTATTCCCGTTTGGATGTTCGTCCCGAGGAGATAATAAGAGCAGCGAAGGCTGCTAATGCTCACCATTTCATAACCTATTTCCCCGAGGGATATGATACAATGGTAGGGGAGCGAGGGACGAGGGTATCGGGAGGAGAGAGGCAGAGGATAGCGATTGCCCGTGCCTTAGTGCATAATCCTCGCATCCTGATTTTAGATGAAGCCACCTCCTCTGTGGACACGGAAGCGGAAAAGCAGATACAAGAAGCTCTTGCTCGCTTGGTTAAGGGTAGGACGACATTTGCCATAGCCCATCGTCTCTCCACGCTTAGAATCGCCGATAAGATAGTCGTTCTGAAAGGAGGAAGGATAGTTGAGCAGGGGACGAATGAGGAGCTTCTTTCCCGAAATGGAGAATATAAAAAGCTCGTGGAGTTGCAGGCTGGTCCGATAAGCGGACCGGAGCAATGGGCGGTGAAGAGGGAAGAGGTAGATGAGGGCGATATAGGACCCCTTTTCTTCCCTCCCAATACGACGAGATTTGAGAGAACTTCTGGCGGCGTTGTCAAGCTATGGGTTGAGGGTGTAGGGGAATTTTCCAAGGTTATATTACGGCGTTTGTTCCCGCTAACGAATCCCACGAAATACATAAGCGTTTGGAATGGAGATTACAGTAGCGAGGAGCAGTTTGGGCAGGAGATAGGTGTGATAACGGACTTGGAGATGCTTGACTCAGAGTCGAGGAGGGTGGTGGAGGAGGAGCTTGAGAGGACATATTACATAGCGAAGATAAAGAGGATAAAGTCGTTGAAGGACTTATATGGCTATACGGAGTGGATAGTGGAGACGGAGATAGGGGAGAGGAAGTTTCTCACTTGGGGGTTGCATAGCAGC
>Ga0078972_1010398_pt1 | contig 17425 bp, 16 predicted proteins | sample YelNatPaOPGAMG01_FD_67568 | JGI IMG/M metagenome (GOLD analysis project Ga0078972, IMG submission 67568) | Hot spring thermophilic microbial communities from Obsidian Pool, Yellowstone National Park, USA - OP-RAMG-01 (SPADES assembly) (version 2) | ecosystem: Environmental > Aquatic > Thermal... | reverse complement strand
AATTTTTCCACCCGAAACCAGCAATGGTATCATCCCGTAGGGGCGTGATTCATCACGCCCCGCTCGACCGTCTCTCCGCTCACAGGGCGTCATTCATGACGCCCCTACGCGATTGCCGTTGTCGATGAACCTCATCCATCACATCACGCTCGACCGTCTCTCCGCTCGCAGGGCGTCATGAATGACGCCCCTACGCAATTGCCGTTGTCGATGAGCGTGATTCATCACGCCCCTACGAATCAAAAAAACCGATCACATTCGCGCCTTCCCCATCGCGCAGCGTTAAGCACGCAACAGGTGCAGGGACGAAGGTATCGGTCAACTCCGTGGTACCACCCTTATTGAATATAGCCACAAAATAGTGCAATATTCCGCTTATGTTGTCCTGTAACGGGGACTACCGGGGCTGCCTACGAGTTACATATTCAGCAGCCAGCTCTGGGGTGAACTTCGGTGGAGCGCTCGGCGAGGCGGCTTGCAGTCGGCGACCGTCTCTCCCTGAAGCCTGCCTGCCCCACGTACTCTCCCCTTCATTGCTTTTGAACAATCGGTCAATATCACTTTTTTTGTTGCATACAGTATAGCATGGCTGATAAAGTACCGCAAGAGACAAAATAATACGGCTCTCTATCCTTGCAGGGGAAATGAGTGTAGGGGCGTCATGAATGACGCCCCTACACCGAGAGACCTAATAATACCGGGAAACTGGCTCTTGTCAAATCACAAAGAGGTATGCTATACTACGGGTGAGCAGGTTAGATGCTTTTGAAAGCAGAACATAGCTTGCAGATGGTCAATCGTCACATGTAGGTCGTCGTTTGAGCGTCGAGTTACTTGCATGGTTGTCACTTCGGGGTGTGGCGCAGTCGGCTAGCGCGCAGCGTTCGGGACGCTGAGGTCGGAGGTTCAAGTCCTCTCACCCCGACCAGGATGGCACATCATTCCCAGGCGTGTCAGTTTCATCCACAGGGAAATTTTCAAGAGGAGTTATCGGAAATGCAGAGGCGTCACCAACAGACAATGAACTCTGAACGTTGCCTGCTGGTGCCTCCATTCTTCATAGGCACACTTCCATATACCAGCCCCCTATGTACGAGTGGAGGAGGCTCTGTTGCGCCTGCTTCTCCTGGACATGCAAGACATGCTCGATACTCTCGCTTCTATTGGAAAGACGCTAATCTGTTCAGTCACCGCAGGTGGCGATAGAAGCTGAGATGGCACGCTGCGTGCTGTCCTCTTCTTCCTCGCTGTCTGCACCTGTTGTTGGCTCTGACAGAGAGGAAGGGAAGTTATTCATGGCTGTTCTTGTCTTGAACTCCTCATTTCAGCCTCTCTCGGTAATTCCAGAGCGCCGTCTCATCGTGCTGCTCTCCAAAAACAAAGTGACCTTCGTCGATGAGAACGTGCGTCAGTTGATCGAAGAGAACATCCGCTCGCGCCGCCTTGAGGTGGAGCGCCCGGTGATCGTGCAACTGCTTGCCAACGTGCGCGTCCCGCGCGTGGCCTTGCAGCCGACACGCTCAAATATCCTGCTGCGCGACGAAGAAACCTGCCAGTACTGCGGCAAACGCACCCGCGACCTGACACTCGACCACATCATTCCGCGCTCGCGTGGCGGACAGAGTACGTGGGAGAATCTGGTCGCCTCGTGCAAAGCCTGCAACGGCAAAAAGGGCAACCGCCTGCTGAAAGAGGCCAATATGCATCTGCTGCGTCAGCCGCGCCCGCTCTCGCAGGAGTATGCCAGCTTCTTCCTGCTGCGCTACCCCAAGCTACGCGAAGCCTACGAGGAATTTTTGCTCACCGCTCAGAGCGGCCATTCTTCCGGTATAAGCGCCTGATATACGTCTTGATATCTAGGGGTATCACTCCATGTATACGTGTTCCGCCGCATGCGGTAGTTTGCATGCGGCGGAACACGTATACCCAGCCAGCGGGCAAATTCCAGTCCCTTGATATCGAGCGGCGCTTGGTCGAGGGCGCTTGTGCGGTAGCTTTGATGGAGACGATTTGTTCTCATGTCCACCATAGTGCAGCATCCCTTCCCAGCCTTGCCACGTAGCAGAGATATATAAGCTGTAGTACCCCTATAAATTGATCTAATTATGCGTTATAATAAGTACAACTACCAGGAAATGTCCCTGTACCTTTCGCTTCCTCGTGAGATGGGGGCTATCATTTCTGTAGCTTAATGACGAGCTATGCTGAAAAAGGAAGAGCTTCGACCAGGTAGAAACAGTGCTGATTCTACTGTATACCGGCGAGGATGATTAGATGATTGAGCCAGAAATTTCACACGATGTCTTATCCAACCCTGTTGGCCCTATGTACCTCTGTCTGCATGGACATTTCTATCAACCGCCACGCGAAGACCCTTTCAGTGGGCAGATTCCACACGAACCCGGCGCTACCCCTTTCGCCAACTTTAATGAGAAGATCACGGCTGAATGCTATCGACCCAATGCCGAGGCGGGCAATTTTGACGCGCTCAGCTTCGACCTGGGACCAACGCTGGCCGAGTGGCTGGAACAGGCCCACCCAAACGTCTATCAGCGTATCATTGCCGCCGACCAGGCCCACTGGCAGCGCTATGGCGTTGGCAACGCGCTCGCTCAGGCATACAACCATACGATCCTGCCCCTGGCAACGGCGCGCGATAAACGCACGCAGATTCTCTGGGGTCTCCAGGATTTTCGCCACCGCTACGGGCACGAAGCGCAGGGCATGTGGCTGGCCGAGACAGCAATTGACATTGAAACACTGGACATCATGGCGCAATGCGGCGTGACCTATACCGTTCTCGCGCCCTGGCAGGCCGCCGAAGCAATTGACCCGACGGAACCATACCTGGTATCGCTGCACAACGGACGCAGCATTACCGTCTTCTTCTACAATGCTCCGCTCTCCGGCGGCGTCTCCTTTGACTGGAACACCACCAATAATGCGGAAGACTTCGCGGCCCACTACCTGCGCATGCACGTGGTTGAGAAGAAACACATACTTGGCGAACCACAACTGATTATTGTGGCCACTGATGGCGAACTCTACGGCCATCACAAACCCTGGCGCGATAAGTTTCTGACCCATTTAATGCGACATAGCGCCCCGGCCAACGGCTTTGAAATCTGCACGTTGGGACGCTACCTGCAACAACATCCGGCCAGGAAAACCGTGCGCGTCCACACTCCCAGCGCATGGAGTTGCGGGCATGGCGTGGCGCGCTGGGGTGATGGCTGCGAGTGTACCGAGGGCAGTTGCAGTTGGAAACCCGCGCTGCGCCACGCTCTGACACAACTGGCCACACGCGGCGACGCGCTTTTTGAGCAGTACGCCGGTGAGACGCTCAGCGACCCCTGGGCGGCGCGCGACGACTACCTGACGCTGCGCAACGGTTGGGAGTCGGCAGAAAGCTTCTGGGCACGTCACGGCCTGCATGCAGGCCCTCCCAGCGATCCCACGCTCGAACGGCGCACTCTGCTCCTGCTGGAAGCCCAATATTATCACCAGTACAGCTTTACCAGTTGTGGCTTCTTCTTTGAAGACCTGGATCGCATTGAGCCACGCAACAACATCGCCTTCGCACGTCGCGCCATCAGCCTGACATGGCAGGCGCTGGGCATCGATCTCCAGCGCGAGTTTGTCCGCGACCTGGCTCAAGCGAAAAGCTGGCGCACACCCTATAGTGGAGCAGACCTCTACCGCCAGTTACCGGTCGTGCGCCCCGGTCTGCTTCCTGAAACTTGTTAAAAGTTGTCTGTCCTGGCTACACAGGCAGCGGTAAATTTCCTGCTAGCCTGCTCCCCGTTGCCACGCGAGGATGCGTGTTCGTTTAACCATGCGGAACAGTCGTTCGTGTACCCGATGTACGTGGCATATGCGATAGGTGACGTGCCACCGCGTATATGCCATGCTGCTACTCAAACGCGGCTCAATCGGCCAGCGCGCTCAGCAGAGCCTTCAGGCCGCTGATGTCGCCGATCATTTCCAGGGGGATGCTTTGCAGGTGGACACCGTCCTTGCCCTCGATCACCACTTCATTGCCTTCCAATGCGATACTGGCAATGCTAGTCCAGGGCAAACGAATCTCGTCACGCACCGTCACGCCGACGCTGCTGATGCCAAGCACACCAAATTTGAGCGGCAGACCGGCCTGAAAAAGTAGATACATGCGTTCGATAGCCGCCTCCGGCGCACTGGCACGCGACAGACGCACATAGTCAAGCAGGCCCTTGAGAACCGCCAGGTTAGCAATGCGCGCACTGGCCAGCGTGATGGCCGGGGCCGTCTCACCTTTTTTATAGAAATGTGTCGTCACATCGTCGATGTACACGTGCTTCACCTGTGGCCACGTCAGCGTCTGCCTGCGTGTCTCAATGCCTTGCCGATTGACCGTCAAAGAGCCGAAGGAGATAGCGGCCCCAGTTTGAAACGAGGTCAGCGCCAGCGGCAACAGGTGGCGCACTACCTGCTCCTCTAACTGCTGCCCCAACACCTCCACAGCAGGTATATCGTTCCCAAAGACAAAACGGGTTCCATCCGCGCGCTGCACAGTATAGGTATAGTGCGCCGACTCGTTGCTCTGGGTATCCTGTACCTGCACCTTCTTCCACAGCCTCGTGATATGCTCCCAACGCAGCGCTTCTACTCCACGCTGCTGCACGATCAGTCCATGTACATAGACAAAAATGATGCGTCGCCTCTTGAGAAATGAGGTGATCATGAGCCAGATGCCAATACTGATCCAGGCTAGTCCCAGCACCAGCACAAAGATGGATTGACCCAGCGACCAGCCCACAAAAAGCGTGGCGGAGATATCGGAGAAGAGCGCGGTGAGCAGCGCCCCCACCAGGAGACAGATAATCCCTGTCGCGCGATACCATAGCGTCGCTCGTCGCCCGTAGTATATATGCTGTAGTGGCCCCAGGTTCGACGCGATAGCAAGCCGATAGACCTCCGGGGGCACCTGCTGCGTCTGCGCTGCCGCTTCCGTCGGTGCCTCATACATGGACAGATTGCCTTTCTGCTGCTCGTACAGGGTGGGAACGGCAAGGCGAGCGCAAGGCATCGCCGTAGGGTAGAGGCGATATCTCACGCTCGCTCTGCTTTAATTATTATCAATCTGCGCTTTTTGCAACCGACCACTATAATCGGTGTAGACTACCTTCCACTCGGTAAAAACATCCAGACCGGCCAGGCCCGCCTCGCGGTGCCCGTTGCCGGTGCCGCGTGTGCCACCGAAGGGGAATTGAATCTCCGCCCCGGTTGTGCCGGAGTTGATATAGACGATGCCGGTGGTCAGGTCACGCATGGCACGCTGCACGCGGTTCACGTCGCGCGTGTAGATAGCACTGGAGAGGCCATACTTCGTGTTGTTATTGACGGCAATCGCTTCGTCCAGCGAGCCTACGGTGATGACGGAGAGCGTGGGGCCAAAAATCTCTTCCTGAGCGATGCGCATGCCAGGCAGTACATCTTTAAAGAGGGTAGGACGATAGAAAAAGCCACGCGCCAGTTCACCTTCACGCGCGATCTCGCCGCCCGTCACCAGTGTAGCCCCCTCGGCCTTGCCGATCTCCGTGTAGCGATGTACCTTCTCAAGCTGTTTCGCATTAATAATCGGCCCGACATCGGTCTGCTCGTCGAGGCCGTTGCCGAGACGCAAGGCCTGGATGCGTGGCAAGAGCAACTCTAATAAGCGTTCCTGCACTGCCTCGTGGACGATTAAGCGGCTACAGGCAGTGCAGCGCTGGCCCGTAGTACCATAGGCGCTCCATACAATGCCCTCGACCGCCAGTTCCAGGTCGGCATCGTCCATGACGATCACGGCGTTCTTGCCGCCCATCTCCAGTGAGACGCGCTTAAGCGCTTGCGCCGCCTCTACCGCCACATGTCGCCCCGTCTCAGTGGAACCGGTGAAGGAGATAACGGCCACGTCGGGATGATGAATAAGCGCCTCACCGGTCGGCTGACCGGGGCCAAAGACGATATTGACCACGCCCTCTGGCAACCCGGCCTCGTAGAGCAGTTCAACGAGCCGCAGTGCGCTCAATGGCGTATCCTCGGCAGGCTTCAAGACGATAGTATTGCCTGCAACCAGGGCTGGAAACATCTTCCAGGTGGGGATGGCTATCGGAAAATTCCAGGGCGTAATACAAGCCACCACGCCAACCGGGTCGCGCATAGCGAGGCCGCTCTTATCAGGTAATTCGACGGGCACACTATAGCCGAAGAGCCGTCGGCCCTCGCCGCCCATATAGTAAGCCATATCGATGCCCTCTTGCACGTCGCCGCGCGTCTCCTTGAGAATCTTGCCCATCTCTTGCGTCATGGTACGCGCCAGCTCCTCTTTATGGCGCGTCAGCAACTCGCCCACGCGAAAGAGTATCTTGCCGCGCTGCGGGGCCGGAACCAGCCGCCACGAGGCGAAAGCCGTTCGTGCCGCCGTCACTGCCGCATCGACATCATGATGGTCTGACAGTGGAAAATAGCCGAGCAGTTCGCCGGTGGCGGGATTATAGTTGGGGAAGGTCTGCCCGCTGTGTGCGTCCCGCCACTTTCCGCCGATAAAGTTCTGGTAGGTTGGTGCTGAGATGGTCATAGTAGCTCCTTTAGAGGATGCTCTTGTTGAGTGTGGCCAGGAACTCCATGTTGTTACTGGTTTTGGACATGTGTTGCAGCAACGCCTCCATCGCTTCCAGACCGCGTTGATCGGCCAGCGTTGAGAACATGCGTCGCATCACGACGACGGCACGCAGAGTCTTTTCGTCAAGCAGCAATTCCTCGCGGCGCGTGCTGGAAAGGGAGATGTCGATGGCGGGGAAAACGCGGCGCTCGGCCAGCTTGCGGTTCAGTACCAGTTCCATGTTGCCGGTACCCTTAAACTCTTCGTAGATCACATCGTCCATGCGGCTACCGGTATCGACGAGGGCGGTGGCAATGATGGTCAGGCTGCCGCCTTCTTCAATCTTACGCGCGGCACCGAAGAAGCGTTTAGGAGGGAAGAGCGCGCTCGGATCGAGACCACCAGAGAGTGTGCGCCCGCTCGGCTGCACTGCCAGATTATAGGCGCGGCTCAGGCGTGTAATACTATCGAGCAACACCACCACGTCGCGTCCGCACTCCACCAGGCGCTTGGCGCGATCCAGCACCATCTCGGCGACGCGGGTATGAGCCTCGGTTGGCTCATCGAAGGTCGAACTGATGACCTCGGCTTTGACGGAGCGTTTCATATCGGTGACTTCTTCTGGGCGCTCGCCGATGAGGGCAATCATGAGATGGACATCGCTGTAGTTGGTGGTGATGGAGTTGGCAATGGCCTTGAGGAGCATGGTTTTACCAGCTTTTGGTGGGGAAACGATCAGGCCGCGCTGTCCGCGCCCGATAGGTGCCACCAGGTTGATGATACGCCCGGAGATGTTCGAGGCATCGGTTTCCAGGTTGAACATCTCGCGTGGGAAGATCGGCGTCAGCACATCAAAGTGAGGGCGGCGTTTGGCAACCTCCGGGTCCATGCCGTTGATAGCCTCCACGCGCAGCAGGCCATAGTACTTTTCATTGTCCTTAGGAGGACGGATCTGCCCAGAAATCATATCGCCATTGCGCATGCCAAAACGGCGAATCTGGGATTGAGACACATACACATCCATGTTGCCAGGCAAAAAGCGCTCCTGGCGCAGGAAGCCGAAACCATCCTCGACAATCTCCAATACACCGGCACTGAAGATATTTCCCTGCTGTTCCGTGTGGTTTTGCAGGAGACGGAACACGAGGTCCTGTTTCTTGAGGGTAGTAAAGCCGGAGAGATCGAGGTCGCGAGCGATGTCGCGTAATTCTGCTAATGTTTTCGTTTCTAACTCAGCAATATTCACGTTGTCTAGGGCAACAAGTATTCTTGGGGAAGAATACGCCCATTCTCCTTTCTTGGTTCAGGATGATGGGAATTTGATATACGCAACAGGAGTATACACAAAACACCTGTGGAACTATAGTGTGAAGTGGTACACTTCTTCGGAGCTATGGTGAATATACCACAGGTTCAGGCGTCTGTCAAGGAACATAAACCAAAGTATGCAGGGTACGACATTCAGGGCACGCAATCCAGGCATCCACGAGGGATGAGGTCTGGAGAGCCGTGTGGCTCCTACAGTGATGAACGGCAAATATGCGTCCCCCCATAGACACGTTGTTTATCATAGAACGCATACCATTCCTTGTCAATCCACTGATTACAACAAAAGAGATACAGACCTAATTCCCGTCTCTCTAACTCACGCTCCACAACCCTGTTGGCGTGGGGATGCTCATAACGGCGCGGCAGCGGCGAACCGAAACCGTGAGCGTAATGCGCCAACTCATGCGCAATGGTTGCGACCAGCACGTACTCCGGCACCTCCGGCAAACGGAGCAGCGCGTTAATCATGATACACGAGAGGCTCTCGTCCTGCGATAGCTTAATCAAGCCCAGGCGCATCTTCCAGGCCGCGCCATACACGATCTTGACAGTAGTAACACGCGGCACATCGGCAAAATGACGTATCCAGAGTTCATCCAGATACACGGACAGTTCACGAGAGACGGAGACAGGCAAGAATGGCTCTACCAGGCATTGCATCAATGTCATACTGGAACTCCTCATCGCTACGCCAGCAAGACCAGGCACCTGCCAGAGATGCCTCTGCACGTAGCAAGTTTCCTCTGTAAGTCCAGTATAGCAAGTGCAACCTAGCGGTACACTTACTACCTCTTGTCCATCATACCCAGCAGCACACGATGCATGGTGGCGGCATTGACATGATCCATTTGTACGATGTGCCGCATCGCCAGTAAGGGAACGGGAGCCGCCATCGGACGAAAGGTCGTACTCCACAGGCCCGGCTGTTCATTGTTTGGATAAAAATGTCCCAGGAGCAGATTTTTGGCCGTAAAATCATGCGCCAACAGCTTATGCACTGTTGTAAGTAGCGGTAGCGCTATCGCATCTCGAAGGTAAGGAAATAAGATGAGCAGCGTCTTGTACTGGGCATCCTCCTCATCTTCGCGAGGCGCAACCTCGCGGTACCACTGCTGATAACGCAGCACGAGTGCGCAAACTTCATCGCAGATGGGCTGTTCTTCCGCACAGACGGTCAGCCAGAACAGACCCTTCTCCAAGGCTCTTTTCGCAAAAGCGCAGACAGGTCCTTTGCGACCGAGATCAGGGTGTGGGCGACACAAAAAGCTCTCGCTCCAGTCGGCAATCTCCGTTAAGGGAGTCAGATGTTTTTGCACAAACGGCAGCGTAACCGGTCGCTGCCTGACGGTCAACAGGCTAACAATGCAGTCATCCGAAGTCACAGATAGAGAATAAATCATGTATCTCCTCTTTACCCAACATGAAGACAACATCCCTGCATTTCCTGATATCCACACGCCTGATGCCAGGGCCTGCCCCCCACAAGGGGCAACGCTCTATAATAGTGGCGGATACCAGACGTGTGGGTATCATACCCTCCTTCCTGTCAGGAGACACGATAGCGAGTTTTCAAAGGTGGACGCAACCTTTCGCAAGACGTTCGGTATCAGGCACGGCTATCAGGCGCTCAATAGTTGGCCCCTAAATATGCCCAACTGATGATGCCGCGCGGGTAAACGTGACCGCCCCAATCGCTGTTATCATCGTGGAAGCCGTCGCCGAAATCATTGATGAGGCCCTGATTGTAGAGATAGGCCGCCTCTACCATATCGAGATGCAGGCAACTGGCGCAGCCGTGCTGGGTATAGACCGTATCGGCCACCAGGCTGGCGAGAATGACCTTGCTGAACCACTCGTAGCGCAGGCAATGACCAGTGCTGCACTGCGGCCCGCTGGCCCGCGTCGAGGTCATGGCAATCATCGCAGGTGAGGTCAATGTATCGGCCTGAAGGTCGGCGGGGAATTGTGCCGCCAGATCGTGCAGCAATGTCTGATTCATGCTGGCATCGAGGCCGAGCAGGTGAGCATAGAACAGCCCATCACCGAGCGCGATGGTACGTCCATCGCAATTGCTGAAGGCGTTGTTGCTGGCAATAGGGATAAAACCGTTGCTGTTATACTCCTGCACCATCGCCGCTTCGATCTTTGCCGCCGCCTGTGTCCACTGCGCACCGCTGGTATCACCTGGAATAAGGCTATCCAGATAGGCTGTGGCACGATAGCCGGTGGCCTCTTTGAGTCCCTGGTAATACTGGTTGCCCGCACCGGGGCCGTCGTTGTGCAAGCAATCGCTGGCGGCGTCGTAGGTTGTCGGTGTATCCTGAATGGCGATGCCTGTCGTGGGGTCGGCAACATTGATATTATGCTGCATGGCCTGGTCAAGTTGTGTGATGTGCTGGCGCAGAAACGTCGTATCGCCGGTTACGAAGACGTAATAAGCCATCAGGAGCGCCACATCATCGTTCTCTTCCGTCGGCATTGGCACACCGGAACTGACCTCCGGGGGCGCATAGCACGTCGCGCGAATAGTAGGCACGCCCTTCCCAGGATTGGTGCAATTGCCACTGCTATCCACATCGCCGCCCTGGTCATGCTGAAAATACAAACCATAGGTATCGCTGGTCGCATTGTTAAAGACGGTGTTCATAGCCGCCTTGAAGAACCAGGGCACGCGAGTGATCTCGAAGTAGCCGTATTCATGCATAACGTCAACGGTGGTCAAGAAGCCATAGGAGCCTTCATAGACGGCGGCATCATAGCCACCACCAGCGCAGTTCTGTCGTCCCACCAGCCACGTGCTAGCCTTATAGCTGCGCAGCGTGTCGCCGAGAATCCAGCGTTGCGCGGGCGTCAGCGTGTTGTTGTCGATCAGATAGTTTTCCATCGTCTGCGCCTGTGCTAACAGGTCATCGCGTGCAGTGAGATTATCGATGGCGAAATCGACGACATCGCTCTCCGAACTCCACTCCTGTGAAGCGTACAGGCCCTCGTTCTGGCAGCCTGCCGCGAGTTGTGTATTATAGAAAAGCTGCTGGCTGGCATTCCAGCCGCCCAGGATGAGATAGGCCGTCTCCGTCTGTAAACCACCCAGATGATAGTTCCAGGCCAGCCCGGCGCGGTCGCCAACGGCGGTGTTGCAGTGCCAATGCTGGCTATCGCCGGCCAGGAAGAGCGTGCCTCCTGTCACATCTGATGAGAGGCTATAAGAAACGAGTTTGATGGCCCGACCATCGGGCGTCGTCTGTCCCACACAGCCCTGTCCGGTCATTAAAGGGCGATTGCTGCCAAAGAGAAATTGCCCGGATTGCGCCTGCACACTGTAATTTTGCAAGCTGACGCCGATAATTAAAGCAGGGAGCGTATCGTCCTTGACCGCTTCGGCACAAGCGGCAATGGCGGTACAGCCCGGCTCACCGCGAAAGGGGTCAATGAAGTCCACGATCAGGTGCAGACCATTGCTGGCATCACCGGCCCAACGAGTGGTGTCCAGTCCCTCAATCCAGTGTTCATTGCTAACATAGGTATCGCCCGCTGCCGTGTTGGCCTGCCCCATATGAAAAATGTAGGTCCTCTGCTGGCCCGCCGGGGTTGCGCCAACGATATAGCTCGCTTCGTTCTCATGGAAGACGCCATCGGTTCCACTGCGCACCACAGCATACTGCGGCACAATCGTGAAATCGAAGCGCGAGCCAAAAGTGGTATTCAAATTGGCAAAACCAGCATCATGCGCGATGGTTTGTGCTGGAATGCGGCTATCAAGCTGTATATCGCCTGGCGGCGGGGGGGTAGCCGGACGACCGTGAGGGGCACTCCTCCCCGATACGAACAGGGTAGAGGCGACCTCCGCAGTTGCCTTGCCTGACGGCAGCACAACACAAATAATGATGAACAGGATGATAACGACCTTCGCGGGCCATGGGTGGACAATTCGCACGCTCTTCTTTCCTCTACATACAGACAGACAGACAAACAGGGTACCTACCAGGGGGCCCCCCTACAACTAGATGAATATAAGTCTATGTACACAACGAACCGACGTGGAGCATCTCTGCTATAAGGGGACTTTTGGGGCCAGGAACGTTCTCTTGCCTCGTAGGGGCGTGATTGATCACGCCCTGAAAGCTGATTGACGTACAAAAATTGCTTAACAAGCGCAGTAGAATAAACAGGGCGTGATGAATCACGCCCCTACGGGATGATTTCGTTGCCAGGTTCAGGTGAAACATTTCTTGATCACGCCCCGCTTGCCTGCCCGTCGCTCCCCTTTCAGGGCGTCATCAATCACGCCCCTACGGGATGATTTCGCTGCCGCGTTCAGGTGAAACTTTTCTTGATCACGCCCCGCTTGCCTGCCCGTCGCTCCCCTTTCAGGGCGTCATCAATCACGCCCCTACGGGATGATTTCGTTGCCAGGTTCAGGTGAAACATTTCTTGATCACGCCCTGCTTGCCTGCCCGTCGCTCCCCTTTCAGGGCGTCATCAATCACGCCCCTACGGGATGATTTCGTTGCCGCGTTCAGGTGAAACATTTCTTGATCACGCCCCGCTTGCCTGCCCGTCGCTCCCCTTTCAGGGCGTCATCAATCACGCCCCTACGGGATGATTAAAGGTAGCTTGAAATGCATTAAACTTCGCTTAACCTCGTCTTTTTGAGCGTGAAATAGGCCAAAAGCACCATGTCTGGATGTCTAATTTCCTGTATTCTCTCTCGTATAAAGAAATACATAGGGTAGAGGAGGGAGTACTGATGAATGCCACACTAAGTCCTTGCACTAGTGAACTACAAAAATATAGCATCGCCGATAGCAGGACGGACACGTTGCGTGCATCTGAGATGTCATCATTGATGCAGGACAGCTATACGACGCTACCTATCCCTGTTTATAAACCGGAGAACGTTGTACTGGATGAGGAAACACTTTATGCTTCTTTTGAGGAGGCAATCAGCGAACGATGGCAGTCACACAATGCGCTCTATACCGGCAATCGCCGCAGGCAGGAAGCACGCAGGCATATACAACAAGGCATCAACCCGCGAATGCCTGCTCGTCATACCGGAACGAACAGGCGTAGTTTGCTCACTTCGATGGCTATGGCACGCCCGTGTAACCAACAACTCCCCCTGCAAGTGATCCTCTTTGCGCTGATGTGCATACTACTCGGCTTCGACCTGATGGGTCTGCTCATTCTCATCTTGCATTAAATACATATTTTTACATATAAAATATTATTATATGTCCTATACTTGATAAAAATAATTTGATGCTAATATAGCAATAGATTATTGAATATAACTAACGATACATATAATCTTTTTCACCATCCTGTATGCATGTGGAATACCCCTCATCAAATCCATGTGCTTCAAGAATGGGTTTCAGGGATGGATCATGCTGGATGTACCAGGGAGCCAGCCTGGCGAGGACACGGCTTCTCAGTGCCGCCAGAAGCTCTATCACATCTATCTGAATCGTATTCCAATCGTCAAGGTGCCGTGCTAAAAAGAACTCCGTTGATCTCTTATATGCATATCTTGCCAGGCAAATAATCGCTCCGCGTCGGTGTTCATCCCAGATCAGCATCTCAGACGGGGAGAGATTCAACCATTTCTGGATACCTACAGGATACAAGGTAACCCATCTAAAAAACTCTCGCCCTTCATCGGTAGCGCCCAGTGCCTCCAGCATCCCTTCGAGGGTATCATACGCTGGATTTCGTCTCTGATCTTGCTCCTTGAATACATCCCACCACATTCCTGCTGTATACAAAGCATGTCGGTATTGTTCTGTGTTGAGAGGATGATCAAGCGGCATGCATGCTTGCCAGACCGTAAAGATACAGGGAACATGCTCATCAGGTGACTGATGATAGAAGTAACGCAAATAGTGAACTTTCTCCTCAAGAGGGAGAGCTTTGAGCAAAGTAATAACCTCATCCGTCTGGTTCTTTTCGATCAGGCTTGTTATGGATTGTAGCCGAGATGGTGAGAGAAGTGGTGGGACAAGCATTTTCATCTCCTCATGGAGAAAAAGTGACCTCTATGGTTTCTCCTTGCTCTGAGCAGAGGTTCGACAAAAAGGAAGACGAACCCGGCAAATATCGGGCGCTTTGCACTGGAATCACTCGATCAGAGCTTATATATCAATACAAAAGGCGTAGTAGGAGAGAGGTTTTTTTACGTATTACATCTCTACAGACATCTCTTAGCTGAAGGAGTCCTCGATAGGCCGGCGTAGTATGGATGTGTTGCTTATAATGAAAAGGCTTTGCCCACTCACTAGCGATTTTCTCAAGCATCTCATCATCTACTTTGGCAATAGCAGATACAAATGAATCTGAAACCAATGTAATTGATTCACTTTCTCCATCATCCCATACTACCTTTACCAAGTTATCTGTAAACACAGGAAAAACAGATAGACCTTGTGTTCTTATTATCTGGCATAGACGATCTAAATCATCCGGTATAAGTACATGGAATGAGAAATCTGCTACTGGATAAGTTTTTAACTTCCTGAAAAATGCCTCTCTATCTTGCTCATCGATTGGTGAGGAAAAAAGTGTAACAAAATCTTGGGGATCTGCGGAATAGAATTCTATCGTTGTTCCCATGGTGGATGCTCCTTGTAGTCAGAGGCTTGCATCAAATCGGTTGTAGTATGCCGATTTGATGCAAGTTTATTATGGCGGGGTTAACGCCCTATGCCTGTAATTCTATACAACGCCTGATTGTACCAGATAGGAACAGTGTCAGGAGGTAGTTTCCCACTATGAATTTCATAGTTAAACTGCCTCCTTCCCCTTGGAGTATCTGGTTTAAAGTCAGCGTAATCACTACCAACAGGCCAATTCGTGCCCGGATAAACTGAGGTATCAGACGGATGAACACCTCCAGTGACGTGAACATCTGCCCCAGCAGCTCCTCTGGGCTGAAACTCAAATTCTGTTTGAGGATATATCTGTTGTAGCTGCGCCGGACCTCCATTCTGCATGTCATAGTGGAACTGATTTCCCCTCTGGGCAAATGGGTTGTTGCCGCCATAGGCACAATTATGCACCACCCACTGGCCCGCACCCACGGTGTAGGTGTGATCCTGGGCAACCTCTAGATTATACATCACCTGCGTGCCAGGCACCACCTTCCAACCCGTCACCGTCTCCACGGTGCCGTCGGCATTGAGCACCTGCATGCCCAGCGTGAGCTGGCTCACCGGCACAAAGCCGTATTCCGTTGTCAGGAAAGAATGACGCTGGTTTGTGTGAATGACTTCACTGCACTTGTGCATCACCGTGCTGTACGGCGCGTGGGTAATTGTAGTCAGTGTGAGTTTTGACAAATCTTTTCAGCACGTCTATATTTGAATAGAACACTTGACTGCCGCTTCAAAAAGATGTCCCGTAGATAGCGACAGCGAGAGGACAAAGGAGCAGTAACTATGCATATGCAATTGTACTCTATTCAAGCACTTTCTGGTGGGAAGGTAAGCATCATGGCTCGTCCGCGCGGGGATGATTGGCTCTCAGATGAGATCAAAGCTTTGCGTTCGATAGGTGTTGATGTCCTGGTATCTTTACTCACGTCTGATGAAGTTCTGGAATTAGACCTCAGAGAAGAAGCTGAGTGCTGCCGTGGCGAGGGAATCGTCTATTATGCTTTTCCGATTCCAGATCGCAGTGTTCCTGCCTTTTCTGCGAGTACATTCACTTTTCTTGAGCAACTACAAAGAGAAGTATTAGAAGGAAAACACGTCGTTTTCCATTGCCGACAAGGACTTGGCAGAGCTGCTCTCATGGCCGCAAGCGTTTTCGTCCTCTTTGGTTTTTCCCCAGAGCAGACATTTACACAACTGAGTTCCATCCGAGGATACTCAGTGCCAGAGACAGAAGAACAAAGGGCATGGGTAGTGGCTTTCTCCAGATACCAGAATGATTTTACGAAACCGCTAATTTAGCTGGGGGTACTCCTTCACTACGGTCATATATCTAGATGAAAGGTGTAGAATGCACCTCTAAGACAGGCGTAGCATATTATCTGTAGCATTTCCTGTAATTTCGGTGGTGACATTTTCCAACTAGTATAAGCATTTTCTTTTTTCACACCTCTCGCGTATCCACGCGACTATCTCAGCATAGCTACGTTCGCCCTTATACCAGATTCATCTGCAGAGGAACCGTAGTGACCCCCGAAAGTTGGAGAGTTCCCATTTCAATGGGAAGGTGTATACTCTCTGACAAAAGGAGGGTGCGATGACGAAGCATAAGCGGTATGATGCTGAACTGAAGATACAAGTGGTCTTAGAAGTGCTGAAAGGACAAAAGTCGCTAGCGCAGATTTGCCGTGAACATGAGGTGAGTGAAGATCTGGTGTGCCATTGGCGCGAGATTTTTCTGGAACGCGCCTCGCAAGTGTTTACCGATCCACGCACCACGGCTTTGCGCAACGAGGAGTTGGAACGGATCGCCGACCTGGAACGTTTAGTGGGGCAGCTCACGCTAGAACTGGCGGCCACAAAAAAAGTCTCGCAACTGCTGCCCTCTGCCGAATTTGAAACTCGCTGGGTGCAGGAACATGAACGCCTGTCTGTTGAAAGTTGTGACCCATTTGGTCTCTAGTTTTATGGGGTCACTACATTTTTTTCATAGTCATGCGGACAGTGGGCAATTCCTGTGCGACCATCAGGAAGCATCAAAAACGTGGGTAGATATTCATGGGCATGATAATAACTACGATTGATTTCACGCAGTATCTCTCCACTCTTGGCAAGAAGCAATCCCTTTGTGCCTAATCGCTCATAGAGCGCAATGTATTTCGCGTCTGGAGAAACCAGAGCAGCATCGAAGTGATAGGAGGAGGTCCTTTGAGGTGTCACAACCGTTCTGTCCAGACGAAAGCGTTTGCCACCGCTTGCCCAATCCACCCAGGTCAGCGTGCGGGGAGGATATGCATTTTGAAGAGGAAGTTCTATACACAAGATTTCATTCATGAGTAGTGACCGCTAGTCTGAGAAGTTCATTATATATGCAGTATCAGAGAGTAAGTTTAGTTGAAGCACTTAAAACAGTTGCTTCTCGCTTCGCAATGCCTCTAGCAATCCGCTTAATGCTTGGCGATAGGTTTGTTCGTCCTTCCATTGTGTAAAGTCACTTATGGAATATCGACGTTTTATTTGCTCAACCCACCAGAGTGTGCTATATATTATTGTATTGTCTATCTGTATAGGAAACACTACAGGAATACCCTCTTTTGATTCTTTCGCTCCAGCTTGTCCTATCTCAACCGGTATCCACCCTCGTTGTGTCGAGTCTTTCGATAATACCAGTATCAGCGCTAGTTTATGGTACATGTGAATGGCATAGTCAATAGCCCTGCTGCCGGGATCATCTGAACGGGAGGCTAGTAAATGTGGTGCGAGCCAACAGCGTATGCCCTCTTTTTGCAAATCAGCATGTAACCGCCTAGCAAAAGCTTCGTCA
>Ga0078972_1010396_pt1 | contig 17429 bp, 15 predicted proteins | sample YelNatPaOPGAMG01_FD_67568 | JGI IMG/M metagenome (GOLD analysis project Ga0078972, IMG submission 67568) | Hot spring thermophilic microbial communities from Obsidian Pool, Yellowstone National Park, USA - OP-RAMG-01 (SPADES assembly) (version 2) | ecosystem: Environmental > Aquatic > Thermal... | reverse complement strand
GTGGGTGTGTGGGTTGGTGTGGGTGTTTGGTGGTTTTGGTGGGGTGGGGGGGGGGGGGGGGGGGGGGGGGGGGGGGGGGGGGGAGACATTCTCGCGCTCGCCTACGGCTCGCGGCTAAACGGAAGTTAAGTCTGGATGCACCTTAACTTATTGACGGGCGGGCGATTTTCCCACCCAAGTACCTGCTGCACAGTTTTGTTTCCTGCTCCAGGGCGCCGGAGCAGATCTCATCCATTCTTTTCTCTTTCTTCACACATTACACATTTTTGCTGATTAGCTTACTCTCATCGTTTTGGTGTGTACATGACCCCTGGAGATTTTGTAGAGGAGAAATTCCTTTGTCCCGACTCCCCTTGACTCGCCGACCCAAAGGGTTCACCCTGATTGAGCTATTGGTGGTGATCGCTATCATCGCTATCCTTATCGGCCTGCTGTTGCCCGCTGTGCAAAAGGTACGCGAGGCTGCCGCCCGCAGCCAGTGCCAGAACAACCTCAAGCAAATGGGCCTGGCCATCCACAACTTCGCCAGTACCTACAATGGTACTCTCCCGACCGGCGGCGAAGGGACGGATTTCGTCAACTTTCCCTATGGCCCCAGCCAGTTCGACAACTTTTCGTTTTTCACGGTTATCCTGCCGTTCGTAGAACAGCAGAACGTCTACAACATGATGACCGTGACCGCCTATTATGAATCGACTCCCAATAACATCACCGCCGCGCAGACGGTCATCAAAGTCTTCCTCTGCCCCAGCAATGCCTTGCGGCCGACGTCGGGCAAAGACAACGCGGGCTACGGCTATACCGATTACGGCCCGACTGTCTACACAGACATCGACCCGACGACAGGACTGCGCAACACTCAAACACGAGCCAACGGCGCCTTGCACTGGGTCGGGAAGAATGCATCGCCCAACCAACTCGGCGGCTCGACCATTGCCAGTATCACCGACGGCACCAGCAACACCATTGCCGTCGCCGAGGACTGCGGTCGGGTTGAGCCGCAGGTATCGCCGTACCCCGATCCGGCGGGCATGGGCAACAACGGCCGCCGCGCCTTTTGGCGCTGGGCTGAGCCGGACAGCGGTTACGGCGTTTCTGGCCCGCCGGTAGGCGCCACGGGCACGGGCACAGCCGTCAGCAACAACCCCTACCCCGTCAACGGCGGCAATGGCCCGCCCGGCTGCCCTTGGATCACCACCAACAACTGCGGCCCCAATGACGAGATGTTCAGCTTCCACACTAGCAATAGCGTCCAGGCCGTCTTCTGCGATGGCCACGTGGCGACGCTGACGGGCGGTTTGGATTCACGCATTTGCCGCTTTCTGGTCACCCCTAGCGGCGGCGAGACCCTCCCCGCTGACTTTTGAGGATCGGCGAGGCACGGCGAGCAAAACCATGCTTTTGCTCGCCGTGTTCGTTTGGAGGCGTGGATTCATTCGACGTACATAAATATCGGAGGTCTCAGGTATGTTGCGATGCAGCTGGTTCTGCGGTTTGATCGCTGTACTCTTTTGTGTTGGTTGTGGTCCGCGGAACAACCCCAAGTTCGAGAAGACGGTTCCCGTCCGCGGCACAGTTGTCTTGGCCAACGGTTCGCCCCTGACCGGCGGCTGGATCACCTTTCACGCCAAGGATCTGACCAAGGGCGATGCCTGGGCAATAATCGGCCGAGACGGACGCTTCGAACTGGGGACGTACAAAAAAGACGACGGCGCGATGCTCGGTACATATACAGTGACGGTTGAACCAATCGTCTACGATCAAAACGGCAACCCGCGTCCCAATCCCTCCCTAGGGATCCCCGCCAAATACACCAAGACGGAATCGTCCGACTTGATCGTGGAGATCAAGGACGAAGGCGCCCAAGACCTGAAACTTGTTCTCCGCTGATTTCCCTTTTCCCTCGACGGTCAACGACGTTCGTTTTCTTCCCCTGACGCCCGGCTTCAGCCCTGGTGAAAGCCGGGCGTCAGGGGAGGAAAACGAACGTTGGAGGCAAACCAGAGCTAGCGCTCTCTTTCCCTTCTCATTTTTTGATTTTTCTGAACCCTTTTCGTGATTCGGAACGTCGAACATATATATGCGGTGTTATGTTTGACTGAAGCGAAAGGTATTCTTTGGCTTGGTCGAAGCAACAGGATCGCCTACGAACCGATCCTTTCATCCTTTGCGAGGTTTGCTTCTATGTCCGTACCTCAATGGTTACATCAACTCCAGCGTAGTTTGTTCTCCTCCAAGGGTTTGAAGTTACGAAATGCCGGGCGGTGTTCGTCTAGGCATCGCCGTGCAAGCCTGTGTCTGGAAGCGCTGGAAGACCGTCTGGCGCCTTCGGCAGATCTGGTCACGGTAGCCGCCGGGAATCTTACCACATCTTTTAGCGAAAGCCAGCAGAATGTGACGCTGACGGCCAGTGTTAAGGACGCTACCAATTCCAGCACTACGGTCAACGAAGGCAGTGTGTCGTTTATCGTCAAGGACAAAAATGGCAATCAAGTCGGCAGTACGGTGCAAGGCGCGGTCAGCAACGGTTCGGCCAGCGCTTCCTTCGCCCTGCCTGCCAGCGAAGCAGCCGGTAATTACACCATCGACGTCAGCTACAGTGACCCCCCAAACAACTTCACAGACAACGGCACGGATACGCCAGGCGCACTGACGGTCAGGGCCGCCTCTACGACGACGACGGCCAGCAACACCACGGCTACCTTCAGCGAGAGCAATCAGCCTGTAGAACTGACCGCCACCGTGACCAGCAGTGCCGGCATAGTCAACGAAGGCAGCGTCACCTTCACTGTGGTGGATGGCAGTGGAAATACCATCGGCACAGCGATTTCAGGCAACGTGAGCAACGGCAGCGCCAGCGTTAACTACGTCTTGCCCGGCGGCACCGCGGCAGGCAGTTACACCATCCAAGCTGCCTACAGCGATAGCGCGGGCAACTTCACGGCCAGCTCGGATAATACCCATTCCCTCACCGTCAATGCCGCGAACGCCACAACCGTGAGCCTCACTTCGGTCCACCTCGTTCCCAATGTGAGCAATGGGACGGCGCAGGTGACGTTGACGGCCCAGGTGAGCAATCCGAACGGTACGGTCAACGAAGGCATTGTGTCGTTCACTGTGGCCGGGGTGTCAGGGCAAGGCAAGGTGAGTAACGGTACGGCCACTGTACAATTAACGGTGCCGCTCTCAGACGTGACTTTTGATTTGATCGTTGACTTGTCCTACACCGACAACGCTCCGTCTGCCGACTTCGGCGCCAGCAGTACTTCGGTATTAGTGTCTACCAGCGTCTGGAACGCTCTGCTGCCGGCCAACGTCACGGTCTACTCCAGCAACGGCCAGCAAGTGCAGTTCTCGTTGGGGAACCTGCCGTTGTTCAGCGCCCTCTATTCGGCATCTACGGGGCTGCTGTCTCAGATCAATCTCGGCTCGCTCGCCGTGCCGGTGACGTACACTAACTTGGGCAGCCTTACGGTGGCCTCAGTCGAAGGCGTGGCCTGGGGCCTTATCTTCTACGACTCGAATGGTCAATTGCAAGGCATTGCCGATGTCGAGCACGCTCCCGATGGCTCGCTGGAGTGGGTCTTCTACGACTCCAACCATAAACCAATTGGGACTTCGCCGTACCCAGAATAACCAACGAGCTGGAAGCGTAAGTGACAGGTACTTCGTCGTTGCTTACGCTTCCGGTTCGTTGGTTCTATCGCTTAGACTTCCTGTTCGTTGACTGCCCTTAAACAACCGCCGCTGGACTGCTTGACTGTAGGTGGTCCATGAGGAGAGGCTGCGGTCTTCCCGGATGTCGCGCGTGAAACTGTGAATTTTGGCATCGAGATTATCGAGATAATGCAGGGCGATGGCCTCGGGCGTCATCGGCACCGTCGGACTGCCAAATTCCAGTGCGCCATGATGGCTGACGATCAAGTGCTTCAGCCGCAGCAGCAATTCGTGGGGAAACGGCTCGCCGGTCAGGTCGGGTACGCGCCGCACTTGTTCGCCGAGCATTTCGACACCGAGGACGAGATGGCCAATCAGCTGGCCCTCATCGGTGTAGCTGAAGGCGCGTTCGTAACTCAACTCTCGGACTTTGCCGATGTCGTGCAGAAAAATGCCCATCAACAACAAATCGCGGTTCAACTCTGGATATAAGGGCGTGATCCGCTCAGCAGCTTCCAAGAGGGTGACGACATGTTCGAGCAATCCGCCAAGATAGGCATGATGATTCCGTACTCCGGCCGGCGCTTTGCAGAAATCATGCATTAATTCGTGATCCATAAGGAAACATTCCGCCAAGGCGCGCAGGTGCGGATCGTCTAATTTGCGCAGCAACGTGCAGAGCCGTTCATAGAGTTTGCTGACATCTTGTTCGGTGTGCGGCAGGAAGTCGGCCAATTCGACTTTCTCCGGCTCCACACGATCGAGTTGATTGAGAATCATTTGCAATGTGCCCTGAAACAGCTGCACTTTGCCTTTGACGCGCAAGAAATCACCGCTCTCGAAGGAACGGACCAGCGGCTCCGGCGCGTTCCACAACCGCGCACTGATGGAGCCGGAGCGATCGCGCAGTTCCAGTTGCAGATAAATGTTGCCGTTACGATTGGCCCGGACCTGCTTGTCCACAACCAGGTACACTTCTTCGATGGAATCGCCGTCGGCCATTTGCTGCACGAATTGCCTGGTCATGTCCATCTCCGCAAAATAGCGTAAAAATGTCCCCAGGAAAATCGTATCATCACCGTATCACAACGTCATCCTGTTCTTCATGGGGCTTGTCTATGCCGAACGCCAAACACTTCCTTGCCTTCGATCTCGGCGCCGAGAGCGGCCGTGGCATCCTGGGCCGATTGGATGGTTCACGCCTGAGCCTGGAAATCATTCATCGCTTTCCCAATGGGGCCGTGCGTACACTGGACGCGCTGCACTGGGACGTACTGCGCCTGTACAGCGAGATGCTGCAAACCCTGCGGCGGTGCGCTGCCCAGCACGGCGCCCTCGACGGCATTGGGGTCGATACCTGGGGCGTCGATTTCGCCCTGCTCGGACGCGGCGGCGTCTTGCTCGGCAATCCGCGCCATTACCGCGATCCGTATACCGAAGGCATCATGGAGCAGGCGTTTGCCCGTGTGCCGCGCGCCGAGATCTTCCGCCATACCGGCATCCAGTTCATGCGCTTCAACACCCTGTTTCAGCTGCTAGCGCTCCAGCGCGATCGCTCGCCGCTCTTAGATATGGCCGAAACGCTGCTGTTCATGCCGGACTTGTTCCACTATTGGTTCACTGGCATCAAAGTCAATGAATACACCGATGCCAGCACCAGTCAGATGCTTGATGCGAACACGCGGAACTGGTCGCATGAGCTGATACGCGCTTTCGCTCTGCCGTCGCAGATCTTTGGCACGCTGATTCAGCCGGGCGCCGTCCTGGGGCCGCTGCGCCCGTCGATTATGCAGGAAACGGGAATCAACGCCGCCTCCGTGATCGCGCCGGCATCGCACGATACCGCGTCGGCCATCGTCGCTGTGCCTGCATCGGTTCCTTCGTGGGCCTACATCAGCTCTGGCACCTGGTCGCTAATGGGCGTTGAATGGAAGCAACCGCTGGTCAGTGATGCGGCCCGCGAAGCCAACTTCACCAACGAAGGCGGCGTCGGCGGCACCATACGTTTCTTGAAAAACATCATGGGGCTATGGCTGGTGCAGGAGTGCCGCCGTGCTTGGGAACGCGCCGGCACAGTTTACAGCTACGACGAGCTGATGCGCCAGGCCGAGACGGCCCCTCCTTTTGTCAGCCTGGTGAATCCCGACGAGCCGTCTTTCCTTCTGCCAGCAAACATGCCGGCGGCGTTGGCCGATTTCTGCCGTAAGACCGGGCAACCGGCCCCAGACAGCGTCGGCGCGACCGTGCGCTGCGCCTTGGAAAGTCTGGCCTTGTGCTATCGCTGGGTATTGGAACGACTGGAGACGTTGACCGGACAACGGGCCGAGGTCATCCACATCGTCGGCGGCGGCAGTCAGAATGCTCTCTTGAACCAATTTACGGCGGAGGCCTGCAATCGTCCCGTGCTGGCTGGGCCGGTCGAGGCCACAGCGATCGGCAACGTGCTGGTACAAGCGCTGGGCGCCGGTGTGCTCGGTTCCGTGACCGATGCGCGCGAAGTGGTGCGCCGCTCTTTCGAGGTCCGCACGTTCACACCGCACCAGCCCGACGCCTGGCAGGCGCCCTATGAGCGCTTCTGTAAGCTCCTCCATGCAAACAAACCGCAAGCGTGAGCGACAGCGAAGCATCCGCCGCTTACGCTTGCGGCTCGTTTGCACTGCATGCGACGCGTTCCAGAGCAACGGTTGGTTTCATGGTTCTGCGGCATTCCTCCTTGCGGTGGCGAAACCATGCTGCCACTAGCAGAACGCCGTCGATCTCCCGCGGAGACGGTGGCCCGGATGCCCAGGCGGAGCGCCCATACAACTCCCGTATACGCTTGGCCGCTTCGCGCCGACTTTTCTCCTCTTTCGGCGCCGCTACCACAGCACGGACGCAGCCGCCGTGAATGAGATACCATGCCTCCGTATCATCGTGGCTGCGCACCGGATAAACGAAAGAATGCTGGGAAGCCTCACGCACCAGCCGCAGCCGTTCGCTCAGCCAGGTCAAGGAATCGAGCTTGTCGCGGAGGGCGGCGGCACGCTCGAACGCCAAATCGGCGGCGGCGGCAATCATTTGTCGTTCCAGCACGCGCAATGGGGACGCATCGTCACCGCGGAGAAAGGCAAGCACGGCCTGAACGCTGGCGGCGTAATCGTCGCGTGTGCAGGCGGCGATACAAGGGCCTAGACAAGTGCCGATCTCGTGACGGATGCAACCTGGCGTCAACGGCAGAGGAAACAGCTGCGGCTGATCGGCGAAGGTCATTTTTTGCGATTGCGGGCAATCGCGCAGACGAAACCAGTCGTTGAGCCGGCGCACCGCTTCACGGGCCTTGAAGCCGGCTGGCACGGGGCCGAAACTCTCCGCTGCCGTCCGCGGCGGCTGCTGGGCCAGAAAAAGCGTCGCCGCCGGCTGCCGGCCCACACACACGTAAACACGCCGCCGCAGCCACGGCTGCCCCTGCACATTGAAACGCGGTTGCCAACGCTGAATCAGCTCCAGCTCGCGCAACAGGGCCGCGAACTCGCTTGTGGCAATCTCCCAGACCAACAGGCGGGTACGTTGCAAAATGCGTCCGGCTTTAGGATCACGGCTTCGCCAGCGGAAATAACTCAACAGCCGCACGCGCAGGTTCTTCGCTTTGCCCACGTAAATCAATTCGCCTTTAGGATCGACCATACCGTAGACGCCCGGCAGGCGCGGGCAATCGCGGCGCACCAGGAGGCGCAAGCGACCGGGACGATAAGCCTTGACCCTGTGCAATTGAGGCGGTCCCGAATCGGGCAGAAGTGCGCTCGAACCGAATCCTGTAAACGCCTGACGGGCAAAGAGTCCTTTCACTGTCCGTCCTCCGTCGTCCTTGTTACATTCCTTGCGAGCGCTACGAGTTCATAAGGGGTGAAGCGAATTTTTGTACACAGTGAACTCTTGACTACCGCTGAGGCGGAGATTATCCTTGACCCCGGCGTCTCGGGGACGCCGGCGCCGCAGCCGCCCGGCTGGAACCATTTGGGGGCGGCTGCGGTTTGCTTTTGCAGGACATTCGTTGCACCCGGCGTCTGCGATGCCCGTTACAGAGACAACTCTGCGACCGAGGCGCTATCCTCCCCCCCACCCCAACCCTTCCCCACCAGGGGGGGAGGGAGTTACAGAGACAACTCTGCGACCGAGGCGCTATCCTAGCAGGCAGGAGTGACGCAGACAATCTCTTGGCTGGACCTGCTGGGCGCAGGCAAGGTCAGGGGCATGCGGCCAGCGGCGGGGTTTTCTTTCGCTGTGGGCAAGCCACCGAGCGGCTTCATAAACTGTCTGGTGATTCGGTGCGGCGGCGCACCAAATGCGAAAAGGGGTTATCAAATAGAAAACGACGATGAAATACACATTTCTAGGCCGCACGGGGGTGACGGTATCACGGCTGTGTCTGGGTTGCATGAGCTATGGCGACCCGGCCTGGCGTCCTTGGGTACTTGACGAAGCCGCCTCGCGCCCTTTCTTCCGGCGTGCGATCGAGTTGGGGATCAATTTCTTCGATACGGCCGATATGTATTCGCTGGGCGTCAGCGAGGAAATCACCGGCCGAGCGCTGCGGGAGTTTGCCCGTCTGGAAGAGTGCGTGGTGGCCACCAAGGTTTTCAACCCTATGTCCGATCGGCCCAATATGAGCGGCCTGTCGCGTAAGCATATCGTGCAAGGGTGCGAGGCCAGTCTGCGCCGCCTCGGCATGGAAACCATCGATCTGTATCAGGTGCATCGCTTCGATCCGCATGTGCCCATCGAGGAAATGCTATCGGCGCTCGATCTGCTGGTGCGTCAGGGCAAGGTGCGCTACATTGGCGCCAGTTCGACGGCAGCGTGGAAGTTCGCGCAAGCGTTGGCCGCCTCGCAGCACCACGGCTGGGCGCGTTTTGTGACCATGCAAAACCACTACAACCTGCTCTACCGCGAGGAAGAACGGGAGATGATCCCTTTGTGCGAGGCGGAGGGCGTGGCCTTGATTCCGTGGTCGCCCTTGGCGCGCGGCCTGCTCGCCGGCACGCGCCGCTCGCCAGCAGACAAGACCGCCACCCCCCGAGCCGAAAGCGACGAATTCGCCCGCAAGCTCTACGATCAGCCGAGCGATCAGGACGTGATCGACGCCGTGCGTCGAGTGGCCCAGGCGCGTGGCGTCGCTCCGGCCCAAATCGCTTTGGCGTGGCTGCTAGCGAAACCGGCTGTCGCCGCCCCCATCATCGGCGCCACCAAGCTCCAGCACCTCGACGACGCCGTCGCTGCCCTTGACGTGCAGTTAACCGCCGAGGAGATCCAGCAACTAGAAGCGCCCTATCAGCCTCATCCAGTGCGCGGCCATTAAACCAAGCCAAGCGGTAGGAATGGTAGGAATTACAACTATCGAACCAATTCTTACAAAGAAACCTACGGGACGCCCGAATGTCCAGGATGCAGGCAGAATGTCGTAAGTTCTTATCAATAGGCTGCTTAGTTCGCCTCTCTATCTCTGTGCGCTGTTTTGGCATGGCGCTTGCTAAGAATCCAAAGCGACCCGACCGATTTGTGGAAGCGTGGTCGGGTGCTCGCTCAATCGGCGAACGGTCTCCCCCACCGTTGTGCCCACGGCTCCCCCGTCCGTGTCGTAGGACCGCGAGCGTTGTTGAAGGACTCCCCCCTGTCCCTTCGACGCATTCCCCTCGCGGGACGCCCCCAAAGGCGAGCACCTCGACACCGCTTCTCCTGTCTCTCTCACGCCTACACTGCAAGTCCGTTCACCCCCTTACCAAGCCCTCTGCTCCCCCCGCAGAGGGCTTCTCTTTTTTTCGCGCCTTCCGGTACAATCTTCTCGTTTGCTCGTTCCCGTGCCGGAACGGAAATCTTTGCCAAGCGAGAGGAAAAGAGCATGCCGCAAGGCTCAAAGTATGTGGTCGGCGTTCCCAACGAGATCAAAACGCATGAATCCCGTGTGGCCCTTATCCCAGTCGGGGTCGAGGAGTTGACGCGTGCGGGGCACAAAGTCCTTGTTCAAGCCGGGGCGGGCCAAGGCAGCGGCATCAGCGACGAGCAGTATCGTCAGCATGGCGCCGACATCGTGGCCAGCGCTGCCGACGTGTGGCGTCATGCCGACCTGATCGTCAAAGTCAAGGAGCCGCTGCCGATCGAATGGCCGCTGATGCGTCCGGGGCAAATTGTCTTCACTTTTTTCCACTTCGCCGCCGATGAATCGCTGACGCGCGCCATCATGCAATCGGGTATCACGGCCATCGCTTACGAGACGATCCGCGATGATAAGGGGCGGCTGCCGCTGTTGACGCCGATGAGCGAAGTAGCCGGACGCATGAGCATTCAAGAAGGGGCCAAGTTTCTGGAAAGGCCGTTTGAGGGCCGCGGCCTTTTGCTGGGCGGCGTACCCGGTGTGCTGCCGGCCAACGTGGTCATTCTGGGGGGCGGCGTCGTCGGCGCCAACGCTGCCAAGGTCGCCGCCGGCCTTGGCGCCAACGTCACCATCCTCGACATCAATCTCGATCGTCTGCGCTATCTCGACGATGTGATGCCGCGCAACGTCACCACGCTATACAGCGATCGGCATAACATTCTCGATAGTCTGGCTCGCGCCGATCTGCTCATCGGCGCCGTCCTCATCCCGGGAGCGCGTGCGCCGCAGCTGGTGCGGCGTGAAGACCTCAAGCGGATGCCGCCCCGCGCCGTCATCATCGACGTGGCCATCGATCAAGGCGGCTGTGTCGAAACCTCGCGGCCCACCACGCACAGCCAACCGACGTTTCTCGTCGAGGACGTGCTCCACTACTGCGTCACTAACATGCCGGGGGCCGTCGGCCGCACCAGTACCTACGCCCTGACCAATGTGACGCTGCCTTACGTGTTGGAGCTGGCGCGGAAGGGATTGAGCCGCGCCCTTGCCGAGAATGCAGCCCTGCGGCACGGCGTCAACATCCATCAAGGCAAGGTCACCAATCCCGCCGTCGCCGCCACCTTCGGCCTGGAGTGCGCGGCCCTCTGAGACCCGACCGGCCCGCGATTGCGGTTGACACGATGGAGGACCGTCTGTTGCTTAACAGGGAAAATGCGTATAATTTTCGGCAAGTCGTCTGGTAGACAAAATCGGGCCGCGACTGTAAAAGAGCGGTGAAATCCTCCTTACTTCGCTCCCTTATAGTTGCGGCTTGGGCGGCATCGGAGGAACAGACTCATGAGCGATTCTCCTCATGTTCCACATGCATCTAATCAGCGCCTTAACAAGGAGTATGAAGATCCTCATTATCACGATGAGGAAGAGACCGTGCCCCTCGAGGACGAGGAGCGGCGTCGCAGCAGCCACGGCAAATCCGCCTCGCGTCGCAAACCCGTCTACCGGCCGCGCCGCCGTTTTTTCGACGATTGATCCAGCACCTACAGGCCCGCAGCCTTATAACACTTGGTGAGGAGAGTTGCGGCACTTTTCCTCCCTCACCCACTTCAACTTTTCTTCCTTGGGGGAGAGGCAGAAGATGTTTATCTCTCCCTTTGGGGGAGAAAGTCGGAGGGGGAGGTAAAAAGGCGTGTCTCGTTCCGCTGGGGGCAGGGTGTCTCCTTGTTATGGCTACGAGAACAGCCCTGCTGCGTTGCAGAAGGTAGTTGACGCCGCCCCCGGTTTCCCTTCATAATGACAGAAGCATTGATGAATGTTCTTCTCTCGGCCCGAAGGCCGGGAGTGGATCGAACACAACTGTTAGTTTACGAGGTCCGCAGCATCCGAACCCCGATACACCGTTGCGATGGGAGAAGGAACGCCGCGGGCGCCTTCACCGATTTCAATGCGCCATGGGAATGACGTTCCCCGGTAAGGTAACAAGGAAATGCCTGCTGGGGTAGCGCCTGGCCTTTAAGCTAGGCGAGAATTGAAACCAACAAACCGCATGACTCTGTTCTGCTTGTTGTGTGTGTGTCTGCTTCTGGTTGGACTGGCTGCCTGTTCTGAGGTGCGTGCGCGCCTAGGCGAGTTATGGCCCCGCTGGTTGGAGGCTTATCTTCCGGTGCAACGCGCGCAGTACGGGCCTGTCCTTGCAGTCTCCCCCCGCAGTCCTCCACACCATTGCTCGCCTCCACCGCGTGTCATCCCACGGGCGGGGCCAGGGGTAGTCCCCAAGCGGGAAGCAAAAGCCCAGGCTTAAGCCTGCGCCCTTTCTTCCGCATCGAGAGACTCTGCGGGATCGGTTAAGGTTGTCCGTCCGTAGGTTCCTTTCTCTTTGTCGCCAGCGCTTCCATGCTGGCGGAAAGCGCTTCCTTGTCTGCGCTTGCCTTACGTGACGGGAGGTTCCCGACGCCGCGGCCTTCTAGAAGGAGAGGGCTGAATGGAGCCGCTGTATGTGGTCCTCCTCAGCGGTCTCGCGGCTCTGATTGGGTTGGCGCTGGGTCATGCCGGCGCCCGTTTGCTGGATCGGTTCCGTCTGAAGAGCATCCGCGTTCAAGCGGAACAGATTGCCAAGAGCGCCCGCGAAGAGGCCGAGAAGATAAAAAAGGAAGCCGAGCTGAAGGCCAAGGACGACCTCTATCAACAACGCGAAGAGTTCCAGCGCGAAACCGAACAAGTGCGCAGTGAACTGCGTGAGCAAGAACGGCGCTTGGCGCGCCGCGAAGACAGTCTGGAGGAAAAGAGCCGTGATCTGCAAAGACGCGAACGCAACCTGGAGAACCTCAAAAGCCGGTTGAACGACCGCAAGAACGAAGTCGAAAAACGCGCTCAGGAGATGGAAAAACTCATCGAGCAGCAAACGCGGAAACTGTACGAGATCACCGGACTCAACCGCGATCAGGCCGAAAAGCTGCTAATGGAGCGCTTAGAACGAGAGCTTTCCACAACCCTTGCCACCCGCTTGCAGAAATTCGAGGAGCAACTGCGGCTGACTGTCGAGGAACGCAGCCGCCGTATCTTGGCGACAGCCATCCACCGCTATGCTGCGGAACATACTTGTGATACCACCGTCAGTTCAGTGGACATCCCCAGCGATGACATGAAGGGCCGAATCATCGGCCGGGAAGGACGTAACATCCGTACCTTCGAGAAATGCACCGGCGTCGATGTCATCGTCGATGACACGCCGGGCGTCGTTATTGTCAGCGCCTTCGATAACGTCCGCCGCGAAATCGCTCGTCTGGCCCTCACCAAGCTGATTCAAGATGGACGCATTCATCCTTCGCGCATTGAGGAAGTGGTTGCGGAAACGCAGGCGGAGATGGAGAAACACATTTGGGATGTCGGTCGGCAAGCGGTCCAGGAGGCGAATATTGCTCCTCTGCACGACAAGCTGGTGCAGCTGCTGGGCCGTTTGAAGTTCCGCACCAGTTACAGCCAGAACGTCTTGCAGCACAGTCTGGAAGTGTGCCACCTGACCGGCATGATGGCCGAAGAGCTGGGACTGGACGGGCGCTTGGCACGGCGTTGCGGCTTGCTGCACGACATCGGCAAAGCGGCGGACCACGAGATGGAGGGCGGGCACCCCAAAATTGGTGCCCAATTAGCTAGCCGTTACGGCGAGACCAACAAGGAACTGTTGCACGCCATCGCCGGCCATCACGACGATGTGACCATCGACCACATTTATACGGTCCTTGTCGCCGCCGCTGACGCCATCAGCGCCTCGCGTCCGGGAGCGCGGCGGGAGACCCTGGAAAAATACGTCAAACGTCTGGAGGAGTTGGAGGCGGTGGCTTCGGGCTTTCCCGGCGTCGAACATGCCTATGCCATCCAGGCCGGCCGCGAAATCCGCGTGATCGCCAACGCTTCTCAGACTACCGACAGCGACGCCATCAAGGTTTGCCACGACATCGCCAAGGCGATCGAGGAGCAACTGCATTATCCTGGCGAAATCAAGGTCACAGTCGTCCGCGAAACCCGCGCCGTCGAGTTTGCCCGGTAATAAATAAGCAGAGGGCGTCCTCAAGGAGGGGCGTCCTCGCCGTCTTGGCGGTTCCTATTGGCTTTTGAGGACCGTATGCGGCTTCTCTTCATCGGGGACATCGTAGGTTCGCCGGGAGTGACGTTCGTGCGTCGGGCGTTGCCTGTGCTGATCGCGCGCGAAGGCATCGACCTGGTGATCGCCAATGCGGAGAATGCTGCGAACGGCTCCGGGCTGACGCCGAACCTCTATCGCTGCCTGCGCGAGACGGGCGTCGATCTGGTGACGTTGGGCGACCACGTCTACAAGAAAGCCGAGATCATCACTACGCTCGAAAAAGAGGACCATATTTGCAAGCCGGCCAATTTCCCACCGGATGCGCCCGGCCGCGAGTTTGCTGTGGCGACGGCGCGCAACGGCGTGCCGGCGGCTGTAATGTGTTTGCTGGGGCGCACTTTCATGCGCGCGGTCGACTGCCCTTTCCGCGCCGCCGACCGCGTGTTGGCAGCCTTGGCGGGACAAGTCCGCTGCATTGTAGTGGATGTTCACGCGGAAGCGACGGCGGACAAGTATCTGCTCGGCCACTATCTCAAAGGCCGCGTCAGCGCCGTACTCGGTACGCATACCCATGTGCCCACAGCCGACGAGCAGATCTTGTCCGGCGGCACCGCCTTCATCAGCGATGTAGGCATGACGGGGCCTTATGACAGTATTTTGGGCCGCCGCATTGACCGAGTGCTGCCGACCACCCTCACGTTCGTCCCTAGTGCCTTTGACGTGGCTAGCGGCGATCTCCGGCTCGCCGGGGTTTTGGTAGACATTGATCCGGCAACCGGACACAGTCAAGCTATTCGCCGCATTATGGTCACAGAGGCAGACGTTTGTACTTGACATGGGTAAGTGGCGCTCCTTGTCCCCTTTCCCTTACCAGGGGAAAGGGAAAAAGTCGCAACCCTTCCCCCCAGAGGGAAAGAAGCCGCTGGCCCGGAAATTTAGGAGTTGTAATGGTCGAAAATGCACCGATTCTTTCCTGTCAACATGCCGGCCTGACGATCGAGGGCTACTCGCGCGCGGCGGTACAGACGTACTGGCGCATTCCCGAGCTGAAAATCGGCTTCGACCTCGGCGCCCAGCCGTGGGACTTCATGGGTACTCCGACCTGGCTGCTGTCGCACACGCATCTCGATCATGTCGCGGCCCTGCCGGTGTATGTAGCACGGCGGCGTATGATGCGCATGGAACCGCCCCTCCTGTACGTGCCAGCCGCGGCTGTCGAAGACCTGCGCCGCTTGCTGCTTATTTACCAACGCCTTGATCGCGGCCGTATGCTCTGCGACATGCGCGGCGTCGCCCCCGGTGACGAGATCACACTGTCGCGCGAGCACGTCATCACCGCCTTCGCCACCACTCACACCATTCCCTCGCTCGGTTACGTCGTCTGGGAACGCCGTTTCAAGCTCAAAGAGGAGTATCACGGCCTGCCAGGCGAGCAGATCCGCGACCTGCGCTTGTCAGGCGTGGCGGTGACGCGCGAGGTACGGACCCCCCTTTTGGCCTACACGGGTGATACCAATCCCGCCGGCCTGGACGCCTATCCGCCTGTCTACGAGGCCAAGATCCTCATCACCGAGCTGAGCTTCCTTCGGCCCAATCATCGCCGCGAGAAGATCCACAAGTTCGGCCACATGCATCTGGACGATTACATCGAGCGGGCCGATCGTTTTCATAACGAGATCATTATCTGTGCTCATTTGAGCACCCGTTATCATCCCCAGGAGGTGAAGCACCTCATCGAGTCGAAATTGCCGCCTCAGCTGCGCGAACGCCTTCGTCTGTGGTTGTAGGCCCTTTGCTCCGCGAGCAACGGTATGCTAGAGTTTGTCAGAGTTTGTCCGGCGGAAAACCTTCTACCTGCCCAGCGTGTCTGCAAGGGCGCCTCCGAGCAGGTGTGATGGACTAGCTAAGGGGCAGCGGCCTTTTCCCTCTCCTCAGCGGGGAGGGAAAAGACTGCTCCTTCCAGAGAAACGTCGAACGCACGACTATGAACTCTTTGCCCCCGTTGCCTACTTTCTTTACCGATCAGCCGTGGGCCATCCCTGCCATCGGCGTACTGGTGGCGAGTGTGGCATTTCTGGTAGGCCGGCGCTGGCTCGTCGCTCCTGCTGCTCCGGCGGCAGAAAAGCCTGTCGAGGAACCGGCCGTGCCCCTGTTGACCATGACCTCGACTTTGACAAAACCGTCCCAACCGGAACGCCGTTCCGCTCCCCGCCGCAAGGCGGGCAATCGGGTTGAGGTCTACCTCACAGACGACACGCGCGAGACGCCCCTTTTGGGCTGGGTTGTCGATCGCTCGGTGGGCGGGCTGCGCCTGAATGTCGAGGGGCCTCTACGCGAAGGAACGGTCCTGAACGTCCGTCCGCGGAAAGCGCCGCAGACGGCGCCGTGGTTGGCCATCGAGATCCGCTCGTGCCGTCCCGAAGGCTGCACGTGGGAGGTGGGATGTCGTTTCCTTAAACCACCCCAGTGGAACGACTTATTGCTCTTCGGTTGAATCGGTTTCGCTTCCTTTCTTCCTCTTGACCTGCTCTCCGTTGGAGACTACTATCCCGCCCTTCGGGGTCCGGAGTCTCGGAATGGGGAACTGAGGACCGATGAGGGAGCAGAATGCGAGGGCGTCGCTGGTTGCTGATCGGGAACCTCGGTTTGGGAAGCTGCCTGGTGGCCGGCTGTCTGCGCGCCGCTCTACCGCCGCAAGGGCAACGGCCTCCATCCATCTCGAATCCCCCCCCTATAGCTTCCTCACAAGCTAGACCCTCTGCGCCGCCATCGGATTATCTGGTTTCTCAAACGTCGGCGCGGTCAGCGGGCGTACAATCGGTAGGAGCCGCTGTAAAGAACATAGAAAATCCGGCAGCGCAATCGGCGGCGTCCAGCATTCCGAATACTCCCAGCGACCACGATAACCTCAGCGATCCGAAGGAGAGCGCCAGACCCGATAAGGGGAAACCGGTCGAGCCAGTGGAACTGCGCATCCAGGAAGAGCCCGCGTCGCCGACACATCCGCCTGATCCGCCGCCGCACCTGGAAATTCACCCGGTCTCCTTGACTCGCCCAGATGCGCCGCCAGTACAGGTTCTTCGTGGCTTGCTGGACCACCGTCCCGAAGAAGAAATCAACGAACAACTCAAGCCTTACGATCCCGCCACGCGCGAGGTGCTGCTGCTCTTACTCAGCAGCGTCGTCCAGCTGGAAGAAAGCGGCGGCCTCACACGGATTTCGCCACGTCATCTGGCAGCCTGGACAGAGCGACTCCATACCTTGACCGCTTCTCTGCGTAGCCGATCGCAGCTGATCCTGGAGCGCATGTGCTTTTGCAGCTACATCAACAACTTTGGCGACTTTGCGCCGTTGCCCCCGGAACATAGTTTTTTCCACCCCGGCGAATTAGCCCATGTTTACGTGCAAGCGCGCAACCTCTCCAGCCGCCGCCAAGGCGACAAATATGTGACCGTGCTGAAGGCCCGGCTGGAGATTTACGACGAGAACAGCCGCGATACTCCCCCGATCATTTGGAACTCCTTGCCGCGTGAGGACGTCAGTGCTTCGCCGCGGCAGGATTACTACATCAATTTCCGCTATTCTGTGCCGCTGAGCTTGCCCGCCGGCCTGTATACGCTGCGCATTACCGTCGAAGATTGGACTGACGCGCCGCCAGGCGCCAAGCAGGTGCCCGAATGGCGCATCGCTCGCTGTACGCTCGATTTCCGCGTCGGCGGCCCCATCGCTCGTCCAGCTCGCCACCGCATCGCCGAGGCTGTTCCGCACTGACGTGCTCTCGCTTAGGACGGGCGGACTTTTCCCTCCCCCCCTGTGGGGGAGGGTTAGGGTGGGGGGGTAGAACTC
>Ga0078972_1010395_pt1 | contig 17429 bp, 31 predicted proteins | sample YelNatPaOPGAMG01_FD_67568 | JGI IMG/M metagenome (GOLD analysis project Ga0078972, IMG submission 67568) | Hot spring thermophilic microbial communities from Obsidian Pool, Yellowstone National Park, USA - OP-RAMG-01 (SPADES assembly) (version 2) | ecosystem: Environmental > Aquatic > Thermal... | reverse complement strand
AAATTATAATAGGGAAATTTGGGATTGGAGAGATAGATGGAACTGGGGAAAAAGATATCGATAAAGTCAAGATTAATTCGAAATGGTATATATATAAAAAATATTATTTATCTAAATGTGTTTTAACTATATACTTATCAGAAAAAGATTTAAAAGGTATAAAGAATTTAGAAGACGCCCTCAAATTTCTGAATAAAAACTATGTTGTTTATGGGACTCCTTTGTCAGAAGTAGATTATATAGAAAACGGCCAAAAGGAGGTATTGTAAATGAACGGTTTCGAATATATTAGAAACACCTCTTCTTACGAAGAAGAACTAGAGGAATTACGAAACAAAAATGATGAATTAGAAGAGGAAAACAAACTTTTAAAATTCTTCTTAAACGCGATGTGGAACGATTTAAAAAGAAAAAGAGAAATTTTAAAAGGAGGCTCAAGATGAAAAAGATTAAACAAAACAATAAATATTATACTCTTTATATTAGAAATGTTCCAATAGATGTTTATTCCTTTTTAAAATATCAGGCATCGTTAAAAAAGATTACCTTGAACGAATTAATTATTGAGATATTGACAAAATATGGAAAGAGTATATAATTTAAGAAAGGAGGTGAAAAGATGAAAGTAGAAAGTTACGAAATCAAAGACAAGAGTGGTAGGGTAATAAGAAAAGTTAACTATTATTCTATTCATGAAGTTAGAAAACTTTACAATGAATATCTTCAAAATCTGGCAAAGGAAGGTTTATCAATTCACGATGAATTCTCAATTTCAACCTTTGAAATCGGGAATTATTATATGGTTATGGGAACTTTAAACATTTGGAGTGGTGAATCTGCAATAAAATCAATTTCCTTGCAACTCCCATTTCTCCAAGACGAAATAACAAATTCTTTTGATTTTTCAAAACTTATAACAAGACTTGAAAAAAAATGTAAATTAATTATTCTTGCTTTAGAAGACCCAGACGAGGCAAAGGGAGAGATTGAAGACATTGAAAAAACATCTGAAGAAGAAATGATTACAACTCCACAATTGAACTTAATAAATAAGATTATAGGAAACAACTCGATTCTAAACCAAAAATTGACAGATTATATAAATTCTCATTTCGGAAAAGTTTTAATTCAAGAGTTAACTAAAAAAGAAGCAAGTATGGTTATTTCTAACTTCCTTAAAAAAGAAAATGAAGACTGAAGAAAAATTAGACAAAAAAATCGCAAAAGAAATTGTAAAAAGAACTCTAAAAGTGTTATGCTTAATAAACGATGAAGATTGGGAGAAACTAATTGAGGAAAAAGACGAGAGAAGAGATAGAGACAATTAAAAAATTAAGGGAGGGGGGATTTTCTCTCAGAAAAATAAGAGAGCAAACGGGCTTTTCAATCAATACAATCAGACAATATTTAAGTATGTCAAATGATGTATCAGATAATGTATCAAATAGTGTATCAAATAAAAAGGAAAATCAGATTAATAAAGGTTTTCCTGGTGTATCAAATGTTATAACGGGTGTATCAGATAATGTATCAGATAAAGTGCAAGAAAATAAGGATAATAAAGAATCTTCAGGTGTATCAAATAAATCTATAGGTGTATCAGATGCTGTATCAAATAGTGTGTCAAATGATGTGATACAAAATTTAAAAGAAACCATATCAGAATTACAAAATCAGGTGTATCAAATCCAACAAAAAATAAATGACTTGCATATATTATATAATAATATATTAAATATATTAGAGAGAAATAGTATTACTCAGAGAAAAGATAAAAAAATAAAGAATAAAACTATATCTAAAGATATAGTGCAAGTCAAAAGTGAAAATGAAATTATAGAAGTTCAAACTCCTAAAAAAATAAAAGAGCCTCAACCTGCAATACAATTAATTTTTGATTTTGCCTCTTTACTTGGCATTAAAGTAGACAGGGGATTTATAGAAAGGAATTTAAGAGATGCTCATAAACTAATCTCTCAATATCAAATTGAAGATATTTTAGGGCTTGTAAATTGGATTATTAATAATGATGATTATTGGAGAGAGAGGGTTGTTAATCTTGCTATAGTTTATAAAAATTTTGCTATTTGGGAAAAGAAATTTAAAGAATCACATACAAAAAACATTTCTGTATCACAATGGCTTGCTAAACATCCAGAATATAAACCAGTGAATGAAAAGGGAACCATAGAGCGTTATAGAGAATTATTAAGGATTTTTAATTTAGCATTTAAAGACAAAAATGTTATACCCACAAAAGAAGAGTGGAAGAAATATAGAATTTATAGACAAAAAATTTTAGGAGGTGAGCAATGAATTTCGAAACCTTGAAAAAGGGGGATATTATTCAAGGGAAATTTAGTGAAATAAATTATGAATTTGATGGCATAATAAGGGATGGCGAAAAGATATATATAAGAATAAAATCTATTGGTACAGAGAATTATTATCTTATTGATTATGCTACTGCAAAACATATTTTCGAGGAGGTTAGAAATGAAAATAAATAGAAATTGGGTTTTCGATACTGTTTTTACAAGATTAAATGGAAAATGGGGTTGGTATGTTAAGTTCTCTAAGTTAGGCATGCATATATTTAAACTTTACGGCAGGTATTCTTTTAGAGATGAAGCAATTGCTGTAATAGAGATGTTACAGCATAGAACTGATGAAGAATTAGAGGAAATTTGGAAAGAAAAAGATAAAAATGGTATACAACATTGGGGTTTTCTGGAGGTGAATGATGAATTCCATCAATGAAATTTTATCGATGGCTCCAAAAGAATTTGAGAAGATGTGTAATCAAATGAGCGAACTCATTAAAAAGAAAAAAATCTTTTGGAATAAAGTTTTACATGAGATGAGTGATGAAGAGTTTGAGAATAAGGTTTGTCAGGGCTCTGAAAATTATATTTGTCTTCAATTTCAAAATGAAAAATACTTTATGAATTTGAGTAATGAAAAACCTCAAATTAAAGTTTTAGACGAAGAGATTGGCTTCCCTATGGAATGTCCAAGATATGAAAAAATCTGCAAGATAAAAAAAGCAGTAGAAAAGAAAATATTAAGTTTTAAAGAGGAGGAATTTTAAATGTTTTGGTTTTTATTCTTAATCATAATAATTTTATGTATATGTTTAATCTATGCTTCTTTTATAGAAATTAATAATGAAAATATCAGAGAAGAATTTAAAGAATTAATAGAAGAGATTGAAAAGGAACTAAGAAAAAATGAAAAAAACAAAAATAAAAATTCTTAAAGAGCAATTAGAAGAGTTATGGAAATTAATATGTATGAAAAGAGATGGTTATAAATGCCAATATTGTGGGAGCGATAAAGATTTACAAGTTCATCATATAATTTCAAGGAAAAATATGAATACAAAATTCGATATAAACAATGGGATAACCTTATGCAAAAAATGCCATTCAAGGATTTCTCTAAATTCTACATCTTATACAGAATTTATGATTTGGTTTATTAAAAAATATGGGATTGAGAGATTAGAGGGTTTACAAGAGAAAGCAAGGCAAATTAAAAGATGGAAGGTTGGTGAATTAGAGGATGAGATAGAAAGATTAACAAAAATTTTAAAAGGAGGTGGAAAGTGGAGATAAGGGAAAATTGGTTTTTCGATATTCAAAAAGCATATGTGAAATATAAAAAAAAGTCTCTACCAATCTATATTGTATCTTTTGCACCGAAAGGTAGTAATAAATGGGTAGTTTTTGGGGTGTATGATAAATATGGAAAAGCAGAAGATATATTGGGAACATTAGCAGACTTAGATAGAGAAATTTTGAAAAGAGTATTCAACCGTAGATATAACTTGGCTATAGAACATATTGAAGTAGAAACTATAAAAAAAGATAATGAAAATATAAAACAAAACAATTAGAAAGGAGGTAAAAAAATGAATAATTTTGTCTTTACTATTCAGGTGGCAAGATATAATCATAAAGGGCAGACATACAGGGCATATATTGTGTCTTTTGCTCCTAAAGATGCTAATCAATGTGCTATTTGGGGTGCTTACGATAGCAGAGAGGGAGCAGAAGAGGCAATCAAAAAATATTGTGATTGGGACGATAATGCCCTTAAAGCAATGTATGAGGATAAATGCAGTAAAATTCTTTGGCACTTTGGAAAGGAGGCAAAAAATGAAATTTAGGATTTGGCATAAAAAAGATAATGAATGGTTTTCACCTAAAAGTGGATGGACTATACCAGAATTTATTACATTAGGTTTAGCATTTTCATATCCCTACAATGAAGATTTACTTGATTTAGTAGAAATATGTGGAAGTGATGAAGGTGATAAAAATAGAATGAGAATTATGGATGATTTAGAAAATGATTTCGAATTCTATTTATTTATGCCAATAAAAGATATAAATGGAACAGAGATATGTGAAGGAGATATCGTTATTTGGAGGGATAGAATAGGAGTTGTTAAATTTAACGGCGGTATTTTTTATGTAGAGAATTCAGGAGAAATATATGATTTCATTCCAGCGTTCAAACGCGATGCTGATACATTATGGGAGGTAATAGGAAATATAAAAGACAATCCAGAACTTTTGGAATCCAAAAAGAAGGAGCAACACCATGATTGAGATTCTAGTTTTTGGGCATTCTAAATGCCAACCCTGCCATAATCTTAGAAAACAACTCGATTTAAACAACATCAAATATAGATATATAGATGTAGAAAAGGAAAATTCAAATAATTGGCTTGTTAACTCTGTTCCTACGACAATTATTTTAGAAAATGGGAATGTAAAGGAGTTTTTAATAGGAAATGGCAAAAAGGTATTAGAAACGATTGAAAAATATTGGAGGTAGTAATGGATTATTATGATTATCTTGAAAGTTATCTGAAGAATGAATTTATAAAACAAGAGATAAAAAGAAAAACTTACAAAGGAAAGATTAGAAGATTAATACAATTGAAAAAGAGAAATAAGAATTTAATTAAAAAATATGGAGGGAGAAGATGAATTATGAAGATTTGTATCAAGAGTTTTCTATTTTAGAGGATAGATTTACAAATGGATTTAAGTTTTTAAAAGAACCTATTGGAGACCCAACCATTTTGCTTTCTAAATATGGAATTGATTTTTTAGAAATTCTAAAAGATTTCACAAAATTGAGTCAAAAGGTTTCATTGGAGAGAAAAAAATATAAAGATGAATTAGATAGAAAAATCGCTATATTCTCAATTTCCGAGAGAGCAAGATTTGAGGCAGAAGGCAAAAAAGTGACAGAGGGTTTTTTAGACAATCTTATCAACGCAGATAAAGAGATTTTCAATCAGAAAATGGAACTAAATAAATTAGAGGCTTTAGAAGATGTTGTAGAAAAAGATTTAAAATTAATTTACGAAGTTATCCAAATGATTAAAAAAATAGCAGATATAAGAAATCAGGTTGATGTTAAACTCGGTGCAAATTTTGAGGAGGGAGAGTGAAAATAACAGATTTAAGAACCTTTTTTATCAAAAAAATGGATAGACTTTTGGATTTAGAGGAGTTATCCAAGGCAGGAGGTTCTTACTGGGATTTAACAAGTAAAGCAAAGAATTATTTCAAAACAAATTTAATGCTTTTAGAAAAGATAGATTTATCAGAAATTTGGGATAGCATACCTGCCAATTTAAAACAGGATTTATCTCTTTATTATAACCTTTATCACAATAATTTGACAGCAGATGAGGTTTATGAAAGGACTTGTTATCCAAAAGAATTCTTTTGGCTAAGAGTAAATTATGGATGTTATTTATTTTGGATAAATTTTAGATTAAAAAATAATAGAATAGATTTTTAGGGAGGTAGAAGATGGATTTCGACATATCTTGGAAAGAGGTAGAGAAATTGAGTGAAATCTTAGATGAAGATGATTTCAAAATTTTAATGCTTAAAATAACACATCCAGAAATGACAACATACCAAATAGAGAATTGGTTCGATAAAGAAATTTCAAGAAGTTTAATCAGATACAAACTCCATTCTATTCATTGGAAATTAAGAAAATTAAGAGGTGAAAAGATTGAAATGCAAGAGGTGTTAAAAGAGATAAAAGAAAAAAACATAAAAAATCAAGAATTTAAAAAAGAAATGGTAGATAGGTTTTTCCAACTTTTTTATGAAACAGGTAAGGTAAGAGAATCTGTTAGAGAAGTTGTTGCAGAATATGGTTACCCATTTAGTTCTGATACTTTTAGAAAATATTTATATATAAATTATGGAGATTTTATACGAAAAAATTAAACATTTCCCCACTATGTATGATATAAACATTATAATGGGGAGAAAAATCGAAACTCCTCTTTCATCTTTGCACCTCCAACCCGCTCTTCGGAGCGGGTTTTTTATTTAGGATAAAAATGGTGATAAAAATTAGAAAAATCAAAGGGAACACTTATAAAATTGTAGATTGTGAAGATTCAACATTCAAGGGTAAGAAAATAATTATAGATAGAATAAAAGATTTTAATAATTGTATTGTTTCGGGTTTTTATGAGATAGATACCGCAGGAAATGTTTGGGCTTTTGATAATTCTAAAATAGTAGGAGTTTATGAGGAGGTAGATTGAAATTAAAAATTGCAAATAACATTTATGAAATTATTTTTGTAGAGAATTTAGAAAAGAATGGGCAAAAGGCTTTAGGTGTTTTAGAACCATTAGAAGGGAAAATTTATATAGAAAAGAATTTACAAAAAAGGGATAAATTTGCAACAATTATTCATGAGGTTATGCACGAAATATTACAAAATTTGAATATTGTTACCTGGCTAAAAAAGAATAAAGAAGAGGATTTTGTAAGTATTTTTTCAATTTGGTTTGCAATTTTTCTTTTAGATAACAATATAGAAGATATCTTAAAAGAGTTATGAGACTAATAAAAAAAGAGTTTCCAAAGGACCTTGAAAAATTATATATTTTACCTATTTCAGACATCCATTACGGAGACCCTTTATGCGATATAGGAAAGTTAGATAGATATTTAAATTGGGCCAAAGAAAATAATGCTTATCTAATTCTTAATGGAGACCTTGCAGATTGTGCTCTTATTAATAGTATTGGAAATGTTTATAGACAAAAAATTAATCCACAAGAACAATTAGATTTTTTATATGAATATTTTAAACCTTGGAAAGAAAAGATTTTAGGAATAGTTAGTGGTAATCATGAATTAAGAATCTTTAGAAGTTCAGGGATTGATATAATAAAAGAATTAGCAAGACTTTTAGAAGTTGAATATGATATGGATTCATTAATATTAAAAATTTCCTTAGGAAGTGATAGAGGTAGAAAATCAAGACAAGTTTCTTATTTGATTTATATAACTCATGGATGGGGCAATGGTAGAACAGCAGGAGCAAAAATAAATATGATTGAAAGTTTAAACGGAATTGTATCAAATGCAGATATTTACATAGCAAGTCATATACATAAAGCAATTGCAAGCCAAAATATAATTTTTTGGGTAGATGATAAAAATAATAGCATAATTCAGAAAAAACAATTTTTTATAAGTTCTGGAAGTTTCTTAAATTATGGAGATTATGCAGAAAGGAAAGGATATAGACCTGCAAAAATGGGAACTATAAGAATAAGGTTGGATGGGACAAGGAAAGATGTTCATATTGCGATGTGAGGTAAGAAATGAATAAAAAAGAAAAAATAATAGAATATGCAAAAGACTTATATTTAACACCCAAAGAGGATGGAACTCACAAATATTCTTTAAGAGCCATATGTGCAGAAATTGAGCAGGAATTTAGCAAAAAAATAGCAAATCCAACAATATTAAATTGGAGTAGAAAATATGGATGGGAAAAACTTTGGAATGAAGGTGTTAGATATGGAGTTGCAGAAGCAATAGCAAAACAGGAATCTGATAAGACAAAAGAAGAGCAGATAAAAGAAAAAATAGCAAAAATAAAAGAAGACAGAGCAATAATGAATATGAACCTTTTGGAAATTGCTTATAAATTTATTATAGAAAATGGATTCACAAATATTCAGGAAGCATTAAAAGCATATGATACAGCAAGTAAAAATTTACAGGCAAATGATGTTATAGAAAAAATGGGAGAGGAAATAAAAATAATAATACCTAAAGAGATAATTCCAGATGGAAATAAATCTTCAGAATGATATAAACGAGGTATATTATTCCTTTTTCAAATCAACAACAAGAGAAGCGATTTTATATGGAGGGAGTGGAGCAGGAAAATCTTATAGTGCAGCTCAAAAAATTATCCTTTTCTGTCTTTTGTATTCTGATAAAAAAATATTGATACTAAGGAAAACATTACCTGCTCTAAAACTTACCAGTTTAGAATTAACAGAGAAATTACTAAATCAATACAAAATTCCTTATGAAATCAACAAGGCAGACCTAATAATAAAAACAATCCATAATAATAGAATAATTTTTAGAAGTATAGGTGAAGGTGGAGAGGATATAGAAAAGATAAAATCCATAACTGATGTAGATTTAATTTGGATTGAAGAGCCAACAGAAATTTCAGAAAAAGAATATCAAGAGATAAACAGAAGATTAAGAGGTCAAAAACTTCCAGAAGGCCATTTTAGACAAATTATTTTGAGTTTTAATCCTATAGATAGAAATCACTGGCTATTTAAAGATTTTTTTGAGAGAGAAAATGATGCTTTCAAACAAAAATATACCTATAAGGATAATAGATTTATAGATGATGAATATAAAAAGGTTTTAGAGAATTTAAAAGAGCAAGATGAATATGCTTATCAAGTTTATTGTTTAGGAGAGTGGGGAGTATTTAAGGGCCAAATTTATTCAAATTATATTATAGAAAATTTTGAGAATGATTTTGAAGAGGTTATAGCAGGAGTAGATTTCGGCTACAATAACCCAAGTGCTTACATCCTTATAGGAATTAAAGATAATGAGGTTTATATTTTTGATGAAATATATAGAACCCATTTGACAACTCCAGAATTTATAGATTTAATAAAAGAAAAAAATAGAATATGGGACATAAATCCACAAGTTTATTGCGAGACAGAACCAGATAGAAATAGAGAATTAGAGAAAGCAGGATTAATTGTTTACGAGGCCAAAAAAGATGTTATATTAGGTATAAATTTTGTAAAAACAAAAAAACTTCATATCCACGAGAGATGTCTCAACACAATAAAAGAAATTCAAGGTTATAAATATAAAGAAGATAGAAATGGAAATATCTTAGAAGAGCCAGTGAAATTTAATGACCATTTAATGGATGCAATGAGATATGCTCTTTATACTCATTATCTAAAAGAGCAACCTAACATATATATTATTTAGGAGGAAATAAAGTGTTTAAAATAAGTTCTCTATTTAGGAGAAAACAATATGAAATAGGTGGGATTACACAGGGTTTCATTTTACCTGAGATAGATTCAGAAACTGCTTATAAAACTAATCCCTGGGTTTTTACTTGTATAAACATAATTGGCAAAAAACTTTCTGCAGTTCCTTTGAAAATATACCAAGGGGATAAAGAAATAGAAGATACAAATATAGAACTTTTTATAAGACCAAATGAATTTATTTCTTTTGGGGAAATGTTAGAAAAGACAATCGCTTGGATAGAACTTTGGGGGAACGCATATTGGTGGATGATAAGAGATTCAAAAGGAAAACCGATAAAACTTTATCTTTTGAGAAGTTCCCTTGTCTCTTGGCAAGATGACCCTATTAATCTTTATAAAAAATTCTATTACAATGTAGGTTCAGAAAAAATAGAGATAGACCCTAAGGATATAATAGTTTTTAAAAATAATAATCCTTTTTCAGACAGAGTTGGGGTTTCCACTGTATCTATTTTAGGAAATACCTTAACAGCAGACAATGATATAAGAATTCTAAATAAAAATCTTTTGAGTAATGGAGCAGTTCCAAAGGGTGTTTTATACACAGAGCAATCTTTAACAGAGGCACAGATAGAAAAATTGAGAATGTTATGGGAAGATAGTTACAAAGGAGCAAATAAAGCAGGGAAGGTTGCTATTTTAACCGGAGGTCTCCAATTCCAACCTATTGGGCTCTCACCTGAAGATGCGAGATTTTTAGAGCAAAGAAAATTAAATAGAGAGGAAATCGGAGCAGTTTTTGGAGTTCCACCCGCATTTTTAGGCGATTATGAACATGCGAATTATAAAATAGAAGACCAAAGACGAATATTTTATGTAGATACAATAATCCCTTATGCAAGACGAATAGAAAATAAATTAAATCAATCCCTTATGTATGAATTTGGTAAAGATTATTGGTGCCAATTTGATTTTTCAGGAGTTCCAGAATTTCAAGAGGATGAAGAAAAAAAATCAAGGGTATTAAATGAATATGTTCGAAATGGAGTATTAACAATAAACGAGGCAAGGGAAAGATTAGGATTAGAACCTGTAAGTTACGGGGACTCTTGGTGGGTTTCTCTAACATTGTCTCCAGTATCCAAATCTATAAAGCAAGAAACTAAAAAAGATATTGTAAAATTTATAAATGAATTAACATGGGAAAAAAAATGGAAAGCATTTATACAGAGGACAGCACCACAAGAAAACAGATTAAAAAAAGAAATATCAAAATTATTTGAAAAACAAGAAAAAGAAGTATTAGATAAGTTAAAGGAAAATTGGGGTAAGGGAATTAAAGATTATACAAATAATATTTTTGATGTAGAGAAGTGGAATGAAATCTTTAATAAAAAAATATTTCCATTTTTAATTTCTTTTGCACAGCAGGGAGGGGATGCAATTTTAGTAGATTTTAATATTGATACTTCTTTTAATGTTAATGCTCCAAAAGTTCAGAATTGGATAAGTGAAAAAATTAGAATGAGTTCAGAAGAAATAAACAATACTACAAGAGATAATATAAGAAATGCGATTCAAGAGGCCTTAGATAACGGAGAAACTTACAATGAAATGGCTAAAAGAATTCAAAATGTCTTTAATGAAGCAAAAACTTCAAGAGCGATGACCATAGCAAGAACAGAAGTAACAGCAATTAATAATTTTTCTATGCTGGAGGCAGTTCAACAGCAGGATTTAAATTTGCATAAAAAATGGTTACCAGCACTTGATGAAAAAACAAGAGAATGGCACGCAGTTATGATAGATTATGGCTCAATACCTTTAGAAGATGATTTTATAGTTGGTGGAGAGGCAATGAGTTTCCCTGGAGATCCAAGAGGCTCAGCAGAGAATGTTATAAATTGCAGATGTGTTTTAGATTTTGTAAGGAAGGAGGAAATATGAATAGAAAACAATTTATAGGTAAAATAAAATCCTTTGATGATAATCAAAAAATAATTACACACTCAATTACATCTTTAGTTGTGGATAGAGATGGGGAGGTAATAATTCCAAAAGGATGTAAATATGACAATTTTTTTAATAATCCAGTCGTTTTATTCGCTCATAAATATGACGAACCAACAATAGGAAAATGTTTAGGATTGGAAATTTCAGACGATGAGATAGTGGCTACAACACAATTTGCAGATACAAATTTAGGAAATGAATTATATAAACTCTATAAGGAAGGTTTTATGAATGCCTGGAGTGTTGGTTTTATACCCTTAGAGACAGGGGATAAAATATTCGAAAATCAAAAAGGGACCACATACACGAAATGGGAATTACTGGAATATTCAGCAGTTCCAGTTCCATCAAATCCTCAAGCCTTGACTTTAGCAAGGAGCAAGGGATTAACAAAGGAACTGGATAAATACTTGGAGGCAGATATGGAAAAAGGTGTTATACCTTTCAAATCTTTTCCTTTGGCTTCCGAAGATACGGAATGGGATGGACCTAAAGAAATAAGAGAAGCAGATGTCGAGGATTTGAAATTAATGTGTGCTTGGTATGATTCAGAAAACCCTGATATAAAAAGTTCTTATAAACTTCCTCATCATAGAGCAAATGACAAATATACGGTTTGGAGAGGAGTTACAGCTGCAATGGGGGCCCTCTTAGGTGCAAGGGGAGGGGTTGATATACCTGACAAAGATAAGCAGGGAGTTTATAATCATCTTGCAAAACACTATAAAGAATTTGACAAAGAACCGCCAGAATTTAGAAGTTATACAGAAGACGAATTAAAAGAAATTTTTAAAGAAGGTAGAGTTTTAAGTACTAAAAATAGAGAATTAATTAAAAATGCAATTACTCAAATGCAGGAAGCCATAGATGCATTGAATGATTTACTTGAGGCAACAGAACCTCAAGTAGAAAGTTATGAGGAAGTAAAAGAGAAATCTTTATCATTAGAAGAATTTTTAAGAAAAATTATAAAGGAGGTTAAATAATGGATAAAGAAAAAGAATATATTCAAATAATAGCAAAAGAGGTTGAGAAGGAATTACTTCCAAAATTTCCAGATCAGAATGCTATTATGCAGGACATTTTAAAAGAAGTTGAAAGTTTAATTGAAAAGAAATTAATAAAAGTTCCGATAGCAGGAGAAAATAAAGAAAATTTTGCTACTTGGCTCAAAAAAGCAATGAGTGAAGGTACAGGAAGTGCTGGAGGTTATCTGGTTCCGCCTGAATATGTAAATAGAATTTTAGATATAGCAAAAGATGCCTCTTTTGTGTTAAAAAGAGGAGATGTCATACCAGTCTCATCAAATACCGATTATATACCAAATTTATCAACAAATGTTTCATTTTCCTGGGTGACTGAAGGAAATACACCAGGTTCTGATACTACTCCCACTTTTGGGCAGACAACCCTTAATATTAAGAAAGGAATGGCAATAACATATATTTCAAATGAACTTCTTGAAGACCAAAAAATAGGACCTGCAGTAGATGTTTATCTTACAACTCTTTTTGGTAGAGCAATGGGAAAAGAGATTGATAGAGTTGCTTTGGTAGGAGATACTACAGCAGGAGATCCTTTCAACGGAATTTTAAATACAAGTGGAATAACAGTTGTTAGAAGTGCGTCAACTACAGGAATAGATTATGAATCTTTAATAGATTGTATTTTTGGAGTTTCAGATGATTATGCCTTAGACCCTGCTTGGATAGGACACAGAGCATTCTATGCTTCAGTTTTGAAAATTCAAAATGGAGCAGGCCAATATATTTTATCTCCTGAAGCAAAAACTCTTTTAGGTTATGAAATGCTTAGAAGTGAAAGAATGCCTTCATCTTGGGCTGAAGCAGATTCTCCAGTTGCAATTTTCGGAGATTTAAAGAATATAAAAATAGGTTTAAGACAGGATTTAACAGTAGAAACTTCTCCACATCCTAAATTTACTTACGACCAAACAACCTTAAGAGCAAAATTCAGATTAGGAATTGCGATTTGGCCTGCAGGTTCATTTGTTGTTTATAAGACCAAAACATCATCATCATAATTGATACTTATAGGAGAGGGGCAATCCCTCTCCTAATTAAGGAGATAAATATGAAAGTTAAATTTATAAATGGTGTATTCTCTACAAAATATGGAATTTATAAAGCAGGGGATATAGTAGAAATAAGCGAAGAATTTTATATAAATTATAAATCTGATGTAGAAGTATTAGAAGAAAAAGAAATAAAAGACACAAAAGATAAAATGCAAAGAAAAAAACAAACAAAGGAGGTATAAATGGCAGGAATTTTGGTAAATGAAGGCGAAATAGAAACTTTAAAAAGGATGGTAAATAAAAGTACTCCAGCAGATTTAGTATTGAGATTATTTTCTAATAATGTAACTCCAGCAGAAACTGATACCTGCACTACTTATACAGAATGCAATATAACAGGTTATTCTGCAATCACACTAACAGGTTCTGACTGGACTGTGGTGACCGACGCAGATGGAAAAGGAAAGGCTTCTTATGCAGAGCAAACTTTTTCTTTATCTGCGAGTGGCACAGTATATGGATACTATATAACAAATTCGGACAAAACAATTCTTTTTATAGCAGAGGCATTTTCAGATGGACCTTATAACATTCCATCTGGTGGTGGAGAGATTCATATAACACCTACTATAAAACTTGATTAAAAAACTTACTTTAATCTTCTTAATTATAGGATTAATTTTTTATTTTGTATCCTGCTATGGCGGAATTGAAATATCAGATTTTAATAGATTTCTTTTAACCTGTTATGCGAGTGGATGTTTTTTGTTTTATATTTTCTTTTTATATAAGGAGAGAAAATAATGGCAATCTATTTTGTAGATGGCGATAATGGTTCAGATAACAACAATGGAACATCTGTAGACACTGCTTGGAAAACAATAGGAAAAGCCTGTTCTACTTTAGTTGCGGGAGATAAGGTATACATAAAACCTGGAACTTATAGAGAACGAATGAGTCCAGCAAATGCAGGTTCTTCTGGAAATGAAATTCAATATATAGGAGATATAAATGGCGAATATTTTGGAGTAAAAGGATTTGTAAAAGTAACAAATCTAGATGCAGATACAGATACTTGGTGTACAAGAGATAGGGCTCTATCGCATTATGTGAACAGACCATATTATTTATATAAGAATATTCTTTTTGAAGGTGCTTCTAAAAACGGAGCAAATACTCAGATTATAGTACTACAATCAAGTTATATTACATTAGAAAATTGCATTGTATACAAAAGAGATGTATATCAGTCATCTTATTATCTTGCAGGTATCATATTATCTTGGGGTAATAATTGTACAAATTACACTTTTAAAAATTGTATTTTTATAGGAAATTATCAGAATGAAAACTCCTCTCCTGAATTTAATTCTTTAATATTTTTCAATAATTCTTACTCAAGTTCTTTAACTTGGACTTTCGAAAATTGTCTTTTTATGAATAGTTATAAAGCGATAGCAATGGATTATCCAATATCTCCTCTATATGTAAGAAATTGTATTTTTTGGAATGTATATTATGCAATATATGCTACAACAAATGCTTTTGGAAGTTCGGACCATTTAAATCTTTTCAATAATTTATTTAAAGATGTTTACTATACAACAAATAATTCCAACAATGTAATAGAAAATCAAGGTGGTAATTATAAAGAAGGAGTGCGAGCAATTTATCCTTCCTCTTTAGTTTTAAATCAAATAACTGCTCCAATCCTAAATATTTCAAGTATATATGAAGTTTTAAAAGATTTTGCAAGATCACTGTCTGGAAAAGGGACAAGCAGTGGAACTACTTACGATTTTATGAATAATCCAAGACCTCTAAACGATGGATATGATGTAGGTTGCGCAGAATGGAATCCAAATCCTGTAAAAGAAACTTCTGTAGTAAGAAGTGGTAGTGCTTCATTAAAAATAGTAAAAGCAGGATATGTTGATAAAGTAGTTTGGCTTTCAAGTGGCTCTCATACAATTTCAGTTTATACAAAATGGAGCGGGTATTCTGGAACCAATAAACCTCAATTGATTGTAAAACAGGATAACTACTGCGGAATATCTTCAAATCAAGTGGCAACAGCAACAGGAGATGGTTCAACTTGGGAGCAATTAAGTATAAATATAACCTTAACAAAAGATGCACTTGTAGAATATAGATTATATGCAAGAGATACTGGGAGCACAGCAGTAACTTATTTTGATGATGACAATGTGACATAATGGAAAAATGGTATAAAAATCTACCTTATTTGAATTACGAAAAAGAGGCTACAAGTGGATTAGAAAAATGGTATAAAGGAATACCATTTCTTTATTTGTATGTAGGTGGAGCAGTATTGGTTGAAATTTTTTCTGATACTTTTAGAAAAATATCAATTCAATTTGAAATACTTTCTGATGTTAAAAGAGTAATTAGTAAGTTTGTAGAAATTGTATCCGATACAAAAAGAATCATAGTAAAACAAATCCAAGTTTTTTCTGATACAAAAAGGCACATTAATAAAATCATTACTTTTTATTCTGATACGCTGAGAAACATAAGAAAAACAACAGAAGTTTTAAGTGATATTCTCAGAAAAATTAATTTAATAGATATTGTTTACTCCGATACTAAAAGGACAATCAAAAGATTAGTAGAAATTTTTTCAGATGCAAAAAGAAAAATATCTAAATCAATGGAAATATTTTCTGATACCCTAAAAAAAATCAATATAGTTGAAATCATTTATTCTGATAGCAAAAGAATAATTTATCATATAGCAGAAGTTCTATCAGATACAAAAAGAACAATATCAAAACAAATTCAGATTCTTTCTGATGCTTTAAGAAAAATTGGAAAAACTTTAATTATCTATTCCGATGCTTTAAGAAAAATAAATATGTTAGATGTAGTTTATTCAGATGCGAAGAGAATTGTAATAACTTTAGTAAGTGTTTTTTCAGATACGAAAAGGAGAATATCTAAAACAATAGAAGTTTTTTCTGATATTTTAAGGAAAATAAATATATTAGAAGTTATTTATTCAGACACCAAAAGAATTTTAAGAACATTGCAAGAAGTATTTTCTGATACCAAAAGAACTATAATTAAACAAATAGAAGTTTTTTCAGATACTCTAAGAAAAATATCCAATGCAATGGAAGTATTATCAGATACTTTAAGAAAAATTAATTTTAGAGATATTATCTTTTCGGATACTAAAAAAGTAATATATAAAATAGAAACTATTTATGCAGACACTAAAAGGAAAATAGCAAAAATATTGGAAGTTTTAAGCGATACTTTAAGAGCATTCTATGTGTCTGGAAAATTGTATCTTTTAAGATTAAACAAATATTTAAAATTAACAGGCAGATACAAACCTTTCAAATGGAGGTATAAGAAATGATAGAAGTGAAAAAAAGCGATAAAGTTTCTTTGATATTTGAACCAAACATAACACTCAGCAATCCAACCATAACTTATGAAATCAAAGATTTAGGTGGTAAAATAATAATCAATGGCAATGATCTATTCGAAGATGGAGAGATAAAAACTGAAATTATTGATTTTTCTGACATAGATGAAGGTTACTATGAGGTTCAAATATATTGTAGTGAAGGATTGGAAACTAAAACTATCTACGAATTTTTGAAAGTGGAAGAATGAAAAAGAAAAAAGTCAACAGAGAAGAAGTTATAGAATTTGCAAGAGAACTTTATCTGACACCTAATGAAAAAGGATTGCACTATTATTCCCTTCAACAGATAGCAGATGAGATTCAACAGAAGTTCAACATCAAGTATACAAGATATAATATTTTTAGATGGGCTAAGAAATTCAACTGGGATTCTCTCTGGGAAGAAGCAGTCAAAACAGGAATAACAATTGCAATACAAAAAAAGATAGAAAAGGATAGATCAATCACAGAACAATACAAAGATGCAATCCTCGAAAATAAAAAAAAGGATGTCGAAATAACAAACGATTTAAAAAATCTTGCTTACGAATTTATAAAAAGCAAAGGTTTCACATCAGTAAGTGAAGCTTTGAAGG
>Ga0078972_1010394_pt1 | contig 17432 bp, 17 predicted proteins | sample YelNatPaOPGAMG01_FD_67568 | JGI IMG/M metagenome (GOLD analysis project Ga0078972, IMG submission 67568) | Hot spring thermophilic microbial communities from Obsidian Pool, Yellowstone National Park, USA - OP-RAMG-01 (SPADES assembly) (version 2) | ecosystem: Environmental > Aquatic > Thermal... | reverse complement strand
CCTGAAAAAATTACATTTGTTCCTAATGTGCCAAACTTTATAAAAGGGGTGATGAACTTAAGAGGTGAAATACTTCCTATAGTTGACTTACATGAGAGATTTAATATTAAAAAGTTACAAGAGAAAGAAAAAGTAAGGATTATTGTTACCCGTATTGAAAATCAACTTGTTGGGATTATAGTAGATGAAGTTGTTGAAGTAATGAATATTACAAAAGAACAAGTTTCTATTGTTCCTGAGATGTTCACACAAATTGACTACGAATATCTCTCTGGCATTGTCAAGCTTAAAGATAGATTGATAATAATGCTTGATTTACCTAAATTGTTTTCTGATATAGAAAAGGAAATATTAGAGTGGACAACAAAAAAAATTAAACTTCAACAAGAAGAATTAAAAAAAGAATATCAAAGTAAAGCAGTTGAATAGTCAATAGTTAATAGTAGCGTCAAAGCGAAGCTTTGAGATTCAGGAATCAGTGTTCAGCGATTAGGTTTTGGGTTATGGTAGCTGCAGTCCCGCAACTTGTCCCGCTTTCTGCGGGACAGGCGGGATCAAACATTTGTAGCATCAAAGCAGAGCTTTGAATTGATTCGGGGTAACTATTCACCGAACCGTGTAGGGCACGGCTTTAGCCATGCATAAATGCAAACCTGAAAGGTTTGCCCTACATTGCGTATTTTGTAGGGCAAGGATTTATCCTTGCGTATTTAAATTTGTAGTTGCATCCCGCAAAGTTGCGGGATGCAAACTGGTCTGCTTTGATGATTTGAGGTAAACATACTTTATGCAAGCGTTAGAAGAAAGGGTTTCATTTTTAGAAGGAAAGGTTTCATGTATTGAAGATGCGGTAAGGCGTTTAGAGACAGGTCTTTTGCATTTGGAAGAACACCTTGACCATCTTGAGGTTACATTCAATCAGAGATTAAATGAGTTAAGTCAAAGAATAACATCGTTAGAAGAAAAGATAGATAGAAGGTTTGAGTCCATAGAAAGAAAATTTGAATCCATAGAGAAAAGGTTTTATTGAGTTATTGGTTTAATTTTTTTATCTTGGCTTACATTATTTATTGCTATTTTGTTAAAAAAATAAATATTTTCAAAAACTTATAATGAAACAAGGAGACCAAATAATATGAAAAGAGTTTTAATAGTAGATGATTCAAAATTCGCAAGAATAATATTAAGAAAGATGTTAGAAGAAAGTGGATTTGAAGTTGTAGCTGAAGCAGAGACAGATGTTGAGGCGGTTGAGAAGTACAAACAGTTTAGGCCGGATTTAGTTACAATGGATATAATACTACCTATAGAGAATGGATTAAAAGCTGTTAAAGAAATTATGGCATTTGACTCTCAAGCAAAAATAATAATGGTTTCTGCTATGGGGCAAGAAAAAATTGTAGAAGAAGCATTGCAGTTAGGAGCAAAAGGTTTTGTAGTGAAACCAATAAGTAAAGAAAAACTAATTAATGAGGTTAATAAAGTTATTAATAGTTAAAAAATGGAAATATTAAATTTAAACAAAAAAATAAGATTGTTAATTGTTGATGATTCTGTGACACTAAGAAGAATTGTAAAAGAAGTTTTACTTGCAGGAGAGAATATTGAGGTTATAGCGGAAGCAAAAGATGGAAAAGAAGGATTTGAAAAAGCAATAGAATATAAGCCGGATGTAATTTTAATGAATATAATAATGCCTGGTTATGATGGGCTATGGAGTTTATACAAAATAATGACAGTCCAACCAACACCTGTGATTCTGTTTTCTTCCTTAGCAGAGATAGATACAGACCTTGCAGAAGAAGGTTATAGATTAGGAGCTTTTGATATAATATTAAAGCCGGCAAAATTAGATGAAATTGTTCAAGTTAAACAAGAATTAGTGTATAAAATCAAAGCAGCTTCTTTTGTTGATAAAGCAAGATTATCTGAATATATGTTTTTGCCAAAAATAAGTTTTTCTAAAGGAATAAAAGGAAAAATTTCACAAAGAGCTTTGTTAATAGTTTCTTCAGCAGGTGGAGTTGCTCCTTTAAGAAAAATTTTATTAGAGCTTCCCAAAGACTTTCCAGCAGGAATAATTGTTGGTCAACATATTTCTCCTGTTTTACTTAGAAGTTTAGTGTATTCCATTTCATCAGTTGTTTCATATGAAGTAAAAATTGGGAAAAAAGGGGATTTTGTCAGAGATTCAACAGTAATATTTTCGCCTGTTGGTGTAACATTGACATTGTATAAAATAAGTAAAGGATATATAGTAGGTACTGTAGATGCTGAAAAGAACTTACAACCAGATTTTAATACGATGCTCATTAATTTTGCTTCAACTTTTGGAAGCAATGCTATTATATGTATTTTACAAGGTTTAGATATAGGCGCTCCTATAGAAGGTGCTAAAGAGGTAAAGAAAGAAGGCGGAGTTATAATTGCCCAAGACGCACCCTTTGGTATGTCAAAGTTAATCTGTAATTATGGTTTAGCTGACTATATTGCACCACCAGAAAAAATCACGGATATGATTTTAGAAGTTTTTGAGAAGAAAATTCTGAAATTTACTGATGAAATAAATATATTAGGAATACTGTTCAAATTAGACTTAGATTATTCAAAGTTATCTATTAACGATTTCCCATCAGAAATTAGAAAATTTCTAAGTGAAATTTCTTATAATCAATATTACTCATTTAAGCTATACTGTGAATTTTTAAATATAATTGTCAATAGATCTCCAATAGAAGATTTAGCGAGAAACCAAATGAAAAGATTTATTGATGAATTATTTTTAAGTGAGTTTAAAAAGATAAATAGTTTTCAAGATACTTTACAGGCACTTTCATTTTTGTTTTCAAAAATATTTAAGAATAGCCATTTCAAGATTGAAAAGATGGAAAAAAACTATGCACAGATGAGAGTTGAGAATATTGAGTTTAAAGAAGAATGTAAAAATATCTTTTTAAAAATATTTAATGGATATTTTAATGAAATATTTAATAGGTATAAGATAAAAACTAAAGTTATGGAACAAGAAAATAAGATTATTTTTGAATTTTTGAAATAAATTGGTAGAAAGCAAGGAGGAAAAACATGCCAGATTTTGATATTTCACAATTTAAAGATATGTATATCTCTGAAGCAAGAGAGTATTTAACTTCGTTAAATAACAACCTTTTGAAGTTAGAAAAAGAACCACAAAATTTAGATGTTTTAAATGAAATATTTAGAGTAGCTCATACTTTAAAAGGTATGTCAGCAACAATGGGTTTTGATAATGTTGTAACTTTGTCACATCGTATGGAAAGTTTACTTGATAAACTTCGTAAGAAGAATTTGGAAGTTGATCAATATATAATAGATTTGCTATTCAAAGGTTTAGATACTTTAGAGAAATTAATAGAAGATATCTCTTTAAATTCTACAGATAAGAATGTGCCTATTAAAGAAATTTTAGATGAAATAGATTCAATTGAGGTAAAAAAAAAACAATAGTGTCTGAAATGACTCCACCACCCCCACCTACACTACAAATACAACAAGAAGAAAAAAAAGAAGAAATTAAAGAAGAAGTAAAGAAGGTTTCAACAGATACAATAAGGGTAAGAGCTGAACACTTAGATAGAATTATGAATTTAGTAGGAGAACTTGTTATAAATAAAGGTATGATACAACAGCTTTCTTCTGTTTATAAAATTCCAGAGTTGGAAACCGCTGTTGCACAATTTGATAGGACAATAACGGAACTTCAAGAGGAAGTTTTGATAACTAGGATGGTACCGTTAAAACATATTTTTGATAGATATCCAAGAGCAGTAAGAGATATTTCTAAAAGGCTAAATAAAGAAGTAGAGTTAGAAATAATTGGTTCTGAGATAGAGGTTGACAGAACTTTGCTTGATGAAATAAATGAGCCATTAGTCCATATGTTAAGAAACGCAGTAGACCATGGAATAGAGTCACCACAAGAGAGGGTTGCTTTAGGAAAGTCACCTGTAGGGAAGATAAGATTGCAAGCAAAAAGAGAAAAAGGTTATTGTATAATAGAGGTTTCTGACGATGGCAGAGGATTGGATCCTGAAGAAATAAAAAGAACTGCTATTGAAAAGAAAATTATAACTCTGCAGGGAGCAAAACTTTTATCAGAACAAGAAATTTTTATGTTAATATGTGACCCAAATTTTTCTACTGCGAAAGAGGTAAGCGATATTTCAGGCAGAGGTGTTGGTATGAATGTAGTTAAAAATATTGTTGAGAAATATAATGGTCGTTTAGAAATAATTTCAAAAAAACATGAAGGAACCACTTTTGTTTTATACCTTCCATTAACTTTGGCAATAATTCAATCGCTCTTAGTAAAAATAGAAGATGAAGTTTTTGCTATCCCTGTTGCTAATGTAGTTGAAATAGCAAAGATTGAAGAAGATTACTTAAAAACGATAGAGGAGAGAGGGAAGGTATTTGTTTTAAGAGATGAGGTTTTACCATTGGTTTGGGGTGAAGAACTTTTAAATCTTAATAAAGTAAACAAGAATAATGGAGATTATGAATATGCAATTATTATAGAACAGAGAGAAAGAAAATTTGGTTTTGTTGTGTCAAGACTTTTAGGTCAACAACAAATTGTTATAAAACCTTTAGGTAAAATCCTTAAAGGTGCAAAAAATTTTAGTGGAGCAACAATTTTAGGCGATGGTAGCGTTGTTTTGATAATAGATGTTGGAGGGATATATGGTTGAAAAATATACAATTTGTATTGTAGATGATGATGAAACTATTTTAGAATTTTTAAAAACAGCGGTTGAAAGTTTTGGTTATAAAACAATTACTGCATCAACTGCTACAGAAGCATTAACTAAAATTAAAAAATCAGAAGAAGTGGTTGCTATATCTTTAGTTGATATTATGATGCCGGGTATTAATGGAGTTGAATTTATTAAAAGAATAAATAAAGAATTTCCAGATATTATTTGTATTTCAATGACTGGATATCCAACCATAGATGCTGCCATTGAAGCGCTTAACGCAGGTGCATTTGCCTATATTATTAAACCAGTAAATTTAAACGAATTAAAAATTGTTCTTAAAAATGCAACTGAGTTGTATGAATTGAGAAAGAGTAAAAAAGAAGAAAAGGTCACTTTTGAAAGAATATATATTGTGCTTTCTTATAATGAAAACGGTATTATTATTAAAACAAACAAAGCATTAGCAAAGCTATTGGGTTATAATGAAAAAGAACTTATAGGGAAAGATATAAGTTTGATTTTTCCTGAAGAATATATCAAAAGTTATCTTAAAAGATTATATGAAGAAGAGGATGTAAGAGATTTTCCGATGTGGCTTAAGACAAAACAACAACAAAATTTATCCCTTAAGTTTTCTGGTGTAGTAATTAAAAATACAGAAGGTAAACCAATAGGACTTATAGGAACAATAAAGATTAGTTCATAGTTATCAGTTCATAGTTGATAGTTAATAGTTGTAGGGCAAGGATTTATCCTTGCAAAATTTGGTAGCCGCAGGCTTCAGTCTGCGCAAAATAATAGTAGGAAAGTAGAAAGTATGAAGGTGTTAGGGATTTGTAGGACACGGCTTCAGCCGTGCAAATATGGGTTATGGTAGTCGTCCCGCAAATTGCGGGACGTAATATTGCCGACTTAAGGGTCAACTAATTATTATGAACACAATATTTGTATTAGATATAGGAACGAGGTTTGTAAGAGGGATAATTTTTGAACAAACAGATAGTAATTTAAAAGTTGTAGATGTAGAAGTTTTAGAACATAAAGAGAGGGCGATGCTTTCAGGGCAGATTCATGATATTAAAAAAGTTGCAGAAGTTGTGTCTAATATTAAAAACAATTTACAACAGAGAAATAATATTGAACTTAAAAAAGTTTGTTGTGCAGTTGCTGGGAGAAATCTTTTTACAATTGAAGGCGAATTTAACTGTCAAAGAGAGGATTTTTTATCCCCAATTACAGAAGATGAAATTAAACAATTTGAAATTTACGCAGTAGAGAATGCTTTAAACAAAATATCAAATGAGACAAATTATTATTGTGTTGGTTGGGTTGTTAAAGAATATATTCTTGATGGCGAAAGATTTAAAACATTAGTTGACCATAGAGGGAAGGAAGTAAGTATAAAAGTTTTAGTGACACTACTTCCTTACAAAGTTTTAGAAAGTTTATTTTCTGTAACTCAAGAGTGTGGTTTGGAGATAGAATATATAACATTAGAACCAATCGCAGCACTTGAAGCTACAATTTCAAAAGATATATACAAACTAAATTTGGTCTTGGTAGACATAGGAGCAGGAACATCTGATATAGCAATTATTTCTGAAGGTAAGATTGTTGGATTTAGTATGATACCTTATGCTGGAGATGAGATAACAGAAGGTCTTTGTAAAGAACTTTTGTTAGAATTTAAAGATGCTGAGCTTTTAAAACGCACATTGGGTAGTAGAGCTATAGATTTAAATCAAGAAATATCTTATATTGATATATTTGGCAGACAGCATAAAAAGCCTATATTTGAAATCTTGAAATTAATTGAACCATATGTAGAAAAGTTGGCAAGTGTTATATCTGAGGGGATAAAAAGTATAATAAAAGATGTTGAGTTGGATGCTGTTATCTTAGTAGGTGGTGGAAGTTTAACTCCAAACATTGAAGAAAAAGTTTCTTTTTATACTGGCTTAGATAGGATGAAAGTTGGAATATATGGTGGAAAGATTGGAAAGGAGATAGAAGGAGATATTAATATTTTTAATCCTTTTTTTGCTTGTGCCTTGGGAATCGGATGTTTAGCAAAAAAACAAAGGGGTTTATCTGTTATCCATATACATTTAAATGGAAAACTAAAAACATTACTTCGTCTTACTGAAAAACAAATAGATGTCTTGTCAGCATTGTTGTCTTGTGGTTTTTCTTTAAAAGAAATATATGGAAAGGTTGGTCTTTCAAGGACTTTTTATTTAAATAAAGAATTAAAAGTTCTAAAAGGTGGTTTTCCACAACCTTGTGTAGTAAGAATCAATGGAGAACAAGCAGATTTAAAAACTATAATAAAAGAAGGCGATTCAATAGAGTTTATCCCTGCAAAAGATGGTGAAGATGCTAAACCAAAAGTTAAAGATTTGTTAAAAGATATTTACAGAAAAACAATTAAGTTTAATGGACAGATTGTTCATCTTCCTTTTAAAGTTTTTATTAATTCAAAAGAGGCATCTTTAGAGGATGAGATTTATGATGGTGCAGATGTAATTGTTGAATACCCTAAAACGGTTGATGAATTTCTTTTATGGTTAAACTATAATCTTTCAGATTTGAGAGATAAAAGAATTAAAGTTGACATAAATGGAGAAATAGTTACTTCTGAACCTAAAAAATGTTATGAACTGTTGATAAATGGTGAACATTATGATATTAAAAAAATATTAACCGATAAAATTGACATAAACTTTGTTGAAGAAATATTTTTTAAAAAAATTGAACCTGTATGGTATATAAAAGAATTTGTTATTTCTGCACCTAAAGGAAAAGATTTAAAAGTAAAAGTAAATGGTCAGGAATATACTTTTAATGGTCAAGAAGGTAAAATTTTGAAAAATGGGCAAGAAGTATCCTTAGATACTCAAGTTTACGATGGTGATGAAATAAGATTGATAAAAGGCAAAGATGCAGAATGTATATTGGTAGATGTTTTCAAATATATAAATGTGGATAGAAATAATTTTAGAAAGATAAAACTTTTTGTTGGAGGAAAAGAAGCGAATTTTACCACTCCTTTATATGATAATGCTGAGATTGAAATAGGTTTTGAATAAATATGAAAGATCTAAGAAAACTTTCGTCAATAGAATTAGATGCATTAAAAGAGTTATTATTTGTTGCTGGAGCAAATGCAGGTAATGTACTTTCAAAAATTATGGGTCGTGAAATAAAGATTCAATCTCCTGAGATTGCTATAATTGATATTTCAAATATTCCTTCCTTTATTGGTGACCCTAAAGAGATTGTAATTGGTATTTATTCAAAATTATTAGGTGAAAATTTTGCAGGTCTTTTACTAATTATGCCTATTAAAGCTGCGGAAGAAGTTTATAAACTAGTGACTAAAAATTATGAGCAAATAAGTGATGAAGTATTATCTGTTGTAGGCAGGTCAGCTTTAATGGAAGTTGGTAACATAATTTTTGCTTCAATTGTTAATGTTCTTAGTAGGTATATTGGAAGAAATTTGTTTATTTCAGTTCCTAAATTAGCTGTGGATATTTCACCTGCAATAGTAGATGTTATTTTAAGCGAGATTGCACTTGAATCAGATTGTGCTATTATGATAGAAGTGTTGATGTCAGATATTGGAAGACAAACAAACTTTAAAATGTTTGTTATTCCAGATTTAGAAGCAACCGAAGAGATACTTAAAGCTTTGGAAAAATATATCTTGGATAAGAAATAATTATGAAATTTGTACCAATAAGTGATATTCTTAAGGAAATGGCTACAGTAGCTGCTGGGAGGTCAACTTCAGCTTTAGCTGAGATGTTAGATTTAAAGGTTGATATAAAAGTTCCTTCTGTAAGATTTGTAAAGTTTCAAGAGTTGCCAAAGGAATTGTCAGAATTTTATGAAAAAGAAGTAATAGGGATCTATTTTAAATTCTTTGGTGGTTTAGAAGGCGATATGTTGTGTTTTATGACTAAAGATACTGCAAAAAATCTTATTAATATTTTATTAGGAGAAGAAACACAAGAGTTCAACGATTCTTTAGATATTATAAAAGCAGCCATAAAAGAGGTTGGCAACATTACTGCAAATTCTTATATAAATGCTATAACAGATTTTTTAAATTTAGAAAAAACAGTAATTTCAGTTCCTTTTTATTCACATGATATTTTAAGTTCAATATTAGATTCCTTATTATGCCAAATCGGAACAGTTTCTGATGAAATTATAATTTTGGATACAAGTTTGAGAACCGAAAAAGTTGAAATGGGGTTTAAAATTTTAACTTTCTTGCAACAAGAATCCATAGAAAAAATTTATTCAAGAATAGAAAAGTTGATATAAATATATGGAAAACTTACAGAGAATTTTCGTTAATATTGGTGAATACTGTATTGTTAAAAATAACAACACAATACTAGAAATTGTTGGTTTAGGTAGTTGTGTAGCTGTAATTTTATATGACAAGATTAATAAAATATATGGTATGGCACACATAATGCTTCCTTCAAGTGGTCAAGCTAAAGGAAATGTGAACTTGAAAAAGTTTGCAGATACAGGAATTAAGATGATGTTAGAGGAGATGAAAAAAATGGGCGGAAGGTTTTTTGAAGCAATAATTGTTGGAGGAGCATGCCTTTTTGAATCACAGATTCAAGACCCAATAATGAAAATAGGTGAAAGGAATGTTGAAGCAGTAAAAGAAGTTTTAAAGCAAGAGAATATATCAATAGTTAAAGAAGATGTAGGTGGTAATTTTGGCAGGACCGTAAGTTTTGATACATCTAATTGTATAGTTTATGTTAAATCACAAAAGTATGGTTTAAAACAATTGTGAAAGGTAAGATTTTATTGATAGATGATAATAAACTAAATCAAGCTTTAATAAAAGATGTATTTGAAAAAGAAGGATATAATGTAATTATAGTTTCTACTGGACTTGAAGGGAATAAAAGAGTTTATTCTGAAACATTTTCTTTATTATTAGTTAATCATAAATTGCCAGATATAAATGGTATAGAAATTGTTAAAGAAATTAGAAAAAATCCTTTACTTTCTCATCTACCAATTGTCATACTTACAGATGTTGATGATCCTTCCACGGAGAACCAGATTCGTCAAGCAGGTGTAGATGATTATATTAAACAACCAGTTAGTAGCACAGTTTTACTTTTAAAAGTTCATAGTTTGTTAGAAAAAGCAGAGTCAACAAGTTTAATTAGCTCTATAATAAATCTTCCTTGAGGTTTTGCTTTTCAAAAAGAAATTGAGAATAAATTAAAAAATCAAGAAAAGTTTGGTGTTTTGTATTGTGAAGTTGAAAACATTGAGCAGTATAGTAAAATTTTTGGTTCAAAAAGAAGCGAAGAAATTATAAAATTTACTTTTGATATTATAAGACAAAATATTCCTCCTTCTTCTAAAATTTTTCATATTACACTGAATAGTTTTGGCATACTTTGTTTATCAGAAGATGTGCCTTTAATTGGTAATGGGATAGTTGAAAAATTTAATAAAGAAATATTAAATTACTATTCAGAAAAAATTTCGCTTATAAACATTTGTGTTGTTGGTGCTTCTAATTATGAAACACCTTTCAGCAATTATGGAGAAGTTGCTAAAGTAATGTTTGAACTTATAAATTATGCTAAAAAATTTTCTAAAAGTATATTTATAATGAATAGAAGAAAAAGAATCTGAACTTATCCAAATTTTCATAATTTCAACTTTTTATAATTTTTTAATAATGAGACAGCAACATCTTCTGATGCAAGATGAGTATTTTCAGGATTGATTTCATTTTTATAAGGTAGATTTAAAGAAATTAAAAATTCAGAATTATTTTTTAAAAAATTTTCTAATATTTTTTTATTTATTACAATTACATCTTCTTTTCTAATTATAAATTTTTTGTCAATCAAAGTATTATCACAATATCCAATTCCTAATTTAGGAAGTAGAAAAATTGTGGGTTCTTCCCAATGTGTTTGAGAACTTTTCCCTAACACATTTATTAATCGTATTTCAGAAGATTTTGTGAAGATACTTTTAACTGAATAAAAGATGTCTTCATTTTTATACTTTATTTTTAAGTCAAAACGTTGAGAAATTTTTCCAATATGTGATGCGTCAAATCCTAATGCTCTGAAAGATGCTAAAACAATAAATTCTATAACACCACCTACTATAAATCTATTTTCATATATCTTTGTGTCGTATAAATTAAGTATTTTATTTATTGCATCTAAGAATTCTTCCTGTAATAAAATATCTTCTTTAAATTTTTTTGCATAGTATTTAAATAAATTTTGTGCACTTTTATATTTCATTAATTTAAAATAACATTAATTCCTCAGAATAAGTTTTTTTAGGAAAAACACCGTGTTGTAGTCTATATTTAGCAATTTCTACATATTCTTTAACTATTTCAAAACATATAAAATTACGATTAAGTTTTTTCGCACAATATCCGACAGTCCCTGACCCTGCAAACGGGTCCAAAATAATGTTTCCTTCATCAGAAGAATAAAGTATCATTTTTTCAACAAGTTTTTCAGGCAATCTTGTGGGTGTCTTAATTCTGTTTGGACAGTAATCTCTGTTTATTATCCATACATCTTCAGGATATTTATCAATTTTGTTAAATTTATAATCTTTAAGATTCTTAACACAGAATAAAATATGGTAATGACTTGTTACAAATTTCTTTTTTGTATAAACACCAAACTGATATTTCCAAATTATGTGATTAATGATATGAAAATTAACATCATAAACTGCATTAAGTATATCTCTTAAATTTGTCCAACCAGAGACAACATACATACTTCCATTGTCTTTTAATACTCTATAGCATTCTTTAAGCCATTTTAACGAAAAATCATAATAATTTTCTTTTTTAATTTCTTTATATCCTGCTACAACATTTGAAGATTTACGATTATAAAACCCTAAATTTTCTTTGAAATCAATACCAAAAGGTGGATCTGTAATAACCAACTCTATACTTTTTGGTGGCAACTGAGTAAGTAATATAAGAGCATCGCCACAATAAAACTCGTTTATAGAAAATGGACCTATAGAGGTGGTATATTTTAATTGTGTTTCTTTAACTTTTGATTTTTTCATTCTTTTATAAGTTGTAAAACTTCCATTCTTGCACGAAGGTCTTTTAAGAATACACCGCGCATACAAGAGGTTACAATTTTATGCCCTGGTTTTTTAACACCACGCATTGAAAGGCATAAATGTTCTGCTTCACAAACAACCATTACACCTAACGGTTTTGCTTTTTCCATAATTGTCTCAGCGATATGTTTTGTAAGTCGTTCTTGAAGTTGTAGCCGTTTTGAAAATACTTCTACTACTCTTGCAAGTTTTGAGATACCTAAAAGCCGTTTTTTATGTGGAATATAAGCGATATGTATTTTTCCAAAAAATGGAAGTAGATGATGTTCGCATAAAGAATAAAACGGTATGTTTTTTTCTAAAACAATTTCTTCGTGTTCTTCAGTCTCAAAATACACTGTAAGTACTTCTTTCGGCTCAATAAAATATCCGGAGAGTGCTTCTTCATAAAATTTTGCAACACGTCTCGGTGTCCCTTTTAGTCCTTCTCTATCCGGATCTTCACCAACCGCAATTAAAATATCCCTTACTGCTTTTTCTATTTTTTCTTTATTTATTTTTTTCATAACCACAGATTACACGGAAACCCTGGACCGACGTGGGGTCGTCCCGCAAATTGCGTGATGCAACTACAAATTTAAATACGCAAGGATAAATCAAAATGTATAAAATAATGTAGGACAAACCTTTAGGTTTGCAAAAATTAAACACGGCTTAAGCCGTGCCCTACAAATACCTAACACCTTCATACTTTCTACTATCTACTATTATTTTACGCAAGCTAAAGCTTGCGGCTACCATAACCTATATTTGCACGGCTAAAGCCGTGCCCTACAAATCTGATATCTATTAACTATTAACTATGAACTATGAACTATTGACTATAAACTAATAATCTCATCAATTTCTTTTCCTTCAAGAACCTCTTTTTCCATAACTTTGTTTGCTAACGCTTCAAGCTTTTTATAATTTTCCGACAATAATTTTTCTACATTATGTTCACAGGTTTCTATTATATTTTTTATTTCGTCATCAATAAGTTTCGCTGTATATTCTGAATACAGCTTTTCTTTTGTTAAATAATCTCTGCCTAAAAAAATCTCTTCTTCTCTTTTTCTCAATGTTAAAGGACCAATCTTTTCTGACATACCATATTCTGTTACCATCTTTGTTGCAATATCAGTAGCTTTTGCTAAATCATTCTGTGCACCGGTTGTTATATCGTTAAAAACTAGCTTTTCTGCAACACGTCCACCTAATAGTACTGAAATTTTGTTTAACAACTCTTGTTTTGAAATTATATATTTATCTTCAGCAGGAAGTTGTAAAGTGTATCCTAACGCAGGGCCACGTGGTATCAACGATATTTTATGTACAGGGTCACATCCAGGTGTAAGTTTTGCAACTAAAGCATGGCCTGACTCATGATAAGCAATAATTTTCTTTTCACGTTCTGAAATAACCCTTGACCTTCTTGCAGGACCAGCCATAACTTTTTCTATTGCTTCGTCAAAGTCAGACATATCAACAGCATCTTTATTTTTTCTTGCAGCAAGTAACGCAGCTTCGTTGACAAGATTTGCTAAATCTGCTCCAACAAACCCAGGTGTCCTCTGAGCAATTACAGCTAAATCAACATCAGGTGCTAACTTTACCTTTCTTGTATGAACTTTTAAAATTTCTTCTCTCCCTTTTATATCAGGTATAGGTACAACTATGTGTCTGTCAAACCTACCTGGTCTTAAAAGTGCAGGATCTAAAACATCGGGCCTGTTTGTTGCAGCAATAAGTATTACTCCTTCTGTTGTATCAAAACCATCAAGTTCTACAAGAAGTTGGTTTAATGTCTGTTCTCTTTCGTCATGTCCTCCACCAATACCTGCAAACCTATGTCTACCTACAGCATCAAGTTCATCTATAAAAAGAAGACAAGGAGCATGTTTTCTTCCTTGCTCAAACAGGTCTCTTACCCTTGCTGCACCTACACCTACAAACATCTCTACAAACTCTGATCCTGATGCAGAAAAAAATGGAACCCCTGCTTCACCCGCAACTGCTTTTGCAAGAAGTGTTTTCCCTGTTCCAGGTGGACCATATAACAAAACACCTTTTGGTATTTTCCCACCAAGACGTTGGAATTTTTTCGGATCTTTTAAAAATTCTATAATTTCTTGCAATTCTTCTTTAACTTCATCACAACCCGCAACATCTTTAAAGGTAACATCACTTTTATTTTTGCCAATGTATAATCTTGCACGTGACTTACCAAACATCATTGCCTGTTTTCCACCAGACTGCAGTTGTTTTGTCCACAAATACCATAAGATAAAAATTAACACCACAGGACCAAAGTTCAATAACACACTCCAAACCCAACTTCCACGGTCACCCACAGCTGTGAATTTGACATTTTTACTTTCTAATTCTTCAACAAGTTTTGTATCTTCTAAAACACGATACGTTTTAAATATAGAAATTTTATTTGTATTTATATCCTCAATATATTTTCCCACAATTGTATCAGATTTAATTTTTACTTCAGTAATTCTTCCATCACGAAGTAAGGATTTAAACTCAGAATAAGGTATTTCTTTTTCAGCTTGCATCTCCCTTAATCCACGAATAAACAAAAATATTAAAAAAAATATTAATATCCAAGAGATAAGAGACCTTAATTCGTTTTTTTTCATAAATTACCTCACCTCTTTATATTTAGAGCAAACTTTTTATAACACAGCTATATATGGTAGATTCCGATATTTTTCGTTATAATCAAGGCCATAGCCTACCAAAAACTTATTTGGTACATCAAAACCTTTGTAATCAATTTTTACCTTTGTTTTCCTTTTACCAACTTTGTTTAACAGAACACAAATTTTTACTGATTTTGCTTTCCTTGAAATTAAATTTTGTTTCAAAAATTTCAGTGTTCTTCCAGTATCTACAATATCTTCTACTATAAGGATATTTTTTCCAACAGGATTGTCATACAAATCCATTATAAGTTGGACAACACCAGTTGAATCTTTACCGTCATAAGATCTTACTGCAATAAAATCAATTTCACAATCAATGTCCAATTGTCGTACAAGATCACTTAAAAATATTGTGCTTCCTTTAAGTATACCTACAATCAATAATTTACCTTTGTTTTTATAATCCTTAGAAATTTTTTTTGCAAGTTCAGCAACTTTTTGTTTTATTTTTTCTTCAGAAATAAGGATTTTTAATTTATTTGAATTTTTAGCCATTTTTTTGTTTTTGTAACAACCAAATTTTTTGTTAACCTACATTTATGTTCATGCTGATAAAGAAAGTTTATAATTGCTTCAACAATTTTTTTATACCCTTGCCTAATTTTTAATTTATGTTGTAGAACAATTTTTGATAACACTCTATGAAGAACTTCTTTTTTTAGAAAATTATTATACATCAAAAATTTTTTTAAATCAATACAAACAAAATTTTTCTTTATTTTAGCTTCAACTAAATGTTTTTCAATCTGTTGTGATATAAAATCGTTTATTTCTTTAAAATGCTCAATTGTAGAAATAATGTTATCTTTGAAGTTTAGATTTAAATTTTTAAGCATAGGAAAAATTTTATTTCTTAACAAATTTCTTTTGTATAAAATTTTTAAATTTGTTTTGTCAACTGTATACTTTATTTTTTGCTGAGACAAAATTTTTACAATTTCATCTTTTGTAATATCAATAATAGGCCTTAAGATATAAATAGTTCTTCCATTATACTTTTCTTCTCTTAATGGAGGTATGCTACAAAGTCCTTTTATTCCACTGCCACGAAGTAAGTTTAAAAAAAATGTTTCTACAACATCGTCCTTTGTATGACCTGTAGCGATTATAGAAGTATTTTGTTTCCGTGCGACTTCAAATAGTTTTTTGTATCTTAGTCCCCTTAGAGTATTTTCATCTTTTTTTTCAGGGAAGATTTCTTCTATAATCAGTTGTAAATTAGTTTTTTTACAAAACTCGTTTATAGCTTCTATATCTTTTTTTATTTCTTTTTTACTTCGCACATGATGGTTAATGTATACTGGAATAATAGTTATTTTGTTTTTTAAAGAAAATTTATAAAGAAGAAGTAATAAAAACATACTATCAGGACCACCAGACACTGCAGCGATAATTTTTTTGTTTTTTTCTAAAATATTAGCTATACTTTTTATTCTTAGTATGAACTTTTCGTAAATTCTGTTTGGAATTTTTTCAGTCATAATATTGGTTGATGGGTTAATGGGTTATTGAGTTCAGAGTTATTAGTTCATCCCGCAATTTGCGGGATTAGTTCAGAGTTTTATAACTTATAACTAATAACCAATCACTCATTAACTCATTACTCATCAACTAATAACTCATTAACTCATTTACCCATTCACACATCCTCTCATCCACACATTTACTTTATAATGAGAAAACATTCAATCTCTGCTATTGGCTCAATTTTTTTAAATCCTGTTTCTTTAAGACGCCGTATTATATTTGTTATAATATTTTTATTCTTAGCTTTTATCTGTGGTGAACCTATATAATGTAAAACTTTTCCGTTTGGTTTTAAAACACGAAATAAATGGAAATAAAATTCTTTAGAATAAAGTTCTTCTGCAACATTGAATTTTGGCGGATCATGGAGAATGTATTCAAAATATTCATCTTTAAAACTTTTTATAACTTCTTTTGCATCACCAATAATCAATCTTGCTTTACCAATAGGAGGAATTTCATCTTCAACTAAATTTTCAAAAAATGGTTTTGAATAAGGATTTCTTTTTGCAATATAAAGAACATTTTCATCTTTTTCAATTGTTATAACCGCGCAGTTTCTTTTTAAAAGAAAAATTACTGTATAACCCAATCCTGTACAAATGTCTAATACTAAACTACCATATGGAGGATTTAGTGCTTCAACTTTCTTTGCAGCATCAAGTTCTGGAGTAAGATTCCGTATTCTATGCATCTGAATACCATCTATTTGTATAGTAGGCCAGCCAGATGTTTTTAAAAGTTTGTAATAATGTTGATTAAAAAACTTAATTTCTGGGACATCTTGTTTTTTGTTCATAATTATATTATTATAAAATTTTGAAAGGAGAATAAAGATGTTGAAAGAAGGTGATTTTGTTTTATTAGTGGACAGAAAAAAAAGAAAGTATATAATTGAACTTAAAAAAGATACTTACTCATCATTTCATTTTGGCAAAGTTCAACATAATGATATAATTGATAAAAACCCGTCATTTGTATTCTCCTCTGGTGGTGAAAAACTTGTTGTTTTAAAACCAACTACGAAAGATTTTGTCTTATATAAACTCAAAAGAAAAAGTCAAATAATTTATCCAAAAGATGTAGGACAGATATTAGTTTTAAGTGATATTTTTAACGCAAAAAGTGTACTTGAATGCGGTTGTGGTTCGGGTGCGTTAACAATGTGGTTACTTCAAGCAAAAAAAGATGAAACAAAGTTGGTCTCTATTGATTGTAGAGAAGATATGGTTGAACTTGCAAAAAAGAATATTGAAACTTATTTTAAAAAACCAATTGAAGAAATAAAAAA
>Ga0078972_1004740_pt1 | contig 17433 bp, 21 predicted proteins | sample YelNatPaOPGAMG01_FD_67568 | JGI IMG/M metagenome (GOLD analysis project Ga0078972, IMG submission 67568) | Hot spring thermophilic microbial communities from Obsidian Pool, Yellowstone National Park, USA - OP-RAMG-01 (SPADES assembly) (version 2) | ecosystem: Environmental > Aquatic > Thermal... | reverse complement strand
ACAGAATGATGCTCCAGACCCAGAAGGTCCGCGTGCTCTTCCGCTTTCCTGTGCATCATGCTTGTTATATCATAGTTGAAATCAGATACAACGAGACCTATCTTCGGCATTTCAATCCTCCTCCCTTATCTGTCCCGCGTTCTTATAACCTTGCCTGATGCCCATTCCTGCAAATTTCTGAAGTGATTTTCCTCCACCGGTAACAAGGCCCACAAGATTTTTTGAATGCTTCACAGTTCTGTCCCTCGCCAGTTCCGGAAGGTCTGAAACGTCTGCCTCGTCCTCATGAACCGTCACATCCATTATGTGTTTTTTTACCAGAAGCTGGGCATTTATGAGACCTATGCTCGCAGCCAGATAGCTGTACTTATCCAGCATTGTCTTTCCAACCCATCCAAGGGTGATGACGCCATCGCATCCTTCGTCGAAAAGTTTGGTGGCTCCCAGCGGGAGGTCCTTTATTCCGGGGACGGTGTATCTCACTATTTCAGCATCTGGATCTTCCTTCCTGATTGTCTCATATGCTATTCTTCCCATATCTACCCTGGAGAATGTTGTGTCAACAATACCGTACTTTGCCAAGTTTCTCACAACCTTACTATATCTTTACCTTCTAGGAATATCATATTGTTCTTGGAAGCATACAGTTCTGCCATTTCCCTGCTGAGACTCTTCCCCTGACCTAGCATCTCCGCTATCACCATGCTCCTTGGTAAACCCAGGACCTCAGCTAGGCGGGTTACCAGTTCAGTGTGTCCCCTTCTCACTTCAAGGCCACGGGATGCCAGGATCGGTACGTGACCCGGGGCGTAGAAATTGTCAAGGAAATAACGGGCCTTATCATCCACATGATCCGTGAGAACCCTGTGGAGTTCCCTTATGGTCTTGGCCCTGTCCATATCTGATATACCCGTAGTCACCGATACATGGTTCACCCATATCATGAAGGATGGAAAGTCTCCGTAGGAAGGTCTCTTCACAAGACCGGAATATACGGGGTGACTCTTCCACTCATCTGACAGGAACTTAAGTTTCAGCAAGGATGCCTCCTGGCTTCCTGTGACATAGCATATGAGACCCCCGGCTTCCTTCCGGAGCTGATTTATTGATTCCCACGTTACTGAGCCCCCGTAGAAAACCATATCCGCCTCCTCTTCCCTCCCGTCGAAGTCGTAGACGATGATTGGTCTCCCCTTTAGGAGCTCATTTTTTATCTCTGAAAGTGATAATCCCATTAGATCGCTCATATTTCTGTATTGAAACTGTGTATTTCAATGTTTTCCATATTTTTGGTTTTACCAATAAATTAGTAAATAGATCACGAAAGATAAAAAGGAAGCGATATACAGAACAAAAGGAGACACACTCCCCTTGGCCTTCGTGAGCGCCACTCCTATCAATATGGAGAAGATGGAAAATAGAAACACTGCAACCATTCCCTCCCTTGTGATTATCCAGGTGCTTGCTGCAATACCTATGGCCGGGTAGATTGTGGTGAAAAGGAGCTCCTCACCCAGAAGAGCGCCTATTGCAAGATTCGTTTTTGACCTGACGGCCCATATGAGGGAGTTCATCACCTCTGGCATTATCGTACCAACCGGAATTAAAAGAATGCTCATCAGCTCCCTGCTTACCCCGTAAAGGCCAGAAAACCTGTTGATTGATTCCACTAGAACCGTGGAACCGGCCAGGAGCAGCACCACTCCTGCGGCAGTGAGAAGGGCAAGATACCTGTTTGATATCAACGTTGCGCTGCTCTCCCCTTCACCCCTCCATAGAAGCACGAACGCGAAGTATATGGCAACGAGGACAGCAGAAGTGAAAATTCTTGCTGACACTGAATTTACGAAATGGGGGATCAGCATAACAGGGAATATCAACCCTAGCAGGATGGAGATCTTTGAAAGAGAGGAGTCAAGCATTTCTATCTTTCCCTTCCTGGAGAGGAGGATAACAGCAGCGGCAGGTATGCCGATGGATGAAACCATAAACGGTTCCCCTATTATGGTCCCTGCTGCTATCTCAGAACCCGGCCCGCTGCCCACTATTATGATTGCCTCAATTACAATGATCAACTCGGGAAGAGAGGTAAACAGGGGACTGATGATGACACCAGCAAGGCTGTCGTTCATCTTCAGCCTATGACCTATACCTTCTACGGATAACGTCAGGGCAAAGGAGGAGACTGCAAGCATCAATATCCCAGAAATTATTCCGGGTATAGGTGGTATCTCCATCATTTTCCTAATCCCTTCATAATTAATAGCTTAGGGGTCCCCAAGAACTCATTTCCAGTCCGGGATGAAATTTGAAAACAGTCCTTTAAATTGAGTTGCCCGAGAATCCAGCGCAGCATTCAACTCGAACTACTACGAGCTTTATGCGAATATTTCATTTTAATGAAGAGTGCGAGGTGAGTTTCGCTTATAGTATATATCTCACGGTTCAATAGGCACAGGATGGAGTTCTCTTACTTTACAAGGAAGCACAATCTTCACGACCTCAACGGGAAGGAGTTCGATGCAATCATAGTTGGGGGTGGAATAGCGGGGGCAGGAATTGCCAGCATTCTTTCCTCTAACCATCTGAATGTCCTGCTCATAGACAAGGGGGATTTCGGATCAGGAACCAGCAGCAATTCCTCGAAACTGATACACGGTGGTCTCAGGTACCTGGGGCAGGGGCATGTCATTCTCACAAGGGAGCTTCTCCGCGAGAGGAACTATCTGGTGCGGAATGTGGATATCGTAAAGAGAATGAATTTCGATATTCTCATAGACGATGTTTCCTGGTCCAGATACACCATTTTCTTCGGTCTTTTCCTTTATAACCTTCTCGGTGGTAGTCTCAAATTTCCAAAATTCTCAGCGGGAAAATATGAATATGAGGGTTTCAACGGTTATTTCACCTACATGGATGCTGTCACGGATGATGCCCTTCTCGTCATATACAACGTGATATCAGCTGTGATGAATGGAGCAACAGCTCTCAATTACGTTTCTGCTGAAGAGTTCTTAGATAAGGGTGAGGGTGTTGAGGTTATTCTCAAGGATGTCTTTACTGGCAGCAGCTATTCCGTTAGGGGGAGAATCGTGATCAATGCAACAGGCTCCTGGATAAATGAGATTTATGAAAAATATACTGGAAAAAGGATCGAGGGGCTTAAACTCTCGAGAGGAGTTCATCTCATTTTGAGGAATATGAAAAATATTGAGAACGCAATTGCATTCAAATCGCATATCGATGGAAGGCAGATGTTCATAATACCCAGAGGGGAGGTACTCATTGCAGGAACCACAGACGATTTCACGGATAAGCCCTGGGACGATCACGTGGATGAGAGGGAGAGGGAATACATATTCAGTTCAATTTCCAGGATACTGAGGGATGCTAGCTGGGACGATGTGGTTGGGGAATACGTTGGCGTGAGGCCTCTATACGGCAGCGGATCTGATCCTGGCAGGGTAACGAGGGATTTCCATGTTGATATCACGGATAGAATGGTATCGGTGATGGGGGTGAAGATCACCAATTACAGAAATGCATCCAGGAAGGTTTCAAGTAAGATAGGAAAACTTCTAGGTAAGAAGGTTATCGTAAGTGGTCTGCCTGTTGTTTTATACAGGCGCGCTCCCGGAGACCAGATCGATGCCGCCATAAGGAACGAATGCGCGTTGACAGTTGAAGATGTCATAAAGAGACGCATTGGAGCCTATTATTTCACCTTGGACCGCGGAAAATCGCTTGAAGATGTTGTAAGGAAAAGAATTTCGGAGTTCTTGGGCTCAGATTCAACCTCAGGTCAAGGTTAAAGCCTAGATGCTATTAACATATGTGGAGGGATATTCTTCCATTCTGAGGGAGGAGATTATCGAATACAGACAGTATCAGCACGATATCGCTATGAAGGCAGTGAAACGTAACACGCTCATTGTGATACCCACTGCCCTCGGGAAGACCATTATAGCGATAATAGCGATATCCAAACTCATAGAGCACGGAGGAAAATGCATTTTTCTGGCCCCAACAAGACCCCTTGTTCACCAGCACGCCGCATCGATCAGGAAGTTCCTGAAACTGGCACAGGAAGAGATCGTGGAAGTAACTGGAGAGGTGAAGAGGGAGGAGAGACAGCTCCTCTACGAAAAAGCAAGAGTGATAGTTTCAACGCCTCAGGTTATAAGCAATGACGCGGAAATTCTTTCAGGGATAAGGGGGGAGGTAGCAGTTGTGGTGTTTGACGAGGCACACCGTGCAATAGGAAATTATGCTTACGTGAAAATTGCAGAATTCTTCAAGGACTCAAGGATAATAGCAACCACGGCCTCCCCGGGGGGTGACTCCTCCAAGATAGATGAAATAATGCGAAATTTGCATATTGATCACGTTGAGATAAGGGATGAGAGATCTCCGGATGTCTCCCCCTATGTTAAGGGTATAGAGATAAACCAGGTTAAGATACCGATGCCTCCAGGATGTCAGGAGGTGATCGCAACCCTTAGGGAGATTTTCAATGATGTCGTGTCAAAATTCAGTAATTTCTCGATAAACGTGCAGATAAGGTCAAGAAAGGACCTTATTGCCCTGGGCGACGTGATTTCTTCAGAAATAAGAAAGGGTAACAGGTATTTTTATGGGGCCGCCAGAATCAGGACCACAGCGATAATCCTTGACTATCTCATAGAGTTTGCTGAAACCCAGGGTCTCCTGTCCCTGAGGGAATACATGAGGGAAATTAGGGAAACAAACAGCAACGCAAGAAGCGTGTTTAATGACCCGAGAATGGTCTCCCTGGGAAGGAGGATAGAGGAATTAACGTCTGGCAAGCTGGAGAATCATTCCCCAAAGATTGATGCTGTAATCAAAATGCTGAGGGAGTGGAAGGAAACGAAGGTCATAATATTCTGCCACTACAGAATCACGGCAGATATACTCTCATCCATACTCAAATCTGAGGGCTTTTCATGCGAGAAATTCATAGGTCAGAGCTCAAGAAAGAATGGAAAGGGAATGAGCCAGAGAGATCAGGCCGCGGTTATCGGCAGATTCAGGGAGGGGGAGATAAGAATTCTTGTGGCAACGCAGGTTGGGGAGGAGGGGCTGGACATTCCCTCTGCCGATACTGTAATTTTCTACGAGCCCGTGCCAAGCGAGATTAGATCAATACAGAGAAGGGGAAGGACGGGTAGGTTCGGCAGGGGGAAGGTTTTCATTTTGCTTATGGAGAACACCCGTGACCTCTCTTATCTCTACTCAGCGAGCAGAAAGGAAAGGAAGATGAAGAATGTGCTGGCTGACAGCGGTAGAAATATACAGACTACCTTTGATATATTTGAATGATCTCATACCTCAAGGTAGTTGGTAATGATAGATGATATCCTGAAATACATAAAGGAGAAGGGAGGTATCACCAAGGCTTTCCTGGACTATGACGGAACACTCGTCAACCTCACTTCCGATCCCAAACTGGCAGTAGCGGATAAGGAGACCATTGACCTGGTCAGGAGTATAAGTTCAAGGATACCCACTTACATCATAACGGGAAGAGCCCTTGACAGTATTCTCCCTCTCATCGGTCCTGGATTCATGGTTATCGCGCTTCACGGTGCGCAGTTCCTGGATCGGGAAGGTAAGGTAAGGACGATAGAGGGGTTTGATGAATACGTCAGAAGATCCAGGGATATCGCATCCAGATACAAATATCTTGAAAAAATGTTCCCCGGCCTTAAGGTTCTTGATAAGGGAGGCGGGGTTCAGTTTCATTACTACAACGTCCATTCTACGAGGGTGAGGGAGCTTGAGGAAGTGGTGAAATCCATAAGTGAAGAGTGTTTTGAACTGTACGCTGGGAAATACATATTCGAGCTGAGGATAAAGGGGGTTAACAAGGGCACCGCGATAAGGAGGGAGATGAACAATGACTTCATCCTCTTTGCGGGTGATGATGAGACCGATGAGGAGGCATTTCGCGTGCTCAGGGATCAGGTGACTGTGAAGATCGGGGATGGGATCACAGATGCAAAATTCAGGTTGAAAACGCCAGATGAGTTGAAAAACCTTCTCTCTCTTATTCTGGAGAAACACCTTTCAAAAGGTGATTAAATGAAGTTCTCGTCAATAGAAGAGATGAACTCCGTATTGATAGGATGCCAGAGATGCCCTAGGCTTGTAAAATACAGGACGGAGGTAGCTACCATGAGGAAGAAATTCGCTGGGGAGAAGTTCTGGAGCAAGCCTGTTCCCGGCTTCGGAAATATAAATTCAAAGCTCCTCATCCTTGGGCTGGCTCCTGCAGCTACGGGTGGTAACAGGACAGGAAGGGTATTCACGGGGGATAAGAGTGCCTCCTTCCTCTTTTCCTGTCTCTACGAGGTGGGCCTTTCCAACAGGTCTGATTCGGTAAGTGTGGATGATGGTCTTGTGGTCGATGAGGCGTACATAACAGCGGTACTGAAATGTGTACCGCCTGGAGACAAACCCGCAAGGGAAGAAATGGATAACTGCAGCGAATACCTGGAATTTGAGATAGAATCTATGAAGAATCTTAAGGCGGTCCTTGCACTCGGACAGACTGCTTTCAATAGACTGAAACTCTACCTAAAGAAAAGAGGATACTCCGTTTCTTCCTTGGAATTCGAGCATGGAAGGAAGTACGAAGTTGCAGGTCTTTCCATATACCCTTCCTACCACCCAAGCCCGAGGAACGTCAACACGGGAAAACTGAAAAGGGAGAGCATGGTCTCCCTTCTGCTTAGCATAAAGGAAGATGTTCTATCCGCTTAGCATCTTATCCTTCAGCTTGCTTTCTCCCTTCCTGCTTATCTTCACCTCTGGCAACCCCTCACCGGCGTTCATTTCCAGCTGGATGAGCCTGTTGTTTCTGAATAGATGGAGCACAACCTTCTCCCCCGGTCTTATCCACTTCAGGTCGTCAACCCTGAAATTTCTAAGCTCAGGGGATAGGTCACGCGTGAAAAGATCGGTGAATTTCTGACCGTTGACCGCTAGTATTTCATCCCCCGGAAGCACGCCGGAATCAAATGCAGGGTGACCTTTTAGTGGTGCCTTCACCTGCATCTTACCGTTGACTTTAGAAATCACGATCCCCAGAAATCCTGAGTGTTCTTCTCCCCCGCTCTTCATCTCGAGGGAGTAACCTATTGCATCGAGATATGAATGGAAATCGATCTCCTCCTCGCCCTCCGTCATCCTTCTCAGTAAATCACCCCCCTTGGTACCGGCAATTCCATTGACATAGGAGATCAGCTCTTCTTTAGTTATCCCCTCTCCTGTGGATTTGAAATGATGGTAAAGCGTTCTGAAAAGGTCATCCAAGCTCTTTTGCCCGTCAGTTACCTCCAGTATGAAGCAGTTGAGGGCTAGAGCTATAAGCTCACCCTTGAGGTAGTAGGAAATGTAGCTGTTCAGTATGTTTCCGTCGGGCTTGTAAAGCTTGATCCATGTGTTGAAAGACGAAAGATCCGCTGGATAGGTATGTCCGGGCTGCAGAAGGTAATACTGTATCATCGTGGATATATGATTGAAGTACTCTTCCTCAGTCACTATACCCGCCCTCCAGAGGACAAGCCACTCATAGTAGGATGTGAATCCCTCACTCAACCAGAGGATATTCGTGTAGACCTCCTTTGTGTAGTCAAAAGGTCCTAGCTCTGCAGGTCTTATTCTCTTCACGTTCCATGTGTGGAAGAACTCGTGAGATACCGTTGTGAGGAAGAGTTTATAAGATGTGGGATCCGAAAGTTTTCTTCCATCAGTCATTATGACCGTGCTGCTCTTGTGTTCGAGACCCCCATATAATTCATCCGGCAGCGCAATTATAATGAAAACATATCTCTTGTAGGGCAATTCTCCGAATATTTTGCCTTCTGCATCCACAATTCTTCTGAAATCTTCCACTATCCTTTCCCTGGCTACAGGCATTATTCCTTGCCAACCTATGAGGTGACTTTTTCCCATCGTTTCAAATTCCATAGATTCAAAGTTACCTATGAGAAACGGAGAATCAACAAGCTGATCGTAATCTTCCGCCACAAACACTCCTGAAATTTCATCGAGACCGGTTGCAATATCCCTCCCTCCAACATTCTCCAGCCTCACATCGCACCTCTCGTTCTTCCTTCCCTCCGGGTAGAGAAATACCCCTGCTCCATTGAGTATGATGAAATCGCTGTTAGCGTAGCTTGTCTGTACCGAGAGTTCATCGCAGTAAACACCATACTCCACCTTTACATCCCCTTCCCCCGTAACCGCCCACCTGTTCTTTGACAGCTGCTCTATTTTCTTGGATGACTTGATTCCGAATATGTGGCGGGAGAAGTCCCTAACCATGTATGAGCCGGGAGTCCATACAGGCATCACCACTTCCTCTCTACCGTTTGAATAAAATTCCATTGAAACTTTAACAATACCCTTGTGCCCCTCGGAAAGGTCCAGAGAATAAAGTGCCATTCTTCCCTATTATCATGGACAAAAATAATTTTTCCTTACGTCTTCACGTCTTCCATCACAGTCGAATTATGTGCATCTATCAGCAGGAAAATGTTCTCTGATTTCCTCGTGAAAACGAGGGACCATACGGGGATATGGACAAGATACATATCTGCTATATCCACACTGACCTCCGCCGACATGAACCCTCGAACTCTTCTCTGAAGTCTCCTTATTACCCACTGCTGCAGTCTCACCTTTCCCTCTACCCTGGCTTTTTCTTCGCCCATACTGCCGTTCATAAGCTTTACAGGCCCGGAAAGATCAGAGGGAGAGATTTCCCTCTTGTTTGTGAGATTGAACACATAATCGGGCGGCTGGTACTGATCCATGTTTTCCACCGCCACTACGGGATAGTTCACCCTGTCAACTTCCGTACCAGATTCTATTACCGTCTGCATGTTAACGGTCGGCCCCGCAAAGCCTCCCCTACCCCCAAACCCTACAGCAGCAAATCCTCCTGGATTTACCTGTTCCCTTTTGTACCTGTACTGAGCAGAATATCCTGCGTCAATGACCCAGTATGGAATGTAATTCAGCTCAATCTTTGTGAGGGTGCTCTTCTCGAATAGATGTCTGTGAAATATACTCTTGTCCAGGAACTGCTTCGATATTTCCTCTGCCTGCTCCTTGAGAGACACCTTAATGTCGAGAATATAATGCCTCTTTACCTTAGACCAGCCAAGTGAACCAAGGGAAATGGAGGTTCCACAATAACTGCACACCACCATCGCTTCACCCTGGGCAGGATTTAGGGGTGCACCGCAACTGGGACACTTCATTTCCCTGAGTATTTCAGCCTGCTCTTCCCCGCTTTTGGATTGCAAATTTTCTGAAGTAACTGAGGTGTCCTGTCTGGTGCCGCATTTTGGACAGTATATTGAATCGTCAGGTATTTCAGCTCCGCACTTTCTGCAATACATCAGCTCACCTTCTCACCGCAGTTCGGGCAGAATTTCGCGCCCGGAGGGATTTCGGAGCCACACTTGCTGCATTTCTGCACGATCGGCTTGCCGCATTCGGGACAGAATTTTGAATTCTTCGGTATATCCTTTCCGCAGTAAGGACATTTCATCATCTCCGGGGCTTTGAAATCGTATCCGCATGACGGGCAGAACCTCGCACCCTCATCAACATCACTCTGACATCTTGGACATTTCTTTGTCCTCCTTTCCTGAGGCTGCTGAGTCATTCCCTGCATTATGTTGCTTGCCATGGGATACGCCATCCCACCGCCTGCCCCTATGCCCATGCCAAGACCAAGTCCTGCGGACGCTGCCCCACCTGGATTCTTTGCAGCATCCTCCATTGCCTTTCCTGCCTGAAACTGAAGGTAATTAGCTCCAACTACCTTCATGCTGGACCTGGTATCCACAGCCTTCTGTACCTCCTCTGGAAGGGAAATGCTGAGACCGGAAATCTTGTTTATCTCTATCCCGTACTGATCAAACGCACTCTTGGAAAGAGCCAGGACAGCTTCCTCGATGTTCATCAGGTTCGATGGAAGGTCTAGGACAGATATCCCCTGGTCCTTCATCTTTCCCAGGACATTATACACGAGGAGAACGATCTGGTCCCTTATCCTGTTTTCAATGTCCGCACTGGTCTCAGCATTGAAGGTTCCAACAAACTGATTCACAAATATGGAAGGGTCGGAAATCCTGTACCTCACCTCCCCGAATAACCTTAGCATCACAATATCGAAATCCTTGTCCTTGAAGGCATATGGCTCCTTTGACCCGAATTTACCGTCGATGATTCTCCTTTGGAGGTAGTAGATGTAGGCCTGCTGCTGTACTCCGGAAAGTGCCTTTACCAGATTTCCGACTATTGGGGCATTGAGATCGGTTAGGGCATAACGTCCTGGCTTGTCTATATACCATATGGCCTTCCCGTCCCTGAAAAAGACTGCTGTCTCATCCTCCCTCACAACAACGTTATCGTTTAGCCTTATAAGCCTCGGGACCTTCCACATTATATTTCCCTGCTTGTACTGATCCTCCCATTCGAACGTTGTGGACCCGAACAGGCTCCCTCCCTTTGATGGGATATCCTTCTTTTTTCCCCCTAGAACCATTTATACACCCCCGTAGAGCAATGTGTCCCTGCTGCTGTTCAGAGAACCTATCTCTCCAACAATCTCATCAACCCTAGATAACTCAGAGAAATCTCCATTTCCTGAAACTGAAGATTTCAGGACGGAATCAATCTCCTTTTCCATAGTCATGATATCATTGAAAATCTTCATATCCAAATCGTAAAGGGATGATATCTTCCTTGCATCCACCCTGACCGGAGGTGAGATCCCCGTGTACCCCGCGGCATGATGCTTCACAGCCTCCGCCACTGTCTGCATTTTCGATCTAACGGAGCCGATGTAATCCAGATTCTTGAAAATGCCATTCCTCACAAGGCTCTGTTCGGCCTCCTTCAATTTACTTATGCAGTTGAGGATTCTTTTGTAAAGTTCATCCTTCAGTATCACATCTGCGTCCCTGCATTGAAGAAACCTTCTCTCAGAATAAATTGCGGCTAGAATATTGGAAAAATGGAAATGTATGGTGAAAAGGCTTAACATTTAGCTTGCGATACCCTCATATGAGAAACGAAGGGGAATCTGGCAGTGAAGAATACTCCACATTGGCTATAAAATATGCTAAGAAGTTTCTTGGAAAAATTCAGACGATTCCAAAGGTCCCAGTTACGGGCCTTGATGATTTCTCCGTATGGTATACCCCTGGTGTTGCCGCTGTTTCCAAGGAGATCTCGAAAAATAAGGACCTATCATTTGAGATGACCTGGAGATGGAACACCGTTGCGATAGTTACAGATGGAACCCGTGTCCTTGGTCTCGGTAATGTCGGGCCGGAGGCATCCTTGCCAGTCATGGAAGGGAAGGGACTGATATTCAAGTATCTCGGGGGCGTGGATGCCATCCCCATCCCGATAAACGTTCATGAGCGGGAGCAGATAATAAATGTGGTGCAGGCCCTTGAACCGGCATTTGGAGGGATAAACCTTGAGGACATTGAGTCTCCAAAATGCTTCTACCTTCTGGAGACCCTGAGAGAAAGGATGAACATACCTGTGTGGCACGATGATCAGCTGGGAACTGCAGGTGCAACTTTGGCCGGTCTTATCAATGCCCTTAAACTGACAGGAAGGAGGGAAAAGGACACAAAGTTAGTAATAGTTGGTTCTGGAGCGGCAAACATAGCAACCGTAAATCTCCTGTCCCATGCGGGTTTCGATTTGAAAAATATTACAATGGTAGACTCCCATGGCATTCTTCACCCGGAAAGGGAAGACATGGATATCCTCATGAAGGATAACCCCTGGAAATATAATCTGGCCCTTAAGACCAATGGGGAGAGAAGGAAGGGGGACATAGCTGAGGCAATGGAGGGTGCGGATGCAGTGGTGGCTGCATCAAAGCAGGGGCCAGGTGTGATCAAGGGGGAATGGGTAAGAAAGATGGAAAAAAGGGCGATAATATTCGCCCTAGCTAATCCAATTCCTGAGATATGGCCAAACGAGGCTAAGGAGAATGGAGCAGAGATCGTGGCCACTGGAAGGTCAGACTTTCCCAACCAGGTGAACAACAGCCTTGTTTTCCCCGGAGTCTTCCGAGGTGCACTTGATGCGCGTGTTACCAAGATAAATGAAAAGATGATAGTTGAGGCTGCCAGGGAGCTTGCCAGATTCGCGGAGGAGAGGGGAATAAACGACCAGTACATAATACCGACAATGGAGGAATGGGAAGTATTCCCGAGAGTGGCGGCGGCAATTGCTGATTCAGGAGTCAGGGAGGGTCTGGCCAGGACAAAAATGACGAAGGAAGAGTTCCTCAGTAGAGCAAGGGAGATAATAAGCGGAAACAGGCTGATCATAGAAAAGATGATTGACATGAAATTGATTAGGAGCGTGACCGAGATATGAGTGAAATAAAGATAAGGGATCTTAAGGAAGAAGATCTTAAAGATACGGCAAACCTGGTTATACGCCTTAAGAAGTTCAATTCCGAGCATGACCCACTCTTCGTCGTAACAGAGGGTCTTGAGCAGAAGGTGACGGAATACCTCAGCAGCGCCATAAGACTAGACACTAGGGATGTTCTAGTAGCAGATAATGGTGGGAAGATAGTGGGAATGATAATGGGAGAAATAATAGAACGTCATTTCTACGAACCCCTTAAGGAACTGAGGGTCACTGAGATATATGTCCTTCCTGAATACAGAAAGTCCGGCCTAGGAAGAAAGCTTATAAGTTCCCTGATAGAGAAGGAGAAGTCGAAGGGGTGCGGCATGGTGACGGTAGAATTCCCCACAGAAAATTTGCTGGCACACAAATTCTATACGAGCCAGGGAATGAGGAGCATAATTTCTATCTACGGAAAGAAGATATGAGGCTCACCTGAAGAACTTGGAAATATAAAGGGAAATCACAAGTATCGTGAATACTGTGGCAGCTATAGCGACAAAGGTTCTGTCCCTTTCCCTGAGATAGATGAAAATCTGAAGGAACATCCTTCCAGTTGGGGACAGTATGAGAACAAGGATTCCTAACTGGATTATTGCGAATGATTTCAGTTTCAAGACACCTATACCTATCGTTGCAGGATAGTGAGGAAATACCTGTGTGTATATACCGCCGCTCTTTATGAGCTCCAGCACAGGTATATTTAAGTATCCGCTGGAACCGGTCGCCAGAAACTCTATAGTACCGAAAACTATTATTGCAACTGAGATTACAACGCTCCATATCAGGTACTGGGAAAGTATCTTAGAGGAAAGGGATTCTTCCTTCTCTTTCTTCTCTTTCAGGGCCCTTTCTTCCTCCTCCTCTTCCTCCTCCTCATCCTCTACACTCGTATTCCCACCCCGTTGAGAAGCATCTCCACCGCCACTACCACCAGTATAATTGCAAAGACCTTCCTTACAGTTGAACCTTTTATTCTCACCAAAAGTCTGGTCCCAAATATGGAGCCTGCAAGCACTCCTATTGCCACAGGTGCGGCAATGAATGGGTTCACATCACCGTTGAAGAAATAAATACCAGCACTTGCAGCAGCCGTGATTCCTATCATGAAATTGGAAGTTGTGGTGGATACCTTTATGGGAAGCTTCATGAATTCGTCAAGAGCAATTACCTTGAACACACCGGATCCTATCCCCAGAAGACCTGAAAGGAGCCCAGCAATGAACATAACTGCGGATCCGCCAGGTATGCCGGTTACGTTGTATTTCACCTCCTTCTTCAAATAAGGATCATAGAAACTGCTGTTAAGCGAAAGTTTTTCTGCCAGCGGAGAGTTCTTCACGCCTTCCTGGAATTCTTCTCCAATCTTTTTTACGAAAGGAAGGAGGGATATCAGGAGGGCAATTCCGAATATGATATACACAATCCTGACTGGTGTTATATGCTCGATGACAGCACCGGCTATTGCACCAGTTGTCGTGAACAGCACAAGGAATGTTCCAACCCTTATGTTGGATATCCTGTCTTTCACGTATGCAGAAGCTGCCCCGCTTGACGTTGCTATGACTGAGATGATGGATGCCCCTATTGCCAATGAGATCGGGACCCTGAAAAAAAGGGTCAAGAAAGGCACTATCAGTACTCCACCCCCAAGTCCTCCAAGTGCCCCCAAGACTCCTGCAAGAAGGGATGCCAGAAGGATTAGAATGACGTATAGCAGAGCTAGATCAATCATTCGTGGTTCATCAACTAATACGGAATTAATCTTTCTGTGGTCAGAGTACCTTCTCGATTCCGCAAAACAATTATTGGGTTTTTATTTCATCCACGAATCTTAACTTCTCCAGTATTTTCATTTTTGGGACTTCCTTTGGAATAGACAGCGTTTTCACATTCACTATCGAGTCCACAAGGGCCTCAAAATCCTTTTCGCTAACACCCACGAAAGACAGGTGCCCTATGTTCCTGAATGCCACCTTTCTGTTGTAACTTCTGAGCTCTTCACCTGTTATCTCCAGTGATTTCAGGTCGCGTATCTCTATTATCTTACTCTCAGATACCCCCTTCAAGAATTCCTCACCCACCTTCCTTGTTTCCGTTGCTGCACCAAGTGCCAGCTTGTAAGCTTCGTTTGTCACTTCACCTATTGTCCTTCCAGTCTCTCTCGCCAGCGCCTTCATCCTCTCGTAAAGATGCTTCTGCACACCCTTCACCGATATGTTCTCTCTTTCGTCCTCCACCTCTTTCTTTTCTTGAGCCATGGAGGTTAATTACTTCAGGTTTAATAAGATTTCTAGAAATCCTGATGTCAGGAAATCAGGAAATCATTTATGATTTTTCCAACCTGCTCCGGCGAATTCACGTGCGGAACATGCCCCTGACCCTTGATCTCGATGTAAATGCTGTTGGGAATTAGCTCCTTCAATCTGAGGCCATTTTCCTTCGGTATAACTGGATCCTTTTCCCCCCAGAGGATTAGAGACTTGCATTTCAACGATCTGAGTTCATATTCCTTTAACTTCCATTTTGGATCTGCATTGTTGGCTACTATGCTTCTTATGACATGCCCTTCGTTCATCCTGTTTGACAAAAGAATCCTTTCCACGAGGAAATCTCTCTCCTCTGCGTTAAGTTCACCGAAGGTTCTGTTTATTCCCGCGCTGTCCTCCAAAACAATCTTTTCTGGCTGTGAAAAATCTACTGCAAATCTCAGGGATATCCAGCCACCGTATGAGTTGCCAACCAGTGAAAATTTTTCAAATCCCATGCCTGAAATGAAATCACTCAGTGCAGTTTCCTGGACAGATATTGCATATTCTATCTCAGGTTTCGAGGACCTTCCGTGACCAAGGAGGTCCAGGAAATATAAGCCAAGCTTTTCATCCAGATACCCCTGAAGCTTTATCCAAGAGTTTCCCGTACCGCCAAGACCATGAAGAAATATGACGGGGTTTTCCCCTTTACGTTCAAGAAAAGAAATCTTTCCAACTGAGGTTTCAAAATATCTTCTTTCCATAACAGTGCAGTAAGATTTTCGATAAATCGTTATCCTTTCTTCATTCCTGGAAGATGAAACAGTGCTGCACAAGAGGTGTTCCGCTTGGTTGGCCTCTGTGGTCAGCTAACCTGTAAGGTCTATTGTTTATATGAACTAAAATTTTCGTAAACTATGTCGATTTTCCTTTCCCAGGGAAGATTCCCGATAACTGACCAGTATCATCCAATTTCCATTTCAATGCATATCCGTGCCCCCTTTGGAAAAAGCATGTATTTGACCATGAAATACTCATCCCATATTCCCGGGAAATTAGGCGAGTGCCACAATTTTAAAGGACCCAAGGGAAGCATCTAGTGAGGTGCTTTATGCTTTTTCTCTCATTTCTACTTTATTTTCTTCTCATGCTCCTTATAGCTTTCGGGGCCGGATGTTTGGGAGCTCTGGTTGGGATAGGCGGCGGAATAATTATTTCGCCGGTTGTAACCCTGTTCGGAGTCCCTCCCGTTTACGCTATAGGTGCCAGTCTCATAGGTGTTATAGCGACCTCTTGCGGCGCAGGAATCGCTTCATTCAACAGAGGGTCGCCCGCCAACTACAGGATTGGAACCCTGCTTCTCATAGCGATAACCACAGGTGCAATTCTGGGAACTTTCACAACGATTACGCTTTCGAGGATGCGTATTGACTGGATCCTTTATCTGTGCTTCGGACTTGTGCTTCTCTTCTGTGCATTTGATCTCATAAGAGGTGGGGTTGCCAACGATTCTATTTCAACCGTTCCCGTCACTGGTTTTGCTGAAAAGCTGAAACTATCGTCAAGATATATGGATCCGGTTCAGAGGAAGGAAATAGAATATCACCCCAGAAGAGTAGCAGAAGGTATGACCGCCATGTTTGGTGCAGGTATAATTTCAGGTATGCTGGGAGTTGGAGGTGGGGTGTTCAATTCCCTTGCGATGAATTCTGTGATGAAGGTGCCCTTCAAAGTGTCGGCCGCAACAAGCAATTTCATGCTCGGGGTAACTGCCGCAACAAGTGCCGGTATTCTCTTTTCCTCGGGGTTTATTTTCCCTCCCATAATAGCGCCTGTGATACTTGGAATACTTCCGGGCTCCATTATAGGGAGAAGACTTTTGAATAGAGTTAAGACGCCCGTTGCTAAAATCGTTCTTATTCTTGTTCTTCTGGCTGTGGGAGTTGAAATGCTTCTGAAGGGGGGAGTTGTGACTTGGCTGAGATAAATGTAAGGAAGATAATCAGGTCGGTACTTCAATACGGAGTTGCTCTCGGCATTGCCTTCGTGCTAGCGGGCGTTATTCTTTCATTTGGTTTAGAACGGTTTCTCTTCTTCCCAATGTCATACATAATTTCCCTTGCAAAACTTAATCTGAGCCTGGTAAAATTCACATCATTAATTACGGTAACGCCAGATATACCGCTCGCCCTCATGAGCATAGGAATCATCATATTCATATTCATTCCCATTGCCAGGGCAATCCTTACAGTTATGATGTTTGCTGTCGAGAAGGACAGGCTTTACTCGGTACTTTGCGCCGTGGTTGTCGCGATAGTGCTCCTGGCATTTTTTGTAGTGGGACCATTTATGCATGGAGTTGGCCGTTGAAGCGTGCTACCTTTTTCCGCGGGTCTAAGTATCTGTTCGATGAAAGATTTATGCTTGGATGGATTTATCTCGTAGGGTTAAGGGAACAAATATCCCAAAGGCGTAGATACCGCTGCACCTTCCACCCATGAGATCTATGTTCCTGAAGTTCATTGATATGGTGAGCTACCCTTCAGCTAAAGCTTCGGAGCTTCCTGATTCAACGACCATACTCGATCCCTTCCGCCCCAAGAGTTGCCCCCTTGCCTTTGGGCAGGTCGGTTACGGAGGTATCGATCTCCACAGGCGTATATTCGGATCGCACCGACCCTACTGTCAATAATTC
>Ga0078972_1010391_pt1 | contig 17437 bp, 15 predicted proteins | sample YelNatPaOPGAMG01_FD_67568 | JGI IMG/M metagenome (GOLD analysis project Ga0078972, IMG submission 67568) | Hot spring thermophilic microbial communities from Obsidian Pool, Yellowstone National Park, USA - OP-RAMG-01 (SPADES assembly) (version 2) | ecosystem: Environmental > Aquatic > Thermal... | reverse complement strand
GGTGATTAAAAAAATCAAAAATTTTAAATTTTTATTTTCCCCCTTTCAAGAGCTTGGGCAAAAAACATAAAATTTGATATTTAAATTTTTTCTATTTTTATTTTCCCATTATATTTTAATCATTTTTGTATGCCAATTTTTTATTTTTCCATATTTTTTGCATAAACTCAAACTGGGGATAGAGGAGAAAAAATTAAAAACAAATCATCAGCAAAGGAGGATATATATAGAAGGAAAAATTCTCTTATATTTTTATATCCTCTTTTGTTTTGACTAAACTGAAGCATTGCATTTTGATTTAAAAAACATTTGACATAAGAAAATTTTTATGATAAATTTTAATAAATTTAAATAGTTGCAACGATTTTTTATATACTGAAATATCGGAGGTAATTGTGCGAAATTATAACAAGATATTCCTATTTATTTTAATAAGTACCTTATTTTTATTGCCTTTTATTTATGCTGATGAATTTTCAGATACCCTTCAAATTACCTGGGAAAAAACCAAAGAACCATTTTTTAATAAATACAATCCTTTTGGAAGTGGTGCAAGGGCTCTTGGAATGGGCGAAGCTTTTGCGGCAATTGCTGATGATGCTTCAGCAGTTTATTATAATCCAGCAGGGCTTCCGCAACTCGACCATAATGAATTATATTGGACAGGCAGTAGTTTTCATAGAAATACACCTTATTCAGATTTTGCAACTTTAATAATATCACTTGGAACCCAGTATTTTGGAATTTCATATTTTAAACCATATCATCCAAAAGGAAGATGGCCTGATAATATTGATATTCCAAAGGTAATAGGACCAAGCACTCTTTTTCCTGATAGTTTATATCCTGACCAGGATTTGATAATACCAGCAGGTAAATATGAAAGATGGTATGGAGATTTAGAACCATCCTGGCAGGAATTTTTATCTGATAAATACAGAAAATATATTAATTTGCCATTTCAGGAAAACCAGATACTTGTGACTTATGCGACGCCATTAACTGGTGATAAAAGTTTTATGCTTGGCTTGAATGTAAAATATTTATTTACAGATGCAGATGCCAAGAAAGTTCTCGGTGATAATTATGATGCTTGGGCATGGGGGCTTGACCTTGGATTTTTATATAAATTAAGAATTATAGAGCATCTAAAGGATTTTAATATAGGTATAATGTTAAGGGATGTTTCAGGAAGTATTAAAAGATATAAAACAGGTATTGAAAAAAATCTTTTTTTTACATCAACTCTTGGAATATCTATAAGAACAACTGAATTAATAGAAAAAGAAATTACGAGTTTTTCTTTTGACTGGGATTCAGTAAATGACCCTGGAGTTTTACAAAATGAAAAAAACAGATTAAAATTTGGTTTTGAACAGTGGTTTCTTGACAGTCATTTTGCTTTACGTGGTGGCTTGGTTAATTTTATGTATCCGGGTCCATGGCGTATGTCTTTTGGACTTTCTGCGAGATACTGGCTCGGCATTGATTATGCTTATGTGCGTGCAATACCATTTGACCAGAAAGCAGAAAATGAGGATGAAAGCCACTGGTTCTCGGTTTACTGGATATGGGGTGTTCAAAAAAAGAAATTACCAACCCCGGATGTTTTTGCTGCTGTTGAGCCAATTTCCTTTGCTCCTAAAAATGGCGAAACAGTTATTTTTAAATTGAATGCATATTCAAAAGCAGGCATAGATAGATGGGCATTAAACATACTTGATAAAAATAATAACCTTGTTAAAACATACGTTGATATTGGTGTTCCACCTTCGCAGATTGTATGGAATGGAACAGATAATAAATATCAGTTATTACCCGATGGAGAATACACTTTCATATTTGAGGCAACTGATAAAATTGGTAGCACTTCTTCAACGCCGGTTCAAATAGTTAAAATTTATACACCTGTTTTAGAAGCAGTTGACAAAACAGCTCTGGAACAACTAAAAAAACTTTTAAATCAGATAAAAGACAGAGATTTGGCAGAAGATAACGCAGCAAAAGCAAAAGCAGAAAAAGATATTGCTGCATTAAAAAAAGCAAAGGAAAAGCCGACTCCTGTTCCACCGCCGGGTCCTGCACAAGAACCTGCATATACAACACTTGCTCCGGCATTACCAGGGGGCGGGACAGGTGCGCCGCAGCAGATGAGTGCAACAGCAGGTGGACCAATTAGCATAATCGGTTTCCCAAATATAGAATCCGGTTTAATAAAGTCGGCATACATAACAACAACAAATGATGGACAGAGAATGTTTAATATGGAATATATGACGGAAAATACAATGCCTAAATATGTTTTACAGGAAATGTCGTTGATGATAAAGAGCATTGCGGAAAATCTTGGTTATTCAATTAATCAAATTGGTATAAATTCTGTATATGGTGGCAATAATAATTTATCCTTGACAGTTCCAATAGCTCAGGCACAGAATTTTGCAAAAGGAATAATCTCCGTTGAACAAATGCTCAGGGGTTCTTCAGTTACTTTAAACGGGGAAATTATAAATCCAAATTTTTAAAAATGGTGGTGAAAAAGTATGAAAAGAAAAATTTTTAGTTTATTAACCTGCCTGATTTTATTTAGCGCTGCAATTTATGGGGGAGCATTTGACAAAGGTGGTGTTTTAGGAATTGGTGGAAGAGCACTTGGCATGGGACATGCATTTGGTGCTGTTGCAGATGATGGAAGTGCGGTTTACTGGAATGTTGCAGGGTTAACCCAGTTAGAAAGAGCAGAACTTAATTTATTTTTAGGTCCGCTTTTAAATGGAAAAGAGTACTATACTTTTCTTTCTTTTGGAGCTCCTTTTTTTCAGGATACCGTGTGGCAACTTTCTGTTATTTCATTAATTCATAACGACAAAAATAATACAAAAGAATTTACTGTTGTTGGTAGTTTCGCATCTGCATTAAATCTTGAAAGAACTTTTTCAGTCGGAGTAAATATCAAATATTTAAATTATAATTCATCTGCATCATATACTACATCGTCTGGTGTAACTTTACAGGGAATAGCAAATGGGTTAGGACTTGATTTAGGTGTTTTATATCAGATGCCTTTGCCACAATGGGGCAAAAAAATTAATTTGGGACTTTTTATACAGGATATAGATACAACTCTGCACTGGCAGGGTGGAACAACAGAAGAAAAAATACCAACAATTTTTAAAGTTGCTTCTGCATATTATTTAGAGGATAATTTGCTTGCGACAGCGGATATTGATTTTTTAAAAGACCTGAATATCAGTGGGCAACCGCTTGAAACACCTATTTATGATTCAGAAAGGGGAGTTACGGTTACTGCTTTAACTCCGCAGGAATACAGAATCCATGTGGGTGTGGAAGGATGGTTTTTTAAAAGACATCTTGGGTTGCGTGGTGGATACACCGGCTTTGCAACAATGCAGGGTAGATTTACCGGTGGCGTTACCTATAAAGAAGATACATGGCAGATTGATTATGCTTATATAGGACATGCCGAACACCTCGGTGACTCACATAGATTTAATGTGGCATTAAGATTTGGTCCGGAAAGAGAAAAAATAAGAGCAATAAGCGTTGTAAGACCGCCAAAGGATTTAAAAGCATATCCTGCTAATAATGCCGTAAACTTAACATGGGAACCAAATGATGACCCGAATGTAACCGGTTATGCGGTCTATATGAGTAAGTCCCCTGGTGCCAGATACATACCTATTGCAAAAAGAATAAAAGAAAATTATGTTACTGTTGATGGCTTACAGAACGGGACAAGGTATTATTTCGTAGTTGTTGCAATAAATAACACGTATCCGCCGGTTGAAAGTAATTATTCAAATGAGGCATCCGCAGTTCCGGCACCAGTTGTTCCTGGAACTCCGGAAGTATTTCCGATTGCCCAGCCAAAAAAGGTTGAAAAAAATGGAGCAATTGATGTAAACTGGGGCAAAATGCCACCGGCAAATATAGCAGGTTATAATATCTATATATCAGAAGTTTCTGGTAAAGGTTATGTAAAAGTTAATCCTTCTCCGATAAAAGATGTGCATTATGTTGTTCGCGGATTAGAGGTTGGTAAAAAATATTATTTTGTTTTAACATCTGTGACAAATGATATTCCACCAATTGAAAGTAAATTTTCTCAGGAATGGTCAGATATAGCAAAGCCAGAAAGTTCTTTGCAGCAATAAAATTAAAAAAAAGGAGTGTGATAATATGATAAATGGTCTTTATACAGCGGCATCCGGCTTGATTGCAGAAACATACAGGCAGGATGTGATTGCAAATAACCTTGCCAATGTTAATACAACTGGCTATAAAAAGGATAAGGCGCTTTATATAACTTTTCCGACAATTTTGCTTTATCGTCTTTATGATGATAAAATTAAAGTTCCAGGAGCACAGGAAGCAGATGTTCTTGCTCCAATAGGCGAAATGGGCAGAGGAGTGCAATTGAGATATGATGGTATTCAACCAGCCATTACAGAAGAAGGTTCTTTCATAGAGACGCAAAATAAATTGAATTTTGCAATTAAAGGCAATGGTATGTTTGTTATAAATACCCCTTATGGAATAAGATACACAAGAGATGGGAGTTTTCTTATAGATAATGAAAATAAACTTGTAACTCAAAGTGGATATCCGGTCCTTGGACAGCGTGGCGAAATAACAATAGAAGGCACAGATATTCATGTTGATGAAGCAGGAACTATTTTTGTTGATGGTCAGGAAATAGATAATTTTAGAATTGGCTTATTTGATGAACAGACAAAATTAAGAAAACAGGGTGAAAATCTATTTTATGTTCTTGATGGTGGTTTGCTTCCTGAAAATGAAGAAGGGAGTGATATTCAGGTAAGGCAGGGTTATCTTGAAACATCCAATGTTAATGTTGTAAAAGAAATGGTTGATATGATAACTGCATACAGAGCTTATGAAGCATCGCAAAAGGCAATTCAGGCGCAGGACCAGACATTGAATAGGGCAGTAAATGATGTTGGAAATGTAACAATATAAAATATTTTTAAATAAAGGAGGTTTTAATTATGTTAAGGTCATTATGGACAGCAGCAACAGGAATGGTTGCACAACAGAATAATATTGATATAATTGCAAACAATTTGGCAAACGTTAACACAACTGCGTTTAAGAAGAGCAGGGCTGAATTTCAGGATTTACTTTATCAAACAATAAGGCCCGCAGGCGTTACAAATAATGTTGGCTCACAGTATCCAACTCCTATTGAGATAGGGCATGGAACACGACTTGCAGCAACAACGAAGTCCTTTATTATCGGAGAACCGGTTCAGACATTTAATCAGCTGGATGTTATGATACAGGGCGAAGGATTTTTTATGGTTCAGTTACCCAACGGGGAGATTGCTTATACAAGAGACGGTTCCTTTAAGGTTGATGCAGGCGGAAATTTAATAACCTCCGACGGATATTATATTCAACCGGAAATAACAGTGCCGGCAGAAGCATCTGCAATTGTAATAAGAGAAAATGGGGACGTTCAGGCAGTAATACCAGGACAGACAGAAAATGAAACAATAGGGCAGATTAGATTAGCCAAATTTGCAAATCCGGCAGGTCTTGCAAGCATTGGAAAAAATTTATACAAGGAAACAGAAGGTTCAGGCGAACCCGTAGAAGGAATTCCTGGCTTTGAAGGATATGGCACATTGATGCAGGGCTATTTAGAAGCATCAAATGTAAAAGTCGTGGAAGAGATGGTAAATTTAATAGCATCGCAGAGAGCTTATGAAATAAATGCAAGGGCAATTCAAACATCGGATGATATGCTCGGGCTGGCAAATGATTTGAAGAGATGAGATTTAAATTTTTATTATTTTTAACTTTTTTAATTTGCTTTTTTACATTTTTAAGAGCTGAACCATTTATAGTATTAAAAGATAAAGAAATCAAAATTTCAAAAGATAAAATTTATCTTTGTGATGTTGCTGATTTTTTTGGTTTTTCAGAAGATGAAAAAAATAAACTTGAAAACATTTATTTAAAAAAAGCATCTTTGCCAGGTTATAAAACAGTAATATCAAAAGAGATGATTATAAATAAAGTTGCAAAATTATATAATAATGTAAAAGTAACAGGTCCTGATAAAGTTGTTCTTTTTGTAAAAAAAAGTGAAATCAGCAAAGAAGAACTGATAAAAGCCGCCGAGGACTTTATAAAAAAAAATATGCCATGGAAAGAAGATGAAGTAAAAATTGACCAAAAAAATGTAAAGGAAGTTGTTAATATACCAGAAGGCGAAGTTCTTTTAAAGGTAAGAGAGGATAAAGATATAAAATTTAAAGGCAATGTAATAATTCCAGTTGAAATTTATATTGATAATAAATTTTACAAAATTGAACCGGTTTCATTTGTGATAAATGTTGTAACTGATTGTCTCATTGCAAAAAAAAATATTAAAATAAAAGAATTTTTAAAAGAGGACGATTACATTATAGCAAAAAAGGATATAACTTTTTTACCTGATGATGTGATTTTATCAAATGATGAATTGAATGGTTTAATTACAAAACGTGCAATAATTGCTGGAACTGTTTTGCAAAAAAGTATGTTTGAGACACCACCGTTATTTAAAAGAGGAACAAATGTAGGCGTAATAGTACAGGTAAAAAAGGTAACTGTGGAAACAGAAGGTATTGCAATGACGGATGGTAGAGAAGGCGATTTAGTAAAAGTAAAACTTAATAATGGAAAAATTTTAGAAGGAAAAGTAAATTATCAAGGAAAAGTAATTATAGAAAAATAATGAATAAAAAGGAGTTGTTGTTATGAAAAATATTTTAAAATTTTTATTAATTATAGCCATATTTGCTTTTTCAAATTTATCTATTGCCGATGATGTTGTTAATTCCACTGACATAAATTCTTTATACACAGACCATAAGGCATATAAAGTTGGTGATATTGTAACAATTATTGTTGTTGAATCAACAGAAGGATATCAGAGCGCCTCTTTAAAAACATCCAAACAGCAATCTTTAAGTGGCGGAATGGGAATGAGTTCATGGGGTGGTGGTGTATTAAGCCCATTTCCTTATGTTCCTTCTTGGGGCGCAGGGGCTCAGGAATATCAGGACGGTAGTGGTAAATCAACAAGAAAGGGTGGCTTGATGGCAAAAATATCAGCAAGGGTTGAAAAGGTTTTATCTAATAATAATTTAGTAATCAAAGGAACAAAAGTTATTGAAATCAACGATGATAAACAAAATCTAATAATAGAAGGAGTAATTAGACCAGAAGATATCGCATCAGATAATACTATTTTATCCATATATGTTGCAGATGCAAAAATAAAATATGAAGGTAAAGGACCAATTGGAGAAAAGACATCGCCTGGAATAATAACAAGAATTCTTGACTGGCTTGGTTTATTTTAAAATAAGAGGTGTATTTTAAATGAAAAAATTTAAAATAATTTTAATTGCTGTAATTTTGATTTTTACCGTTATTTCAGAATTTTTTGCAGTTGAACTCAGGATAAGGGATATAGCAAGATTTAAAGGAGTAAGGGATAACCAATTAACAGGTTTTGGCCTTGTAGTTGGATTAAAAGGAACCGGTGATAGAAAAACAACAGTTTTTACAAATCAAGCAATAGAAAATATGCTAAAAAGATTTGGTATAAATGACCCTTCAAGTCAGATAAGGGTTAGAAATGTTGCCGCAGTTATGGTGACTGCTAATTTGCCCGCCTTTGCAAAAAAGGGGGATAAAATTGATGTTGTTGTATCTTCAATGGGCGATGCGAGAAGCATTGATGGCGGGGTTTTGTTACAGACCGCTTTAAAAGGGCTTGATGATAATGTTTATGCAGTTGCTCAGGGTCCTATATCAACAGGTGAAGGGGCTTTGTCAGTTTCTGGCGGAAATATTTTGAATACAAGAATGACAGTAGGAAGAGTGCCAAATGGGGCACTGGTAGAAAGAGAAGTTCCAGTAAATTTTGTTGATGATAAGTATAATTTATTTTTAAATTTATCAATTCCCGATTTTACAGCAGCATACAGGATCATAGATGTTATAAATTCACAGTTTTGGGGCGATATTGCAAATGCTGTTGATGCATCAACAATTAAAATACATGTTCCATTTGATTTTCAGAATAACCTGGTGGAATTCGCAGCAGCCATAGAAGGATTATATGTGGAGATAGAAGAAAAATCATGGAAAGTTGTAATAAATGAGAGAACCGGAACGGTTGTAATGGGTGCAGATGTTGCAATAGATACCTGCGCAGTGGCTCATGGCAATTATAATGTTAGTATAAATGTAACCCGACAACTATCTCAACCAAATCCTTTTGTTCCTGGTGCCTCAGCAATGGTTTATTCGGATTCAAAAGTAAAAGTGGAAGGCGGAGGAGATCAGCTGGTTACTTTGCCACAGGGAGCAAATGTTCAGGATTTAGTTAATGCATTAAATGTGCTCGGAGCATCACCGAAAGATATTATTATGATTTTACAGGCAATAAAAGCAGCAGGGGCACTTCATGCTGAAATTGAAATTATGTAATAAAAGGAGAAATTGAAATGGTTGATTTTTTAGGAGCATCAGAAATAACAGCAAGAACAGAAATAGTAAACCTTGATAATAAATTAAAGCAGGCACAGATGGAAGCAAGTAAAATAAATGATAAAAATTTATCACAAGCAGACAAATTAAAAAAGGTCTCGCAAGAATTTGAATCAATTTTTTTAGGATATATGCTGAAACAGATGCGAAAAACAGTGCCTGAAGATCCTTTATTTGGAAATTCAACAGCAAAAGACATATTTTACGAGATGTATGATGATGCTATTGCAAGGGAATTATCAAAAGCCGGGGGCATAGGGCTTGCGACTATACTTTATAAACAATTATCACAGATTGCCGTTTCAAGTTATCAAAAAAATAAAGAACTTAACATCCCTTAATTTTTTTCTTTTCAAAAATAAGCAGGTGACTTTTTTATGACATTGGAAAATTGTGAAAGGTGCGGAAAGATATTTAATTATGACCCAAATGAAAGTAAAGCAGGAGAAAAAATATGCCCTGAATGCATTATTGAAGAAAAAAAGGACTTAAAAAAAGTAACTGAATATTTAAGAAAATTTCCACTTGCAAATATTATGGAAGTTCATGAAGCAACAGGGGTATCCCAGGCAATGCTTTTTAGATTCATAAAAAGTGGTAGTTTAAAAATGAGAAAACCACTGGAAGAGTTTAAATGCAGAATATGCGGGGCTGCAATTCAAAAAGGTACAATATGTGATGATTGTAAGAAAAAAATTGAAAAGGGATTTGATGTTGAAAAGCTTAAAAAAAATAAGAAAGGGAACAAATAGCATAAAAATTATTAAAGTTTTGTAGTTTTTTTCCGATATTTATTAAAAAAGTATGAAAAAGGATAATTTCTATGGCAATTCAAGGAGTACAGGGTAACATATTTGAATTACTGTTATCCCCTGATAAAAAAATTCAGGATTTTATTTCAACATTAAAACAAGGGGATATTTTAAAGGGAAGAATAATAGAAATTTTTCCCAATGAACAGAAAGCAATAATAAATTTTAAGGGATTTAATCTTGTTTCTCAAATACCAGCAAATTTAAATTTATCAAAAGGGGATATAATAAATGTTTCTGTTGTGGACATAGGAAAAAATATACAGATGAAAATAGTGCCTGATTTAACAGAAATGGGAACAGGGGTAGTAACACAGTTAGAAACAAATAATGTAGTTAAAGCAGAACAGTTTGTTAATTTATTAAATTCTTTAAAAGTGCCGGTAAATGAACAAAATATTTATATTGCTGAAAAATTAATAAATTACGGACTGCCGTTAACAAAAGAAAACATATCAGAAGTATCAAATAAATTATTAAATTATTTTGAATCAAAGGGAATTGATATAAGAGCAATTAACATAACAAATCAAAGCACAGCAAAAGAGATTGTGTTAACCAGCATTATAAAATTTGCACAGGAATTAGATGGTTTGTTTGAAAATTTAAAGGCGAATTTTTCTAACAATAACAATACAAATACTATTGCTGAAAATAATATGATACCAGCAAAAGAAATAAAAAGCCAGATTGATAAAATTATGAATTTATTTAATATCAGCAAAGAAATAAGCAAAGCAACAGATAATATAAATTTTACTGCTGTAGATAAATCCATTACAGTAGAAATAAATAACTGGCAAGATATAAAGGATATGAAAAATGTCAGTGATATTGTTAAAAATAATGAAAATATTTTAAATTTAAAAAATTTAAAAGGCGAAATTGTAATTAATAATAATACATTAACTTTTAAACTTGAAAATATACAGGAAACATTAAATGCAATAGTAAATAATTTAACTAAAATGGATAATATTAATAGTCGTGCAGTTTACAATATAAATCAAATGATAAATAACATAGCCGATATTGGTAAAGAAAAAATTGTGCAACCATTTTTAAATGAAAATATGGAGCAAATTAATATACTTAATGAAAACGGAAAAAATATATTAAATGAAATAAAACAAAATTTTATTAATTTAAAACAAAATATTTTATCTACAAATCAAAACGATGTTCAGGAAGTCATAAAACAGTCAATAAATACTGTTATGTTATTAAAAAATATGGTAAATGAAGTTAATAAAAATATTAATAATTATGTAAATAAAAATGATATGAATAAAAAAGAAGTTATGTTAATAAAACAGGATTTTAAAACCGTTATTGATGAAATAAATAAAGTAATTGAAAAAATAAATATAAATCAGAATACCAAATTTAGTCCGCTTCAAATTGTGAATATTCATAATGATTTAAAACAATTGGTAAATAAACTTTCGGGATTAAACATTTTTAAAAGCAAAGAAAATTTCAATACAGCATTTTCTCCTGAAATTATGAATAATATAGATATTGAATCAACGCTTGAAGCAATTGTCTTTTTAAAATCGAGAAATATCCAAACCGATAACAATTTCATTGATTCAATGCAAAGGTATTTTGTGAATGGAATGAAGTTAAATCAAAATATTGAAAGTTTAATGTTGAATATCAAAGAATTTGAGAATTTAGTAAAAAATCAGGCGATAACTGGAATAAATAAAAATGATGTTGAGCCGTTAAATAAAATTATTCAGGATATAAGAGATATTTCAGATAAAATGACCATAAAACCGGAACAGAATAAACTGGATTCAGAATCATTATTAAATCAGATAAAAAATTTTATTGATAAAAGCGGTATAAATCTTGAATCCAAAATAAAACAGGTTATTGATAATACGATGAATATACAAAATGATAAACAGCCAAGTAAAGGTGACCCAAATAAAAACACATTGGGAAACAATGAAATTAAGCAATTAAGAGAAAATTTTAAAAGTTTATTAATTGAATTAAATGATAAACTTGATAAGCTGGACTATGCCAGATACACAGACAAAAGCACAGAGGTTTTACATAAAATGAAAGCAAATGTTGATGATTTACTTGCAAATCTTAATGCATTACAATTTATAAATCAGAAACCCGTAAGTTTTGATATTTTTTATACACAATTACCGGTATTTATAAATAATAGATTTTTTAACGGGGAAATACAGATATGGTATAAAAAAGGTTCTTTAAAACAAAATTTAGAAGCATCCGAACCATTAAATATCGTATTTTTATTAAACACATCCAATTTAGGGAACATAAAAATTAATATGCTTGTTCACAAAAGTGATGTTGATTGTGTTATACAAACCGAAAATGAAAAAATAAAACAAATTTTGTTAAAAAATAAAAATGAATTTTTAAGCAATATAGAAAATATAAATCTTAAAGTGAAAAATTTTTCAATAAAGGTTGAGAATGAAAAGGATACAATTAATGCAATTGGCAATGGATATATAAATTTAGGTAAAATTGATTTAAAAGCATAAAGGGGATAAAATGGCAAAAAAACAAAAAAATAATAGACAGGCAGCGGTTGCACTTCATTATGATAAAGATGCAGATGTTGCACCAAAAATAGTGGCAAAGGGTAAGGGCATACTTGCGGAAAAAATTTTGGAACTCGCTAAAAAAAATAATATCCCAATTTACGAGGACCCGGATTTAATTGAAATTTTATCAAAACTTGATTTAGGACAGGAAATTCCGCCAGAACTTTATAAATTAATAGCAGAAGTGCTTGTTTATATATATAAATCAAATAATAAAGCCAAACAATTATTATAATCTAATTTTTTAGTTACAGGAAGTAGTTGCAAAATAAAAAATGTAATGCCACGGTTATGGGAGGTGATAATAAAAATAGAAAATCCCTCTTACTCTCCCTTTAGAAAAGGGAGAGATAAAAATGAAAATTTTTTTTTAATTCCCCTCTTTTTTAAAAAGAGGAAAGGGAAGATTTTATGCAGGTAAAAAAAGTAAAGAAAAAAAATTTACTTTATATTTTATAAAAAACTACTTTGACTGAGGGATTACTAAAAAATATATATGGATTTAAAAATCTCCATTTTAATCTCGGTTTAAAAAAGAATGGGATACAAGGGTGCTGGCTAACTTATGCATAATTATAATTTAAAAAAATATTAAGGATTAAAAATGATTTTGTATACCAATTATGACATTAAATATGGGCTTATCTGCAAATTAGTTAATGTGGAAAAACCTGTTCCTACACTTGTTCGCCGGGCTTTGTATCTGGATTATCAGGGGTTGGTGGATTTGTTTGTTCTTCGTCTTGTAGTGCAGCAGGTAATTCTTTATCAATTGATGATATCATCCCTTCAATTTTATTTCTGATGGATTGTATCTGTTCTTTTGGAACCATACCTTCTTTAACATTTTTTCTTAATTCAAACAGTTCATCAGTGATATTGATAGCGGCTAAAATCGCAATCTTTTTTTCATCTTTTATATTTAATGTCTCCTGAATTTCCTGCATTTTGTTGTTAATATAATTTGCAAGGGTTAGTATATATTCTGGCTCACCAAAACCTTTAATTTTATATTCGCTCCCTAAAATATTTACCGTAACTATGGATTTATCCATTGTTATCATCTTCCTTTCCTATTAATTCATTTATTTTTGTGAGTATATTGGATATTTTTGTGATTATAAAAGACCTTTCATTTTTATATTTTGAGGTAAGTTGTTTTAATTTCTCAAATTCATAAAGAATTTCCGGGGAGACATTATTGTTTGAATTTTTTTGTTCTTCAAGTAATTTTTTTAATTTTTTATTTTCTTCTTTTAAATGCCTTATGGTTATAAGCATTTCTTTTATTTTTGTTTCTAAAATTTCAAGTGCAATAAGTGGCATAATTATGACCTTAAATTAGCATTTATTTCATTTTTTAAATTTGTAATTATATTCTGTACAATGTCATTAACTTCTTTTTCTGATAAGGTTCTTTCAATTGACTGAAAAAGTATATTGTATGTTAAACTCTTACAGTCCTTTGGTATCTGTTCACCATAATAAATATCATATAATTTTATGGATTTTATAAAGTCCTTTGCTGTTTTTTTAATTATTTCTTCCACATTCTTTTCCGGTATTGACCTGTTAACCACTAAACTTATATCACGGTTAACAGCAGGGAACTGTGAGAATTTCCTGTATTTTATTTCCTTGTTAAATAGAGCAAAAAGTTTTTCAATGTTTAATTCAAATAAGAAAACATTTTCTTTAATTTTATTATCATACAGTATTTCATTGCGCAATTTACCTGCTACACCGATAAGTTCATTATTAAGTGAAATTTTACAGCAATATTCCAAAAATTCATTGTCAAAAGTTGCGTCGCTATAATCAAATTCCGTATTTATATTCAGATATTTATTAATTTCATTTATTATTGATTTTATATAATAAAAATCACTTATGAATTCTTTTTTATTAAATGAAGTATTAATTATGAAACCGCCTGATATAGCACCAATAAAAGGTATCTGCTTGTAATTTCCGTTTTCGTTTTTATATACATTCGCAATCTCAAATAAATGCACATTGAAATTTCCATTGTTATAATTAAAAATAAAATTTTTAATAAGGTCAGGGAATAGAGTGGTTTTTAAATGGGTTTCTTCTTCGTTGAATGGGTTTTTTAATTTTACTGCCTCTTTTGTATCATAATTTTTAAGTTTTAAAATTTTTAAAAAGTTATTATTTAAAAAACTATAATTTTTAACTTCGTAAAAACCAAAACTTGTAAGAATGTTTGAAATATTTTTGTTAAATGTCTCGAGTTTTATTTCTCTGCCAATTGTCAAATTTGATTCTGGCAAAGTAAGCGGGATTTTATTATAACCATAGATTTGAGCAATATCTTCTATAATATCAATATCTTCTTTTATATCAACTCTATATGATGGCACTATAACTGTGCAATATGTTTTTGTAACAGATGATATATTAAAGTACAATTTTTTTATAAATTTTATTATTTCAGTGTTTTTAAAGTTTGTTCCGAGAATTTTATTTACCCTGTTAAAATTTAATTTTATCTTTATTGGTTTTATTTTAACAGGATAAGCATCTATTATATTTTTAGATGTTTTTCCACCACAGATTTCTAAAATTAATTCAGTTGCCCTGTTAAGTGCATTTACTAAATTATTTATATCAATCCCGCGTTCAAATCTGTATGAAGAATCTGATGAAATCCCAAGCGTTTTGGATGTTTTTCTTATAGAACCCGGCAAAAAATATGCGGATTCAAGAACAATTGAATTTGTGGAATTATTTACAGAAAAAAGTTCTCCACCCATTATTCCAGCAATTGCAACTGGCTTACCTGCATCGGCAATTATAAGGTTATCTTCATTAAGATTATAATTTTTTCCATTTAATGCCAGTATACTTTCGCCTGATTTTGCAGTTCTGACAATAATTGTATTTTCTGTTAGTTTATCATAATCAAAGGCATGGAGTGGTTGATTCATTTCAAGCATAACATAATTTGTTATATCTACCACATTATTAATTGGTCTTATTCCAGAAGAAAGAAGTATATTTTTCAGCCACTGTGGGGACTCATCAATTTTAACCCCTTGAATCAATCGTGCTGAGTAACGCAAACATCTTTTGGTATCAAGTAATTTTACTTTTAATTTCTTATTTATATCAAGTGTTTTATCAATGAATTCTTTTTTTATAACAGGAACTGGTGGAGTAAATTTTTCATCAAGTATGCCTGAAATAAGTCGTGCAACTCCTGTAATGCAAAGTAAATCAGGTCTATTTGGGGTAATATCAACATTAAAAATAGTATCAGATTCAAAAGGCAGGAATTTTTGACCTATTTTATATTTTTCCGGGTCTAAAATTAAAATTCCACTGTGGTCATCATTTATGCCGAGTTCTTTTGCAGAACAGAGCATTCCATTTGATTCAATACCGCGAATAGATGTCTTTTTTATTGTTACATTATTTGGAAGTGTGGCGCCATCTTTTGCAAGTGGAACAATTTGATTTTCTTTTATATTTTTTGCCCCACAAACAACACTCATTGTTTCATTTCCATCAGTAACAGTGCATAAACTTAATTTATCTGCATTTGGATGTTTTTCAATTTTAAGTATTTTAGCAACAAAAACATTTGTTATTTCACATTTTTTTTCAATAATTTCGTCAACTGCAAGACCATGCATATTCATTTTGTTTGCAAGTTCAGAAGCAGGGATATCAATATTTACATATTTTTTTAAAAAATTATAACTGATAAGCAAGGTTAATCTCCTTAAAGCAATAGTTTAAATTTTAAGTTATCATCTCATAAAAATTGTAAAAAGTCAATTTTAAAAATAATTAAAAATATAAATAAATAAAGAGAAAAATGATTTTTTTAATTTATTACTTTATGTATTTTTTGCAAATAAAACCAGGAATAATTATGTGAAATAAAAGTGTCAGTCCTAAAAATTGCAATAAAAACGCGATTTTTATGTATAAAATAATTGTTGTGATTTTATTTTTTTATATTTATAATTTAAGTAATAATTATTAAAATAATTTTGCGAAAAGGAAAACTATGAAGAGATATTTATCTACCATAATTTTTATAATTTTAATAATATTCATCATTAACAGTTGCGCCAATCAGCAGAGTCCTTCAAGACCTTCACCGCCTGATGAAATAAAACCAACTGCAACTCCTGATATGAAAAAATGGACAGAAGTTGAGTTTGAAAATCAACAGGTCATACCACAGAATGGAGCCATAATAAATTTTAATAATAAAATTTGTATTTTAGGAGGAAATTTTAATAACAAAAATTATAATAAAAATTTTTATATTTACAATGGTGAATATGGGTGGATAACATCTTCGGCTGGTGGTGATTTTACAGAAAGAATAATGCATTCGGCTAATTATTTTAAAAATGATTTATATATAATTGGGGGTATTTTTGAAAATAAGTTAAGAGAGGATATGCTGGTTCTAAAAAATAATTTAACCTGGACAGCAATTTCTGATATCGGAATTTTACCAAGAAGTAATCATTGTTCAATTGTTCACGATAACAAATTATGGATAATTGGTGGAAAGAATGGAAAAGATTATTTGAATGATGTATGGATGTCAGAAGATGGAAAGAATTTTAAAAAGATGGAAGATAAAGAAAAAAAATTCTGCCCGCGTTCTGGTTTGGGATTGGTTTCGTTTCAGGATAAAATCTGGATAATTGCCGGAGAGAGTAAAGATGGTTTAAAAAATGATGTATGGAATTCAAATAACGGGATTGATTGGGAGATTGTGACTGAAAGTGCAAAATTTTTGCCAAGGGCATATCATTCAAGTGTTGTTTATAAAAACAGAATATGGGTCATAGGTGGCAAAACAGAAAATGGACCTGCAAATGATATCTGGTGGACAATGGATGGTGCTAACTGGGTTTCAATAACAGCAAATACAATTTTTCCAGTAAGATATTCTCATTATTGCATTGAAAAAGATGGATTATTATGGATTATCGGTGGTTTTAATGAAAAAGGCAGTTTAAATGATTGCTGGTATGGTTTTTAGGGGAAAATAATAATATTTTGTGGATTTTAATCTGGATTTAAAATTAAAAGTTTTATTTTGTTTTTACAATTTTTAATAATTAATTATTCTTACAAGTTAGCCCATAGCTGGTAGCATATTCAATTTTTTTTATAATTTCTATGAACTAATAAGCAACCGGGGGACAAAAACATGGCTGGTGCCAGAGCAATTTTTTCATTTTTTTAATTTCTCCCTTTTCTAAAAGGAGATTAAGAAGGATTTTAAATTTTTATTCTCAACTCCCATAACTAAAGCATTAGTAATCCCTCAGTGATAGCAGGTTTTTATAAAATATAAAGTAAATTTTTTTGCTTTACCTTTTTTACCTGCATAAAATCTCCCCTCGCCCCTCTTTAAAAAAGAGGGGAATTAAAAAAAAT
>Ga0078972_1010390_pt1 | contig 17438 bp, 15 predicted proteins | sample YelNatPaOPGAMG01_FD_67568 | JGI IMG/M metagenome (GOLD analysis project Ga0078972, IMG submission 67568) | Hot spring thermophilic microbial communities from Obsidian Pool, Yellowstone National Park, USA - OP-RAMG-01 (SPADES assembly) (version 2) | ecosystem: Environmental > Aquatic > Thermal... | reverse complement strand
ATGAACTAAAAGATAATGTTTCTTTCTACGGCTGGGCCAAGGATCAGCAGGAAATAGCAAAATTATTAAACCAGTCCAAAGTATTAGTGATTCCTTCATATAATGAGGGCGGGCCAAGAGTCGCTCTTGAAGCTATGGCTTGCGGTTTACCGGTTATCACCACTAAAGTTGGCTTGATGGTTGATATAATTAAGGAGGGAGAAAATGGACTGTTTACAGACTGGACGGCCAAAGATATAGCCGAAAAGATTATAAGATTATTAAAAGACGCGGAGCTTCAAAATAAATTCTCAAAAGCCGGCCTGGAACTGGTAAAGCAATTTGAGAGAAAAGAAGCGATAAAGAACTACGCTGAAAAACTTCACAGCCTAATCCGAATAAACGAATGAAAATCCGAATTTACGAATAAGAAAAACAATCCTTAATTAAAAATATATCCTGCCCTATCTTTTAAAACTTGCGGAATTTACTTTAATTTCCATAATCAAAATCCCATTCGGATAGTAATTCGTAGATTCGGATTCCTATTCGGAGCATTCGGATAGTAATTCGTAGATTCGGATTCCTATTCGGAGCATTCGGATAGTAATTCGTAGATTCGGATTATGAGATTCGGATTATGAAATTGCTTATAATTACCCAAAAAGTTGACGAGAATGATCAGTTGCTTGGTTTTTCTATTAACTGGTTTCGGCGTTTTGCTAAAAAGTTTGATTCTATATATATTCTTTGTCTTGAGAAGGGTAAATTTGACCTTCCTGAAAACGTAAGAGTTATAAGTTTAGGCAAGGACAGGGGAGTTTCAAAACTGGGCCAGCTTTTCAATTTTTATAAGAATATATGGATGTTAAGGAAAAACTATGATGCGGTTTTTGCCTTTATGAATGCTATTTGGATAGTGCTGGGGTCATGGTTGTGGCATCTTTTGGGGAAGAAAGTTTTTCTTTGGTATGCCCATAAAACCATAAGGTTAAAGCATCGACTAGCAGAAAAATTCGCCGACGGAATTTTTACCTCCACGCCAGAAGGCTTTCGTCTAAAATCAAAGAAAATCATGATTGTAGGGCAAGGCATAGACACGGACATCTTTAAACCCTTGGAGGGTTCAGAGTCCATTGTTCATAGTTCATTGAGCCGTGAACCGAGAACTGTGAACCATGAACTAAAATTATTAAGCGTGGGTCGGATTGCACCTATTAAAAATTATGAAATTCTCATAGAGGCGGCTAAAATTCTTAAGGAAAGGGGATTAGAATTTAGTATTACTTTTATTGGCGAGCCTGTTTTTCCTCAAGACAGAGAGTATGAAAAAAAGTTGAAAGCTATGGTTCAGGAGGAGGGATTGGAAAATCGTATTCATTTTATGGGTAAAGTTGCTCATAAAGACTTGCCTCGATATTATCAGTCAAATCAAATATTTGTGAATTTGGGGAAAACAGGTAGCTTGGATAAAACTATTGTTGAAGCAATGGCAAGCGGCCTTACGGTGATTAGCTCAAATGAAGCCGCCGTTAAATTTTTACCCAAGGAACTTGTGGTCAAAAGCGATGACCCCAAACAACTCGCCGACAAAATAGAAGAAGTAGCTGGCAAGGATTTTAGTCGTCAGTTAAGACAGTATGTTTTGGAAAATCATTCTCTCAATAATTTGATTGAGAGAATAAGCTTTCATATATGGAAAAGTCTCTCTCAAAACTAGTTTCCGATTCTTTGCGCCGGTTTAATTATTTTCACAGTTTACCCAGAACTTTGTTTTCTTACTTGACCTTAGTTTTAGGTTTAAGGAGACAACCTAAATCGGATCGGGCGATGGCAATAACTTTTTCTGTTTCCGAAGATTATGCTCGAGTTTGGCTATATTTTGCTCGCAAAAATCTTCCACCGGCTAAATGGGACGTCCTTGTAGTTGACTGTAGCGGCGATATAGCAGCTGGAAAATTGCCCCAGGCCCATCTTATCCGTTTTCCTAATATTTCCCACGGAGAAAAAATTGATTTTTTTCTTAATAAATTTGTTTCTTCTGATTTAGTTTTTATAGGGGATGATGACAAATATCTCATAAAAGATATTTCCAGCTTATTGCCAATGTTTGAAAATCCTAAGTTAGCGGCTATTTCGCTGTGTCCTCGCAACTGGTATAAGCTGAATATAAACGGCGAAACTTACTTGCCGATGGGGTCATATGCTCTTTTGCTTAAGCACCGTCTCATAAAAAATCATAGCTTGTCTTTTAAGCCGGTCAAAAAATCTACTGGCGGCGTGAAAATGTTTAATCCGGGGGTTAAAGAACAAGATACCTACGACACGGCTGATTATGCCAATGAACAGTTACTTCGTCTTGGCTATGAAATTAAGACAATAGAAAATAGCGATTTTGCCCTTGGCTTTGATGGTTTAAGCGCGCCAAGAATTTTTGCTAAGGACCGCGGCAAAGATTTTATAAGAGCCGAGCTTTCGAAAGCGGTTCATTACAAGCCCGGCTCAATTAGCGGCGCTCAGATGAGAGGGTTTTACGGCATAGTTAAGTTTGAAAAACTCTTCCAAGATATTTTCGGCGAGAACCCTTCTTTTGTGGTTGGCTTCTCGGAAGCGGAACTGAGAAGTATTGTTGAAAGAAATAAAAAAATATCTGAAGAGGACAGGGCAGACATACTTTCGTATTTTGACAATCTCGATAATATCTATAACCGATTAAAGGTTTTAATTTAAAAATGGATTTTATTGATACTAAAGAAAAGTTTGAATCTCTTTCAGCTGGTGGCTGCGACTATGAATATGAGCGCTGGTTTAAAACGGCTTTATCAAGGGCCGCTTACGAAATGGTTAAAAATTACTTAGAGCGGGTTGTAATCCCTTTTTCTCTACCTTTTAAGTCGTATTTTGAGCTCGGTCCCGGACCGGCAACATGGACGGAAATGTTCATTAGAAAAAACTCCGATGCTTATTATAATCTTTTAGATATATCGGAAAATATGATTAAACTTGCAAAAGCCCGATTAAAAAGCTACAAAAATGTAAATTATTTTGTTTCTGATATTAAGGACTTTGAAACTGGCTCAAAATACGATTTTATCTTTTCATCAAGGGCGATAGAATACGTTGCTGATAAAAATCTTTTGGCCGCTAAACTGGCAAATATGCTTAAGCCGGGCGGCAAGGGGGCAATAATTACCAAAATGCCCCATTACAAGAGAGCGTTTATTAGAGGTAGAAAAATGTCGGAACTTCACGGTGGGCAGATTTCTCCTTCGGCCCTCAAAGCCGTTTTAGAAAAGCAAGGCCTAAAGATTGAGCGTGTTGATGTGGTGACGGTAAATTTCCCTCTTTTAAAATCTGTTATCCTAAATAAAGCATTAGCCGGAATTTTTTCCGGCCGGCGGCTGAATTTTGTCAGCGGATTTTTTGCCGAATCATACGGAATTATTTTTATCAAGCCCAATCCCATTTATACTGTTAATCTTGGTAAATAATTTTAAATTTAATTATGATTATAGAGCTTTTTGGTCTCCCCGGTTCAGGCAAGACATCTTTAGCTAGAACTTTGGCTCAAGAGCCGGGCTTCGAGGTCATAAAAATAAGGAGCAAAAAAGAACTAGTTTTTTATAACCTTGTCTTTTTTGGCCGGAATCCTTTTCGGTTTCTCCGTTTATTGGGCTGGGTTTTGGGGAACATCGGTCACCGAAAACTTTTTTACCTGAAAATTATGAATGCTTTTTTTAACGATAACGCCAAATATGAAAAAGCTCGCCGTTATTCCCGAGCTATCCTTGATCAGGGTTACTTTCAAAATGTTTTGTCTCTTTTTGAGGGGGAGCTTGATAAAGAAAAACTAAAGGATTATATAAAAATAATTCCCAAGCCAGATTGGCTTTTCATTTTAGACCTGCCGCCGGAAGAAAGAGAAAGGAGAATAAAAGAGAGAGGATTTTTCAGCCGCGAGAAAATGGGTGAGAAATATCTAGAAGGATGGAGGAAAGTATTGAGCCGAAATTATCAGCTTTTTTTTGATATTCTTCCCGACCTGAGTATTAAATACGTTGTTTTAGACGGAGGTGAGACTTCCGAGATTTTAGCGAATGAAATAAAAAGAACCGTATTATGAAGATTCTTTATATCGCCAACGCTCGTTTGCCGACGGAAAAAGCCCACGGTCTTCAGATAATTAAATCCTGCGAGGCCTTTGCGAAATTAGGCAACCAGATTGAGCTTTTGGCGCCTTTTAGATTTAATCCCATAAAGCAAAATCCGTTTGACTATTATGGGGCGGAAAAAATTTTTAAGTTTAGGCGTCTGCCGAGTTTAGATTTATTTATCTTGCCATTATTTCCAAGGAAGCTGGCTTTTTACATTCAATCTTTGAGTTTTTTGTTTTTTGTATTTTTTTATCTTCTGTTTTTAAACAAAAAGGACTTAATTTTTTATTCGCGCGACTATTCAGTTTTATTGCTTTTGTCTTTAATGAATTTAAGGCCTGTTGCCGAAATCCACGACTATCGTTCTAGAAATCCAAAAAGCGCTATTTGTTTTATCATAAAAAGGGCGTCAAGAATAATATTAAATTCGGAAGGAACTCTTGCCGCCTTGCGTCAGCATTATGACTTTGGCAAAACTCCAACTTTGGTTGCGCCTAACGGCGTTGATATAAATTTTTTTGATATCAAGGAAACAAAAAACGAAGCAAGAAGGATACTTGATATTCCGGCGGATAAGCTTATAATCGGATATGTTGGCCGCCTTGAAACCGTGGGTAAGGAAAAAGGAGTTGCTACTCTTATAAATGCCTTCAGAAAATTACCCGATGATGGCGAAGCGATGTTATATATTGTTGGCGGTCCCGACTACCTTGTTTCCAAATATAAAAACCAGTATTCAGATGTAAGAAATGTTGTATTTACCGGTCAGGTTGAGTATAAGAAAATTCCGCTGTACCTTCGGGCAATTGATGCTGTGGTTATACCTATGCCGGATGACCAGCATGCCAAAACAACCTCCCCTGTAAAGTTATTTGAATTTTTAGCCGCAGGTAAAGTAATTATAGCTTCTGATTTGCCAAGTTTGAGAAATTATCTTGACGAGAATAACGCCGTATTCTTTAAAGCGGAGAATACCGATGATTTAAAGGATAAGCTGGTTTATTTCTTAAATCATCCGGCAGAGGCAAAAAAATTGGCGGATAAAGCCAGAGAGAGCGCCGTTAAATATACTTGGACCAGCCGAGCTGAAAAAATTCTAAATTTTATTGCGCCTGCCGGAATCACTGAAGGGATATGTTATTTTGGTGATTACGATCCCGAATATGCCCGAAACAGAGTTATTATAAAGGGTTTAAAGGAAAACGGCGTTGAAGTTATTGAATGCAATGACCGGGCGCGGGGGGTTAAAAAATATTTAAATTTGTTTAAGAAATTTAAGAGCATAAAGGGTAAATTCAATTTTGTTATAGTCGGATACTCTGATTCCAGATTTCCTCTGATTCTGGCGAAGCTATTGACCCGAAAGCCGGTTATATGGGACGCCTTTTATTCAATTTATGATTCTTATGTTTTTGACCGAAAGCTTGTAAAACCTAAAAGCCTGAAGGCAAAGTACTATTGGTTTATGGATTGGCTAAATTGCAAACTGGCGGATAAGATTTTACTGGATACCAACGCCCATATTGATTATTTTGTAAAAACTTTTAGGATTGATAGAATGAAATTTGTTAGGGTTTTTATTGGCGCAGATGATGGTATTTTTAAGCCATCACTGCCTTGATTATGAAACTTAATAAGAAAAATTTGAGAGTTTTAGTAACCGGTTCTGCCGGTTTCATTGGCAGTCATGTATACGATTTGATTTTTGATAGGAATTACAATGTTTTCGGAGTAGATGACCTTTCCGGCGGTTTTATGCGGAACGTTTCAAAAAAGGAATATTTCTTCAAGCTTGATTTAAGAGACCGAAAGAAAACAGATGAATTTATTTCAAAATTAAAGCCTCAAGTCATCTTTCATTTGGCGGCCGACGCCACGGAAGGCAGGAGTCAGTTTACACCCTTTAGCGCTATAGACAGGAACATTAATGCTTACATTAATTTATTAGTCCCGGCAATCCGGGAGGGGTTGGGAAAAATGGTTTTAATAAGTTCTATGAGCGTTTATGGAGCGCAGCAGGCTCCTTTTAAGGAGGAGATGATTCCGCAGCCAGAGGATATCTACGGCATATCAAAATTGACAATGGAGCTGATAACAAAAGTGATGAGCCAAGTATACGGCTTTAAATATGTTATAATAAGGCCCCACAATGTTTATGGACCAAGACAAAATCTTTCTGATCCTTATCGGAACGTTATTGGTATTTTTATAAATCGGCTTATGCAAGGTAAAAATTTTTATATTTACGGAGATGGCGAACAAAGGAGGGCGTTTTCATACATAGATGACGTGGCTCCGCTTATAGTAGAACTAGGGTTTAGAAAAGATGCCGAGGGCGAGGTTTTTAATGTAGGAAGCGACGAGGTGGTTACTTTAAATGAATTATCAGAGCTTATTCTTAAAGAATTTTTTGGGGATAATATTCCTGCCAAGCTAAGGCCGAAATATTTGCCTTATCGACCTCAAGAGGTTAAATTTGCCTTTTGCGACCATCGAAAAATTAAAAGGATGTTTGGTTTTAAGGCTAAGACAAAGATAAAAGACGGGCTGAAGAAGATGATTGATTGGGCAAAGACAATTGGGCCGCAGGAGTTTGTTTATTTAGATAGATTAGATTTGGAAAACGTCAAAACACCGGGATCATGGAAGAAAAGGATAATATAATGTTCCATATTTTGTTCTGGGGTAATTTTATTCCGCTTCAAGGAGTAGAATACATTATTCGGGCGGCAAAAATATTAGAAAATGATAAAAATATTATTTTTACTCTGATTGGTAGTGGTCAAACATTCAATCAGGTTAAAAAAGAGGCGGATAATCTTAAGGTTAGAAATGTAAGGTTTTTAGGTAAACTCCCTGTGGGAGAATTGCCTCCTTTTATAAGTAAAGCCGATGTATGTTTGGGGATTTTTGGCGATACCGACAAAGCCCAAAGAGTAATACCTAACAAAGTTTACGAAGCAATTGCAATGACTAAGCCGGTGATTACCGGTGATACGCCGGCAATAAGGGAATTATTCACCGACAGAGAAAATATTTTACTATGCCAAACAGCAGACCCAAATGATTTAGCGGAAAAGATATTGGAACTGAAAGATAGTGATACATTAAGAAACAGAATCGCTAGAGGTGGGTACGAAATCTTTCAGGAATATGCGATACCGAAAGTAATTGCTCAAAAGTTTATAGCAGAACTGAAGATATTATAATAATGCTAACAAAAAATTTCTATCAATTAAAAAAAATAAAATATATTTTAAAGGGTATAGCTTCCTATTTTCCTGATTGTATTAGCAAATATTTACCTAGACATCAGCTGCAATTTAGCGGAGATGGGGTAAGGGAATACCCTGGTAAGATTGCAGTAGCTCGCGTTTGTTATTCTGTTTGGCTGCGATTTTTAGTTTCTTTTTATGAATGTGGATTGTATCCAAAAATAGACACTGTAGTAGAGATTGGACCAGGAGATTCTCTTGGTGTAGGCTTGGCTGCTTTATTATCCGGAGCTAACAATTATTTCGCGCTTGATGTTGTTAAAACAGCGTATCGTTATCCCAATCATGAGATACTTAGGGAGCTTGTATTTTTATTTCGACACAAGGAGAGAATTCTTAACGATGAAGAAGAACCCAAGATGTTACCACGTTTGAATTCTTATAAGTTTCCTGAATATATTTTTAGTGATGATAAATTAAACCAACTTTTAAACAAAGAAAGGTTAGAGGCCGTACGCAATGCTCTCTTGTGTTTGGAGAGGGAAACATTACAAGGGGCGGATAATGTCGGTCCCATAAGTATGCATTATTTCGTGCCTTGGGATAGGGACGTTCCTATAAAGAACAATAGCGTAGACGTAGTAATAGCCACGGCTGTGATGGAACATGTTGAAGATATTGAAATGGTTTACGAAACAGCTGCACGATGGTTGAAGAAAGGTGGGATTTTTGCAAATTGTATTGATTTTAAATCCCATGGTACAGCTGGTTTGTGGAATGGTCATTGGACGTATTCAGATTTTGTTTGGAAATTGGTAAGGGGGAGAAGCCGATTTTTTATAAATCGCCAACCACATTCGGTGCATAAAAGGGAAATGGCAAAGTTTTTTGATATTATTTCTGATATAACCTATCGTAAACCAAACTTGTTGAGAAAAAGCGATCTTTCTTGTCATTTTAAGATGTTAGATGACGATGATTTAACAATTTGCAGTGCCTACATAATTGGGAAAAAGAAATGATTTAAAAAGCAAACCCGGCATATTAGTTAGGGAGTTTATGTTCCATCTTAGAATTTCAAATAGTGCCCCAGTTTTGTTGGTTTACAATCGTTTGTTAGTAAAGCGAGCCCTGGGCGATGTATAGTTATCCCCAAAATTGGTCGAGGGGCTAGTTGATTTTCACCGACAGAGAAAATATCTTACTATGCCAAACAGCAAGCCCAAATGATTTGGCGGAGAAGATATTGGAGCTGAAAAGCGATCCTGAGTTAAGGGAAAAGATAGCCCGGGGCGGATACGATAAATTTAGAGAAAACGCTACACCTTTTACCTTAGGCGCTGAAATTTTTAAGCTAATAAGAGGTTTAAGTAAAAAATGAATAGGACTGTAATTTACACAGCAATTTTTGGAGACAAAGACACTCTTTTAGAGCCTCGATTTATTCCGCCGGGCTGTGATTTTATATGTTTTACTGATTCTGATGATTTTAAATCCCCTGTTTGGCAAATTAGGAAAGGGGAACCTGTATCAAATGATCCCGTAAGAAACGCTAGATTTTATAAAGTAATGCCCCACAGATTTTTAAGTGAATACGAATACAGTGTTTGGGTCGACGGTAACATATTGGTGAGGGGAGATGTGAATAAACTGATAGAGAAATATTTAGCCAAGGTTAATATCGCCTGTTTTAATCACGCTGAAAACAAAGCTGACCCGCGAAATTCTGTTTATGAAGAAGCAGAGGCTTTAGTAAAAATGGCCGCTAGGGGAAAGTTTAAAGACGACCCTGAAGTTATAAAAAAACAGATGGAGGCATATAAGGCCGCAGGTTTCCCCGATAATAATGGATTGATAGTTAGTATGGAGATGATCCGAAGGCATAATGAAGGAGATGTGATAAAGAGTATGGAAGATTGGTGGAATGAAATAAAAAACTACAGTCGGCGCGATCAACTGAGTTTTAATTATATTGCTTGGAAGAATAAGTTAAACTTTGTTTATATAAATGGCGATTCAAGGGATAACGAATATTTTCTTTGGCTTCCTCACAAGAACAAAAAATACTGGGATTCGCCTAAATAAATGTGCGGAATTAACGGATTTAACTTTAAAGACGAGAGCCTTATTAAGAAAATGAATGAGGCTACAAAACACAGAGGCCCTGACGGCGCCGGTATTTATCTTGATGACAATATATCCCTTGGCCATAATCTTTTAGCTATAACCGAAGATCCGGAGAATTCCCGCCAGCCAATTCAGTCAAGCGATGGGAATTATGTTTTGATTTATAATGGCGAAATCTATAACTATGTTCAACTGCGAAATAAATTAAAAAACGTAGGTGATGACTTCAGAACTAATAGCGACACAGAGGTTTTATTTCGCGGTCTCGTACGATATGGCGTAGATTTTTTGAGTGAGTTAGATGGTATGTTTGCTTTGGCATTTTACGACAAAAGAGCTGGCACCATTCTTTTGGCTCGTGATGGAGGGGGTATGAAACCGCTATATTTTTATAATCAAAGCGGTAAGCTTGTTTTTTCTTCGGAAATGAGAGGAATTTTTACCCACGATATAGACAGGCTTTTAAATCACAAAGTAGTTGGCATATTTTTTACTCTTGGTTATGTCCCCGGACCAGAAACATTGATTAAAAATATTCAAAAACTAAACCCTGGCCAATATATAGTTTTTAATACCCGCGGTGAAAAATTGAGAAGCGGTTGGTTTTACAGTAGAAATGAACAAATCAACCAAGATTTTGACCCTGATAAGCTTCGAAATATTATTGGGCGGTCAGTTCGCAATCATACTATGGGATTAAGACCTTTCGGTCTTTTCTTAAGTGGCGGTCTTGATTCAACAGTCGTTTTGTATGAGTTGGCTAGGATTAACAAAGGACTGATTAAAACATATACCACCCGTTTTGATTCAAGCAATCCGAAATACAACGAAGACGCTGATTTTGCTAAAAAACTTTGCAGTGAATATAATATTGAGCATCATGAACTCCTTGTAACTGAGAGTGATTTTATCAACGCAGTGGAGAGTGTAATTGAGACTATAGAAGAACCAAGATATAATCATTCAACCCCCGCTTATTGGCTCTTGATGCGTTATGCAAGCAGAGATGTTACAATAATTTTAAACGGAAGTGGGGGGGATGAGATTTTCTTGGGATATCCAAGATACATTTCGGCTGCTAATGTAGCTTCACGATATAAAAAATGGCCTGCATGGGCTCTAAATTTTTTATATTCTCTAAAAGCTTTTAAGACAGGACAATTAAAATTTGGGCACTTCCTGCATCTTGATAATCTTTTAACTCGATGGGTTTACATCCATAAAATAGATACCTTTATTAGAGATAGACGTTTTAATCTGCCTTTTAACGTTGATTTAAGCGAACTCACGATGTACTTGTCTCATATCGGCCATCCGGCGATAACAAGACCTTTGAGTGACAGCGTTAACGCTGTTGCAGAGTACGACAAGTTATTTTGGCTGGCCGACGAGGAGTTTTTAAGGACTGATAAAATTGCGATGCATTTTGGCATGGAGGGCAGATTTCCGTTTATGGCCCGAGATATTATGAATTTTGCTTATGGTTTACCTTCCGATGTTAAAATAAAACCGGAACTTAAAAACATTATCAGAAGGAGTTATAAAGGTTATCTTCCTGATTTTATAATCAACAAAGGAAAAACCGGTTGGAATGCTCCGGTGGCAGAATGGATGGATTCAAAATTTGGCATTATGGTCAAGGACGTTTTATCAAACGATTACTATCCGGAGACAAGTCGACTGTTTAATTTTAATTTTATCCGCAAAAATTTTATTGATGGTGTGAATAAACATTCATTAAAGAGTATTAAAAAGTTCTTGCCGATTTTTTATTTCCAGATCTGGGCCAGGAAGTTTAAGGTAAATATTTAACTTACTAAAATGCCTAAAGTTTCGGTAATTATTCCAACTCATAACCGCCCCGAATTGCTTAAAAGAGCGATAAATTCGGTTCTTGCCCAAACTTACCAAGATTTTGAGATTATTGTTGTAGATGATGGCGATATTTCAGCTGAAGATATTGTTAAGTCTTTTTCCGATTCAAGGATTAGATTTATTAGGCATGAAACGCCGCATCGAGGAGGAAGCGCTACGCGAAACACCGGAATCAAAAATGCAACCGGAGAATTTATTGCTTTTTTAGACGACGATGACGAATGGCTGCCGGAAAAATTAGAAGTGCAAATGCAGGAATTTGAAAATACTCCAGAGGATGTTGGCTTTTGTTTTTCTTCCGTTATCAATGATTTTGGCGGAGGCAAGGAACAAACCACAAGCGTCCCCGAAGGTGTCCACGATTTTTACGAGTTAGCGTTAAGAAGATTTAAGGGTTTTTTAACTGTTACCTTAATAATCAAAAAGAAGACTCTTTTCAATACAGGTTTGTTTGACGAAAATTTACCCAGCCATCAAGATCCGGATTTGATAATAAGGTTGGCTAGAAAATATAAGGGATTGGGGATTAATAAGCCGTTAGTTAGGGTAAGTATAGCAGAGGAAAGGGAACATATAGGGGGAGATCTGGCAAAGAGAATTAAAGGTCGGGAGATGATATTATCCAAATATATGGATGAATTTAAAAAAAGACCAAGCACTTTAGCTTATCACTATTTCCAATTAGGTCTTTGGTATAGAGACATTGGTCAGAAAAATAAAGCCAGAGAGTATTTTAAAAAAGCTCTGGCAGCTAAATTTAATTTAAGATATTTGTGGCATTATTTCGCAAACATATGAGATTTTCCAAAAAAGAAATTATATTTTTAGGGTTATTGATTCTAGTTAGTATATTAGTTGTTGTATGGATATACCCAGATTTTTCTTCCGTTGGAACTGACGGGGCGATAAATGCGTTAATAGGAAAAAATATTGTCGAAGGCCAAGGCTTTAGTTTATTTGGAGAACCCCATCTGATTTTTCCTCCTTTGTTGCCTATTTTAATAGCATTTTTCTTTCGTTTAACAAGTAATTTAGAACTATCTGCTCACTTATCGGTTATTTCTTTTGCTTTACTTTCGATACCGCTTTTTTACCTACTTGTTAGAGAATTATTTTCAGAAAAAGTTGCTGCTATATCAACGGCTTTTCTTGGGTTTAATGGAACAATAGTTTGGAGTTATTCAACTTTTGTGAATCCTGGTATACTGGTTGCTTCCTTTCTTTTGGCTTCAATACTCATTCTTTTGAAAACCGACAAGAATATAGAAGCAGGTAAATTAGACAAGATTGGTTTGGCATTTTTCATCCTAGGTGTGTTCATAGGTCTTGCTTACTTAGCCCGGCCCGAATTTTTCTTTTTATTTCCCATCCTTATGTTTTTTATGTTTTTTAATTACTACCGAATTTTCCAATGGGGAAAACTTATTTTAATTTTGTCCATGTTTTTAGCAGGGTTTTTGATCGTTTCTTTACCTTATATTTGTTTTTTGCATAACAATTTAGGATACTGGACTATAAGTGGTAAAACCAACGGTCTTGCTCTGCTCTTTACCGAGGTTAAAAATAGCGAAGAACTTGAGAGACCAGTAGGAAATAAATTATTAACCGCAATTATTTCCCCGCCGCCGGTAAATCAGAAAATAGCCGAGCTTATATGGTCTAACAAATTCTTCTTTTTAAAATCCTATTTTAAAAACCTTAATAATATTCAGAGATATACAGCTAGAACTTTCGGTATCTTGATGCTGTTTCTGGGTCTGGGCCTAAGAGAGTTTATTATTCGGAGGCGGCTTAGAGAACTTACCATTATTTTACTTTTCCTTACCCCGGTTTTAGTCGCAGCTTTTGGCGTTGGCGATCCGGCTTACTACACTACTCACTTTTACCCTTTATTAATAATATTTGTTGGGCTGGGAGTTTCTTCTTTCCATAGCGAAGTTTCTTCTCTTTTTAAACTGAATAGGTTTAGGAGCAGAATGCTTCTTAATATTTTGATGGCTGCACTAATTAGTTATTCTTTTTTTCCGGTTATTCAAGGGTATTTTTTCTTACCTGAGAACTATAAACCCGAAGAGTTTAAATTTTTAGGTACGTGGATGGCTAGTAATATCTCCGGGATAGAAAACGAAATTATTCTTGCCCGCAAACCAGATGTCAGTTTTTACTCAGGGGCAAAATGGCAGATTATTCCTTATGTAGAAACTTACGAAGAGCTAATTAGACTGATGAAGGTAAATAGGATAAAGTACCTTGTTGCTGACGATCGTTATTTTAAAGAGACAAGACCTCAGTTTAAAGAGTTACTTAACCCATTGAAAGCTCCCAAAAACTTTGAGTTGATTAAGTCAGTGGATTATAAAGATATGCATGCTTATTTGTATAAATTGAAATAGCATTCTTTATTTTTTTCTAACCACCAGAGCAATAAGGTAGCCATGTTTTTTTGCCCATTCATATTTACGCTCCAAGTACTCAAACGGCTTTAGTAAAATTTTTGTTATTTTGGTAAGCGGTTTCGCATATTTAAAAAAGAAAAGGTCCGCCATTCTTAATATGCCGGGCATAAAAAGTATCCCCGTTCTGTCTACTACTTCAAATCCGCTGTTTTTCAGAAGGTCTTCAAGCTCTCCCCAGCTAAAGGCTTTCTCGGGGCTGTAAGGATAGAGGTTAAAAATATCCATTATCCATACGATGAGAGGTCTCAGAAACGGATCGTAAAGATAGGGTACTCCTACTATCGCTTTTCCTTTAGGTTTTAAAACGCGGTATATTTCCCTCACTGCCTTCTCATAATCGGGGACGTGTTCTATCGTCCCCATAGTATAAAGGTAATCGAAATAATTATCGGGGAACCTTATATTCCTAATGTCTGATTGGATAAAAGTTGCCGGGAGACCTTCTTTCTTAAAGTTTTCCTTGCTTTTTTCCACGAGGTACTCCGAGATATCCAAGCCATAAATATCCATTCCTTCTTTTGCTGCCCAAGAAAGTATTTTAGTGTTATTCACCTCATTCCATAAGTCGAGTTTCAACAGTCTTTTCCCCCTGAGTGGGCTAAAATATTTTCTGAATAGATAAATTTCGCTTTGCCGATAGATTAACGTTGATGGTGCGGAAGAAAAATCCTTCAGTCTTTTAGCTTGCTCACTCCAATAGTTGCTTAGGCTTTCTAGATCAAATTTTTTTAGTCTCATTTTAACAAGTTCGAGTTGGTTATAATTGCGGTTCCTTTCCCTTGATTTTTTTCGTGATAGATAAACTCAAGATTCTTTTCTGGATTTTTTTGAAACGTCTTTTATTGCGTCTGTTGAATCGTTGTCTATTAACATTGTTTCTCTGTTTACCTTTTAAATTTTACAGCTTCGATGCAGCTTACTGCCTTTTCTATTGTTTCGGCCTTATTGTAATTTGCTACTAAAATTGAAAGTTGCATTTTTTTATGGTATTTTGGTAGGCAGTAGAATAATTGTATAGATTTAATTAGATTTAATCAAATTATGAAAGTACTTGCAACCGGGGCAACCGGTTTCGTAGGCAAAAACTTGGTGCCTCGATTATTAAAAGAAGGCCATGATGTTACAGTGTTTATAAGGGATTCAAGTAAAGAATCTTATTTTGCCAAGATCGGGGCTAAAGTGATAATAGGGGATTTTCATAATAAAAAAGCACTCCAAGCAGCCCTTGAGAATCAAGAAATTGTAGTTCATTTAGTTGGAACATGGAGAGTATGGGGGATGACTAGTAAAGAAATTGACCACCATAATGTGGAACCCCTGCGTTTAATAATCAACACTGCTCCTCAAAGTATCAAGCGCATAGTTTTTCTTAGTTCGGTTCATGTTTATGATTTAACCACCAAAAAGAATATTGATGAAAATTCTCCGCTCAAACCGTTTAATGAATATGGTGCAAGCAAGCTCAGAGCCGAACAAATTCTTATAAATAGTGGGATTCCATTTACTATCCTCCGATCGGGTATAATCTATGGCCCGGGAGACCAAAAAGGATTCATTCCAAATTTATTAAAAAATATAAAAGGCAGCTTTGTATTTTTGCCAGGGGATGGTTTGAATAAATTTCATCCGGTGTTCGTTGATGATGTGGTTGACAGTATTGTTCTTTCTGTTTCTAGCAAATCTAAATCCGGCATTTATAATATAGTTGGCCCCGAGTACCTTACGATAAATGATATCATTAATTGTATAGAAAGCCTTCAAAATAAAAAGTTTATCAAAATTCACCTCCCAATCTTTTTGCTTAAGCTCGCCGCTTTTATTTTTCAACTTTTTAAAAAGAAAGAGCCATTAATTACTAAGGACAAGATATTTATCACAACTGCCTCAAGAACATTCTCTTATAAAAAAGCCCAAAAGGAACTGAATTACAATCCCAAAGTTAAATTTCGGGAAGGAATGAGATTGACCCTTGTTCATCTTGCCGAAGCAGGCCTGATATCCAGAGGTCTTTTGGGCACAAATATAAGTATTATCTCTAGGTTAGCGAAATCTTTACCTACTCCATTTTTTTTGTTTGATGAAAATATCCTTATCAAAAATTTCAAACTTTTAGAAGAATCAATTAGAAAAAATTATCCTTTCTTTAAAATTTTTTATTCGGCGAAAACGAATTATGAGATACCTATTTTGAAGGCCTTAAATCAAAATGGGTCTTTTTTGGAGGTGGCTTGCGGTCATGAACTATTTGTCGCCAAGAAGGCAGGATTCAGGGGCCATCAAATATGTTTTGACGGGCCGGTAAAGACCGATGAAGATTTAGAATACGCTATAAATGAGGACGTTTCCATTATAAATTCAGATTCTATTTTAGAAATTGAAAGAATTAACAGGATTGCTTCAAGATATGGGAAAATTGTTAGAGTGGGGCTTAGAGTGGATTTGGGCATTAGCAGTTTTTTGAAAGGACCAGCTGAAATTATGATTAAGAAATTTGGCATTTCTTATAAAAAAGCAGTCGAAATTTTCAAACAAGCTAAAGCTTATCCCAACGTAATTTTAGCTGGCATACATTCTCATATAGGTTCGCAGATTGAAAGCCCCGACTATTTTTTGAAGGCAATTAAAAAACTAGTGAATTTAGCTTCTGAACTTGAAAGAGAGGGAATAATTTTACAAGAGATTAATATCGGCGGTGGCATTCCCTCACCCAGTTTGGATAAAACCGGAATTTTAAATCTGGTTTTTAGCGGTATTTTGCCCGATCGTGGAGTGCCTTCTATTGATGTTTTTGGAGAAACGATCAGCTATTCTTTTGCCGAGGAGGTCAAGAAACTGCGTTATCCGCTTGTTCTTGGGCTTGAGCCTGGCCGTTCAATTTCGGGTCCCATGGGCATATTAATTTCTAAAGTTGTTTATCTTAAAGATAATTGGGTTTTCCTTGATGCTAGCACCTATTCTTTGCCAGAATCTATATTCTTTGCTAGGAGAAAATTTATTGTTTTGGACAAAGTTATTTATCTGTCCAGATCAAAATATAATCTGGCCGGTGCTAGTTTAAATAGCGCTGATGTTTTTGCCTTCAATGAGAAACTACCGCAATTAGAACGAGACGATGTAGTGATTATTATGGATGCCGGTGCTTATTCAATATCAAGAAGTACCCAATTTACGGTTTTAAACCCGCCTGTTTATCTTCTAAACCGAGAGGGTAAATTGTTTTTGATAAGACGAAAAGGAGAATACCAAGATTTACTGAACCAGACTATATATCCACCAGCTGGCCCAATTGAAGATTTTAGCAGTTGCAGTATTTTCGATTTATAGTGGAATAAAGCCTTTGATGTTTTTTTATCTGAAATAGATGCCCAGTTTTTTGTTAAGTCAGGAAGTTTTGGCTTGATACGGAAATTGAGATAGTGATCTCTAGGATGAGTGAACTAGATTAAGTCTGACAGAATAAAGAAGATAAAATGGAGAAAATAAAAAATTTTATAAAAAGCCTTGGCAGTAGCCGTTATCTAATTCACAGAATTCAAAAACGTTTTATTGTCAATTTTGTTAAATCAAGAAATTTTAATACGGTCGTGGATGTCGGGGCAGGAAAATCCCCATACAGGAAATTTGTAAAGTGC
>Ga0078972_1010387_pt1 | contig 17439 bp, 15 predicted proteins | sample YelNatPaOPGAMG01_FD_67568 | JGI IMG/M metagenome (GOLD analysis project Ga0078972, IMG submission 67568) | Hot spring thermophilic microbial communities from Obsidian Pool, Yellowstone National Park, USA - OP-RAMG-01 (SPADES assembly) (version 2) | ecosystem: Environmental > Aquatic > Thermal... | reverse complement strand
CCTCACCCCCCAGTTCAACAGGATGGGGTTCGTGGGGTCAGTGACATCATAGGAGTAATCAAATGTTCCTCCGTGGAGATAGACATACCTCTTGCCGTTGTATTCCCACGCGGCTATGCCATAGGCCGGCTCATAGACCTCATAGACCGAATCCCTGTGAACCATGAACATGTGGGCGGGGTTGGAGAGGTCATAGGTATTCCACCTTGTGTATGGTATAGAACAATCGGTGTCAAACCAGTATGGATAGCAAAAGGAACGGGCATAACCCCCACCTCCTATAGCAGATATGAGCTTGGGGTTGTCGGGATGTGACACATTTACAGAGGCTATTGAACCGAATCCGTAAAGCACGGTATCGTGCCTCCCGATGCCCTGTCCCCACATTGTATCTGGCTTAACGGGACCCTCATAATGGTAAGGACAACTATGTAAAGATGGATTTAAAGGATCAGAGATATCCATAACCCACAGCTCAAAAATGTATCCCTTAGAGCCATAACCTCCCCACCATACATATAGAAAATCTTCCACAGTGGTCACCGAAAGACAAAACATCGCAGGATGTCCTATCCTCTTGTAGAGCCGTGGATTTGTAGGATCACTTATATCTATCACTATGATGCTATCCCTCCAGTCGGTGCTCCCACCGCTCGCGTAAACCACTTTTCCATCTCTTGATGCGGCCAGGGAGCTCACCTCCCCCACCGAATCCACCCAGCCCACGAGCTCAACATTGTAGCCTCCTTTGGTTTGGGGCAGGGCCTTGGGGCGGTCATCCCACGGCTTTACCTCCTGTGCCGAAAGCAGAAACAAGGCAATTGCGATCATGGCTTCCACTTCCTTTGAAGATTACCTCCAAATGATAAAGTTTTTTCCGGCGCTGATCAAGGAAAGCCTTGAGCAGTATCCTTGCGCCCGCGCGGGCTAGTGCACCATAATAATCCTCTGAAAAGGGGTGAGAGCATGGTGAGAAAAACCATCTTATTCGCCGTTGCGGTGGCCATTTACCTCCCTGCCTGCGGCAAGGAGTCCGGCCGCAAGCACGAGCTCGCCTACAAAAAAGCGGAGGAGCTCCTCAAGAAGGGGAAGCTGGCTGAGGCAGAGGCCCAGTATCGCGAGGCCATAAGGCTCAAGGAGGACTACGAGGAGGCCTACACGGGGCTCGGACTCCTCCTAATGCAGGAGGGGCGCTATAATGAGGCGGATTCCTTTTTGACCAAGGCCGTCTACTACAACCCTTCAAACCCATCGGCTCACTACAACAGGGCCGTGCTCATGAACAAGATGGACAGGAACAAGGAGGCCGAGGACGAGTTCAAGGCCGCGCTAAAGCTTAGGCCCGATTATCCGGAGGCGCATGTGGGTTACGGCGCACTTCTATATAAGCAGGGCTTGAACGAGGCCGCTGAGCTTGAATTCAAGGAGGCTGTGAGGATTGACCCGGACTGCGCGGAGGGCCACCTTTACCTCGGAGCGGTCTATGACCTTACCTGGCGGAGGGACGAGGCCATAAGGGAGATAACAAAGGCCCGCGACCTCTTCAAGGCAAAGGGCGACACAGCGGGCGTTAGGGTGGCAGAAGAGGCGCTGAAGAAGGCGAGGACCCCAAGGTGAAATAGTTATGCCATGATATCCGTTGTGATCCCCTGCCATAACGAGGAGCCTGTCCTGGATGCGCTCATGTCCAGGCTCATGCCGGTGCTTGAATCCCTTGGCGAATACGAGCTGGTTTTCGTTGATGACGGCTCAACTGACGGAACCCTCGCCAAACTTGAAGGATACGCCAGAACGAACCCTTCCGTAAAGGTGATATCATTCAGCAGGAACTTCGGGCACCAGGCCGCCATATCCGCTGGGATAGAGCATTCTTCGGGCGATTGCGTCATCACCATGGACGCTGACCTTCAGGACCCTCCCGAGGTTATCCCTTCAATGGTTGAGAAGTGGAGGGAAGGCTTTCAGCTCGTCTACGGCTACAGGGTTTCGCGAGGAAAGGACACCCCGTTCAAGAGCCTCACCGCGAGGCTATTCTACTGGCTAATGAGGGCAATCTCCGGGGTTGATGTTCCTCAGGATTCCGGGGACTTCAGGCTCATGGACAGGGCCGTTGCCGACCAGGTGAGGGGGCTCAAAGAACACCACAGGATGCTCAGGATATTCACGGCCTGGACCGGCTTCAGATCAACCGGCGTGCCATATGAAAGGGGGGAAAGGGTCGCCGGCCGGACGAAATACACCTTGGGCAGGATGATCAGGTTCGCTTGGGACGGGATAACCTCCTTCTCGTATAGGCCCCTTCAGATGGCAACATGGCTCGGCCTGGCCTCGGCCTTTTTCGCTTTCGCCGGGATCGTTTGGGTTATAGTAGTGAAGGTTCTCGGCCGGGCGGTCCCCGGCTGGGCCTCCCTGGCGATCCTCGTTCTCTTTCTCGGAGGGATCCAGCTCCTCGTCCTCGGGATAATCGGCGAATACCTCGGCAGGATATACGACGAGGTAAGGGCGAGGCCGCTTTACATAATATCCAAGAAAATAAATTTCTGAATCAATATACCTTCCTTATGATGACGCCCCTGAAGTAGTGCAGGAGTATCTCCATGTAATTCTTGCCCTCGTTTGCCATGACCCCCGCGCCTACCTGGCACATGCCTGAGCCGTGGCCGAAACCAGCGCCCCTGATGACAAGCCTCTTGCCTTCTTTCTCAACATAGAAGAGCGCGCTCGGGAGGCCCAGGGCCTTGCGAATGTTGAACTCGCCCTCAATGCTCAGGGTTCTCTTGCTACCTTTGATGACGAGCTTAATCGCCCTCCCGCCCGGACCCCTCTCGGCAACCTCCATAAGGCTCACCCAGCCCGGATCGCTCCCCGTGTTCTTAGCCACGACCTCGCCCCAGTAAGCCCCCGTTCCCGATCTCTCCCACCTGAAGTATGATTTAGCATACCTGAAGCTGGGCGGGAACTCGTGGGTTTTCGGATTGCACCAGGCATCCGGCGGGTTATCTATGAAATTCTTAACATCAAGCGCGAAGGTATCCGGGGAGTCCGGCCTCGCCCCGGTTCCGGGTATCTCCTCCCCCCAGACAGCCTGCGAGCTCTCAAGGTAGCCGCCGCAGGAGGCGTGAAACGGCGCCTTTATTATCCTCTCTCCGAAGAGCAGAACGCACCCTCTTGTCTCATCAACCGCGGAATCCACCCGAGCGGAAGTCCCGCCGACACCTTTGTAGACCTGGGTGAATACATCGTCCGTGAGATCGTATGGCTCGCCCGTGAGCATGAACTTCTTTCCCCAGACGAAGAAGGCATGGCACCTTGCCAAAACAGCCTGCGCCTTCAGGGCCTCCTTGGGAAAGCTCGGCCCCATCTCATACGGAAGCACCCCCCTTATGTAATTCTCCATCTGAACCTCGTTGACCAGCACGATCCCATTCCCGTCGGAGGAGGGCAGAAACTCAAGGATATCTGGGTATCGGTTTCCAATTATCTCAATGGGTTTTCCGGATATCATCCTTAAGGGTGCCTGTGCCACAACCTTCGCCTCGCCATCAGGAGAAAGAAGCTCAAGGGTCCCTGAGGCGGGTTCCTCCAGGAGCTTTACCACGGCCATGCGGGGCCTCGGCGCATCCCTCATGGCCTCGGCCTCGCTCCGGTATGGCCCGACGAGGACAGCGAAATCCCTCATGTCTATGGTCTCAGCCTGGAACGCGAACACCTTTCCCATAGGCATGAGGAAGCTCCGCGGGTATCCCCTTTGAATGAGCGACAGAACCGTGTCCGCGGCGGCTGATGAGTCCGGGCCGCGCCAGACCATCATCCAAAACTGGAACCTGGCCGGCCTGAGAGAGTTTGCCCTCACCCTCCAGGTCCCAGGCCACCCCTTGAAAACCCCCTGGTTCCCGACCATTACCCAGAACGAGTCCCTCGCCTGGAGCTCAAAGGATTGCCTCTGCTCTATGCCCACGCGGACAAAGGGGCCCAGGGGCGAAAAGCATTCAACCGTGCCTCGCGGAGGGGGATTTTCCTCCCGCGCGCCTAGGGGTAGCGATTGGATGGGCTGGGATGCTTCTCTGGGCGCGCAAGAGAGCGCGAGAAGTGCAAGCCACAGCGTTCCCCTCAAGGCGTTATATTATGGGCGGCCGGGCCGCCCCGGTTCAAATTGCCTTCGCCAGCTCCAGGAAATTCCTGGCCAGAATTTCTCCCTGTTCGGAAAGGGCTGACTCCGGATGGAACTGAACCCCCCAAACGCCCAGGCGCTCCTGCTCAAGCGCGGCGAGGTCCCCGTCCTCGTCAAAGGCGGTTGCCCTTAGCCCGGCCGGCAGGGGCAGGTCAAGCACAAGGGAGTGATACCTAACGAATCTGGCGGGGTTCCCGATCCCGCGGAACAGGCCATTCCCGTCGTGTTTAACCCTGGATATTACTCCGTGGACCACGCGGCTCGCGCGCCTCGTTCTGCCGCCCATTGCTACGCCTATGATCTCGTGGCCGAGGCATATCCCGAGGACCGGAACCCTGCCTGCTATCTCAAGAAATAGCCTAACGCTCTCAGGGACATCCAGCGGGCTGTGGGGCCCAGGGCCGAGGATCACGGGGCCGTTGGCGAGGCAATCCTCAGGTGAAACCTCAGCGTAATCCTTGACCAAAACATCCTGGCCCAGCGCCTTAAAAAGGTGATATATGTTGTATGTGAAGGAATCCCTGTGGTCAACTATGAGCACACGGAGATTATAGAATCCAGCGCCCCCCTTCTGCCAGTTCTCGCACGAGATTGTCATTATGTGTTATAATTTGACCTCACGGGAGGTTTTTGAGATGAGTATACTTGTAACCTGTTGCCTTCTATCTCAAGGGTATTGGGACGATAACTCACGGGCTGAGTTCCTCGCAGGCAATGAGCTTTGGTATGCCGGGGCTCAGGGGAGGGTCTCGGCCCTGGGGGTGAACCTGTGGGCATCCGCGGCTGGTCTCAGGCTTCTCGGTCAGGATTATGACCTGAACAACGATGGCTCGCTTGATGCGTCTGTATTCGGCGCTGGTGCCGGCACAGCGAGGGTTCTCTACGGCCCCGGGTTCGGAACGGATACCAGATTCACTACCCAATCTGCAGAGGGGATGGGCATAGCTGACCTGAACGCCAACGGCATCCCGGAGGTGGTGATCGGCGAGCAGAACGGCACCCAGAGCTACATATACTGGGACATGAACCCCTCCTCCGCGACCCAGCTTGGCTTCGGCGGCGCTTGCTACGGCGTGGCTATAGGAGATTTGAACGCCGACGGCTCGCCCGATATCGTGCTCGCTGGCTACGGCCCTCAGAGCAGGATATACTGGGGGCCTGGCTACACGACATCCCAGGCCTTTGATAATGAGAGCTCCTGGGACCCGTTCATCGCCGATGTCAATCTTGACGGCCGCCCGGACATCGTCCTTCCCAGGTCATACGCCAGCGTCAGGGTATTCTGGGGCCCTAGCTTCACAAGCTATCAGGAGATAGCCTTCTCAAACACAAAGGCCTCGGCTGTGGCGGATGTCAACTACGATGGCTGGCCCGACATCATCCTCGGATCATACAGCGACGGCGTGAGGGTCTACTTCGGCCCCGGCTTTTCGTCCTCGTGGGCGCTTGCCGGACCCACGAATGTTCAGGACCTTGAGGCTGAGGATATTGATGGGGACGGATACATTGATGTGGCGGCATCAGGGAGCGCTGACGGCAAAACGAGGATATGGTGGGGCCCAGCGCTTACGAGCTTCACCGATCTCTCTGCTTCCGCGGCCGACGGGGTTGACCTCCTTGATCTGGACAACGACGGAGACCTTGATGTGGCTACTCCATCCGGTTCCTCCTCCTTTTACATATATCGGAACAACGGCTCAAGGAGCTTCTCTCTTTGGCAGAATGTCTCTCTGCCCTCTTGGGGAGGAGCCTACGCCGATCTCAGGAAATACGAGGAATTCGGAAACGCTTACACGAGAACCCCCGCTTTTACTTACCTTTCCAGGACCTTCACCGGCCCATCAACATATAGGATGGATTCCCTAAGGTGGTGGGCAGTGGTTCCGACCGGCGTGACGCTGAGGCTCTGGCTCAGGGCATCGGATGATCAGGCGGCCTGGACCTCCTGGAAGGAGGTCTACAACGGCCAGCACATAACCGATCCTGAATTCAACTGCAGGAAATTCTACCAGTATTCCGCGGTTATAACGACCGACGGCAGGAGGAGCTCGGACTTCCACCTTGATTCGGTGAGGCTATACTATGCTGATTGCGCTGTCGGCAACGAGGAATCCGCGCCCTGCGATTATCTTGCGGTTAAGGGAGGGATGGCTATCGTGAATGTGGTAGCCGATCAGGGTTTTCTCGGGGTCTATGACCTTGCGGGAAGGCCGCTCAAGGCTTTCGCGCTCAGGAGGGGCAAGCACGAGCTGAACTGGGCAGAGGGGCTTTCGTCCGGACTTTATATCCTTGTAGCGAGGTATGACGGCACCGAGAGCGTGAAGGCTGTCATGGCGAGATAGGCTCCGGGAAATCCTGGAACCGCGCCCTTCTGAAGCTTTAGAATAATCAGGGTTATGCTTGAGGAAATTTATTCGGATACCAGGGAGCGTATGGCCAAATCAACCGAGGCCTTCCGCCAGGAACTCGGAAAGATAAGGACCGGAAGGGCCTCACCCCAACTTCTTGAAGGCATAAGGGTTGACGCATACGGCTCATCGGTCCCAATTAACCAGGTTGCCACAATATCCGTTCCGGAGGCGAGGCTAATCGTGCTTTCCGTGTGGGACAGGTCCCTGGTCGGCGAGGTTGAAAGGGCCATACTCAAATCCGGGCTCGGCCTCAATCCACAGGTGCAGGGCAACCTGATCAGGCTACCGGTTCCGCCCCTGAGCGAGGAGCGCAGGATGGAGATGGTGAAGCTGGTGAAGAAGATGGCAGAGGAGGCAAGAATAGCCGTGAGGAACATCCGCCGAGACAGCATAGAGATGATCAGGGAGCTTGAGAAGGCGAAGGAGATATCGGAGGACGACCGCCGCGCCGCGGAGGCTGAGATACAGAAGATAACAGATGAGTTCACCCAAAAAATAGATAAGATACTCGCGGACAAGGAAAAGGAGCTCACAGAGTTTTGAGCCTCTCTCGTGTTCCAAGGCACCTGGCCATCATCATGGACGGCAACGGCCGTTGGGCTACCCAGCGCGGCCTGCCTCGGATAATGGGCCACAGGGCCGGCATAGAGTCGGTGAGGGAAGTGGTCAAAGCCTGCAGGGATACGGGGATTGAGTGGCTCACCCTCTTCACCTTCTCCTCGGAGAATTGGAGGCGCCCCAAGGAGGAGGTCTCTTTTCTGATGAACATGCTCCGCGAGCTCCTCGCGAGGGAGACCGAGGAGCTCCACAGGAACGGGGTAAGAATACGCTGTATGGGGAGAACGACCATGCTCCCCGCGGAGGTTCAGGAGGAGCTCGCGAGGGCTATGGAGAAAACCAAGGACAATACCTCGTTGAACCTTGTGCTCGCGCTGAGCTACGGCGGCCAGGCAGAGATAGTTGACGCGGCGAGGACCCTGGCCGAGCGAGCCCTTGCTGGAGAGCTTGATCCGGCCAACATAAATGAGGAGGCATTCCAGACCTGCCTCTACATCCCGGAGATGCCCCCGGTTGACCTTCTCATTAGGACATCTACGGAGCTCAGGATCTCAAACTTTATGCTCTGGCAAATAGCATACGCGGAGCTCTATTTTACCGAGACACTATGGCCGGATTTTCGCAAGCCCGATCTGCTCAAGGCAATAGAGGATTTCGCGAGGAGGGAGAGGAGGTTCGGGTCAGTGGGCGGTTCCGATTCCCTGGAGCAATAAGAGGCGGCGCCAAACGAGCGAGCATTATACTTTCCCCGTGAAGGTAGTCGTGCTCGGGGGTGCTGGTTTTATAGGCTCGCACCTCGTTGATGTCCTCGTGGAGGCTGGGCACGAGGTTCTGGTCATTGATAACCTCTCAAAGGGCAGGCTTGAGAACATCGCGCACCACATTGGCAAAAAGGGGTTCGCTTTTTACCGGGAGGATGTCCTTGAAGCCCGAAGGCTCTTTGAGCTCGCGCCGGAGGCCGGGGCGGTAGTGCACCTCGTCGCTCACAAGATACCGAGATACGAGAGCGCCCTGAAGACCCTCACCCTCAACACCCAGGCAACGGTCAACGCTCTTGAGCTCGCGCGCGAGCGCGGGGCGCGGTTCATCCTCGCCTCAACCTCCGATGTATACGGTAAAAGTCCGGATCAGCCGTTCAGGGAGGAGGGGGACCTTTTGCTCGGCCCGTCGGTATCAAGGCGGTGGGCATACGCCGTCTCCAAGATATACGACGAGCACCTCACAATCGCTTACGGGGATGAGTTCGGGCTTGATTATGTCATACTGCGCTACTTCGGAACCTACGGCCCCAGGCAGTACCTTGACTGGTGGGGAGGGCCGCAGGGGGTTTTCCTGGACGCGATCTTCCGGGGGCGCGAGATAGAGATCCACGGGGACGGCAAGCAAACTAGGTGCTTCACCTATGTCGTGGACGCCGCCAGGGCAACCGCGAGGGCGATAACGGCCCCGGAGGCCCGCGGCCAGATAATAAATATCGGAAACCCTGAGGAGATAAGCATACTTGACCTCGCCCGGCTCATCCACAAGCTCTCCGGGGTCAAGGAAGAGCTGAAAATAAGGTTCGTGCCATACTCATCCTTTACCAAGAACTACGAGGATCCGAGGCGCCGTGTCCCTGACATTTCAAAGATGAAAGCTCTCCTGGGATATGAGCCGGAGGTTAGCCTGGTTGAAGGGCTTGAGAGGACGATAGCTTGGTATAGGAAGGAGCACCTTGCATCTTTCCGGCCCAGAACCCTATAATATCTCCAGAAGCAAACGGGAGGTTTTATGATGATATACCTTATAGCTGTTCTATCCTTTGTGGACAGAGGACTAATGATAGGCGGCGGCTGGAACGATGGCCAGGAGGCTGATATATACGCGACTGGCTTCAGTCAGTATGCGAAGTATGTCCTCCGCGGCAACTTCACCTCAACCGCCGCCTCTGCCTATATGACCGGCGGAACCGTAAACTTGAACCTGAGCGGCATTCCTAGCGGAGCGACCGTTGTTGCGGCTTATCTGTTCTGGACTGGCCAGACCAATGTGCTGGATGAATTCGCGAACATCAGCTTCGCTGGAAATCCGATAACCGGAACGGTCGTAGCCTACGATTGCTCGGATTGCTGGGGCACCAACTACAACTCCCTCTATGCCTGCAATGTTACGCCATACATCAGGGGGAACGGGAGCTATGCGGTCAGCGGGTTTCAATCCCTCGGCAATGCTGTTCCGGGCGTCAACGGCTTTACCCTCTTGGTGGTCTATTGTGACCCTAACCCCACGACCGTCCGAACCGTATCAATATGGACCGGGGATATTGACCTGGAGGGCTGTGGTCCGGTTGATACCTTCTGGGTTCAGACCGGATTCCAGGCTACGAATCCGATAGGCGATGCCAAGGCGGCACTTACAGTAAGCGAGACCCAGGACAACATCCAGAACTTCGCCCGCTTCAACGGCAATTTCGTTGCTTATTTTGACGGCACTAACCCCGGCAACCACTACGGGCACTGGGAGGGAAACCCGTCCGCGTGGATGAGTGGCGGCGATGTTTCAGCTACCTGGTATGTGGAGAGGGCGTGCGGAGATGGCTGTGATTGCATAGCCCCGGTAATCTCTGTGATAAGCGTCACCTCCACCGAAAACGAGACCTACAACTGCGTTCTTGAGGTGGAGGAGGGTCAACCTGTCCTGCCAGGGAGGCCCAGGATAGCGCGCCTTGTCCCCGGAGGGATCATCCTCGCCGGGAAGCCGGGGACATTCGCTGATATTGCTCTCTACGACCCGACCGGAAGGACAGATGGCTACGCGAGAATAACCTTCCCTTCCTCAGGTGAAGCCTTCCTGCCTGCAGAGAAGGGGATATGGTTCCTCGTCTCCAAGGGCTTCGGCCCTGTAGGAAAGGCAATTATAAGATAAGTATGTGAGGGATTTGAAAGGGTTTCTCTCCGAGCGGTTCGGGATCACAGATGGGTTCTGGGAGGGGCTTAGGCTAAGCGTTCACAACAGAGAGGCCTGGGTTTCAACCCGGGAGGTCGCCGAGCTTGATGCCCCGGTTCTCAGAAGGGGGATAATGCTGGCGCGCAAAACATCGGACAGCTGGAAGCTCACGGCGGAGGGCGCTATGGCGATCGGGAAAAGCGCCAGGCTTTGCGTGATTGAGCTTGAGGAGAGCGAGGCCCTCGCGTTTCTTTCGGGTCAAAACCTCTCCGGAGAATTCCCCTGGCCGGAGGGGCAGGTTATAGTCCGCTGGAAGGGTTTTCCCATCGGGGTTGGGCTTCTCAGGGGCGGGGTCGTCAAGAACCAGCTCCGGCTCTCAAGGAGGCTTCCGGCTAAAAAGAGATGAAGAGAATGTGTTTTGGGCCGAGCGAATACCGAGGCCTTCACATATACGCCCCGCCCGGCACCCACGAGGATATATTTGAGAAGGTCGCGCAATACATTCCAAGAGGTTCCAGGGTGGCGGACATCGGCGCCGGAGCCGGCGCTTTCAGCATGAGGCTCCTGGATGCCGGATACGAGGTGACGGCCTTTGATCTGGCCCCCGAAGATTTCAAGGTAAATGGCGTGATGTGTCTCAGATGCGATCTCACTGATGAGAAGAGCCTGGACTCGCTCGCATCAAGTTTCCGTGGGTATTTTGATGCTGTCGTGAGCATAGAGGTTTTGGAGCACCTCACTGATCCGTGGAGGCTCGTAAGTTTCTCCAAGGCCCTTCTCAGGAAGGGGGGCTATCTTTTCGTTTCAACGCCGAATATCCTAAATCGCTTGTCAAGGGTATATTACCTTTTTAAGGGCAGGTTTTATATGTTTGAGTTTGATTATGAGGCGTATCTGCGGGGCAATGTAGCCTTCGGGGGGCCGAGAACCGGCCACATAAACCCCGTGAGTGAGCCGGAGCTTGAATACATCTTCAAACACTGCGGCTTCAGGACTATTGAAACCGCGCCCATAGCCAAGATTGATTTCCTAAAGGAGATTATGAACCCCGACGCGAGACTGAAGACCAAGATGTTTCTCCTCGGAGCGATGCTCATCACAGTGCCGATACCCATGGGCAGACTGAAGAACAGCCATTCTTACCTGAAAATAGGGCTCTTGGAGTGAGGCTCGCGCAAGGCATGGGTTATAATATCACGATGCGCGTTCTGGTGACCGGAGGCGCTGGGTTCCTGGGCTCCAGGTTCGTGCGACTTTTGGCCGAGGAGCGCCCTGAGTGGGAAATAACCGTCCTTGACAAGCTCACATACGCCGGGGACATGAGGAGGCTCAGGAACCTCCGCTTTCACTTCATACACGGGGACATCCTGGACCAGAGCCTTCTCGTGGGGCTTCTCGTGGATCACGAGGTTCTGGTTCACTTTGCCGCGGAGACCCATGTTGACAGGTCAATAGCCAGGCCCGGAGATTTCATCAGGACGAATGTCCTCGGCACCCAGACCCTCCTTGAGGCCGCCCGGCTGGCTTGGGAGGGCGGGGGGCTTTTCCTTCATGTATCAACGGACGAGGTCTACGGGCCTGTCCCGCAGGGTGCTGCGAGCGAGAGCTGGCCACTTTTGCCCTCGTCACCCTATTCTGCGAGCAAGGCCGGAGCAGAGGCATTCGTCATGGCCTACCAGAAGACCTACGGCCTCAAGGCAATTGTTGTCCGGCCTTGCAACGGCCTGGGCCCCTTTCAGCACCCGGAGAAGTTCATTCCGAGGATGATCGTGAGGGCTTCTCTCGGCAAACCCCTCCCGGTCTACGGCACTGGCAAGCAGAGGAGGGAGTGGCTCTGGGCGGATGATATAGCGAGGGCAATCCTCGTTGTTCTTGAGAGGGGAAAGCCCGGCGAAACCTACAACATAGGCTCCGGCCACGAGGAGGAAAACATCTCTGTCGCGAGGAGGATAATTGAGGCCCTTGGCGCGAGCCCTGACCTCGTCCAGCATGTTGAAGATAGGCCCGGCCACGACATCCGCTATTTCATGGACTCCAGCAAGCTAAGGGCACTCGGCTGGGAACCTTCTCGCTCGTTTGATCAAGCCCTCTTGGAGACCATTTCCTGGTTTGCCGAAAACCGCTGGTGGTGGGAGGGATGGGCTGAGGAGATATAGCTCTTAAACCTTGTCCCACCCCCGCCTGTGGGTTTAAATTTTGCTCATGATCCTACTTCTCCTGTCCCAGGTGCTCCTTGATACGGCGGAGACCGCCGCGCTCAAAGGTGCCCTCGCATACCTGAACCTTACCGCCGAAGACCTCTCCTACAACAAGGATTGGGCCGACCGCGACTCCTTTAGGCTCAAGGCCGTTGACAGGCTGATGGCCAGGCCGCTGAATGTGCCTCCTTTTGCTGATTCCCTGCGGGGAGAGATAACGAGATCCTCCGGCAACCCCACCCCAGCCATTTTCCTCGGATTCTCACTCCTGGACGCCGGGCTTTCCCAGAAGGACACCCTGGAGATGCGCAAGAGGTTTGAGAAAGCCACAGGGGGCAAGAAGGGCTGGGAGGCAAGGCTGGCATACTTCAAGTCCGCTTGGGATGAGGCCGAATCCCACAGGCAAAAGGCGTTCTCGCGGCTCACCCGGCCTCAGGTTGACACCCTGCTCTATTATGCCCTCTCGTTCTGGGCAGACGAGGGCGACACCCTCTTGGATACCCTGAGAGGATGCCTGCTCCGGGAGTTCGGCACCCAGGCCGATACCTCGTGGTGCGATGACTCCTCCAGAATACTTGAACTTGCGGCTATGATTGACTGGCACGAGCTCGGGCTGGCCGCGCTCGCCTTCTCAATGGGCGTGGGCGAGGCCCTCGCATACTCGCAGGAGATTCCCGAGGGCAGATACTCCCTGGGACAGTGGAGGGTCCTGGTCAGGGGAGAGGGGGACGATGTCTATCCCCCAGAGACAACGGCCCTCTACAACCTCATAGTAGACAAGCTCGGCAACGACACCTATTACGGCAGGCCCGGAGGCGCTATCGGCTTCCTGGACAAGCCCCTCTCGTGTATAATTGATCTTTCTGGCAACGACGCGTATCTCGCGACCAGATTCGTTTCCCTGGGCGCGGGGCTCATGGGCTTTGGCGCGCTGGTTGACCTTTCAGGGGATGACCTTTTCCGCTCCACTCACTACGCTTTAGGGATGGGGCTTTTTGGCGCCGGATTCCTTCTTGATAAGGCCGGGGACGACCTTTATTACTCAGGTTTCTTCGCTCAATCTGCGGCCATGTTCGGAGCGGCTTATCTCTATGAGGGCGGCGGGGACGATGCGATGAGGGCTTTCTCGTGCGCTCAGGCATTCTCCTCTGTCAAGGGTTGCGCTATTCTGGACGAGGCTGGCGGAGACGATGTCTATTACGCGGGAGGGGAATACCTGCACAAACCCCTCCTTGAGTACAATTACAGGGCATTCGCTCAAGGCTATTCAATCGGGATGAGGCCCCGCGCCTCCGGGGGCATATCGGTTCTCCTGGACCGTGAGGGCAACGACCTTTACCAGGGCGAGGTCTACGCGCAGGGTTGCTCTTACTGGTATTCCCTGGGCATACTCCTTGACCTTTCTGGCGATGACTTCTATTCCGCGGTGCAATACGCGCAGGGTTCGGGCATCCACCTCTCGGTCGGGCTTCTCGGGGATTACTCAGGCTCGGATCACTACTACTCCCGATTCGGGCCATCGCAGGGAGAGGGCCACGATCTAGCGGTGGGCTGGCTCATTGATAAACGCGGGAACGACAACTACCAGGTCTCAGGCGGCCTTGGCGTCGGGCTTACTAACTCCGTAGGGATATTCGTTGATTCAGGAGGGGACGACACATATTCAACGAGGGAGGAGGTTGGCATTGGCGACGCTAACAGGGCTCGCGACGCTGGCGGGGTGGGGGTCTTCCTCGATCTTGGGGGCAAGGACACCTATCCAACGGGAACCCCTTGCAGGAACGGAAGGGCCTGGACGAGGGGGCTTTGGGGCATAGGGTGGGATAAATAAAACCCCCGGCCGGGAAAGGAGGTTTTTTGAGTTTATTTTTTAACCCGGCCGGGCCTCAGAACGGCGGCTATCTCACTATCTTCAAGCTCCTCATCCCTCCCTGATACCTGAGGACTGCCATATAAACGCCTTTGGTCTCAAGCGTTGGATTGAATGTGTGGCCCCCTGAGCTCATGACCCCGTCGTATAGCCTTTGGACGAGCCTTCCCTGAGCGTCGTATATCGCGAGCGAAACTTGGGCCTCCTTGGGCATAAAGAGGTATATGCTCTTGCCTGCGGACTTGAACTCAAAGCCCTTTCCGAGGCCCTCTCCGATATCCTCGTAGAGAAGCCCGCAATCATGGGAGTTGTTCGGGTCATCTATGGCGAAGACGCAGTAGCCCTGGGCATCAGGGTAAGCAGTCCCAACAATTATCTCAGAGCAACCGTCCCCGTCTATGTCCCCGGCAAAGGGCGAGTGAACATCTTCGGCCAAGTCTATCTGCCAGGCCAAGCTTCCGTTCTCAGCGTTGAGGCAATATAGGGTTGATGAAGGGGGGTATTGTGAAACGAGGTATTCAAGCCTGCCATCGCCGTCTATGTCCACAAGAGCACCGGGGGTGTGCACATAGCTGCCAGTTGCAAACGCCCACTTCTGGGTCCCGTCTGAGCCGCGGAGGCAGTAGACATTGCTGTCCCCAGAGCCTACCACAACCTCCATCTTGCCGTCGCCATCGCAATCGGCTACCGCGGGGGAGGAGTACACATAGCTGCCAGTTGTAAACACCCACTTCTGGGTCCCGTCTGAGCCTCTCAGGCAGTAGACCTTGTTGTCATAAGAGCCTATCACTACCTCCATCTTGCCGTCGCCATCGCAATCGGCAACCGCGGGGGAGGATCGCACCCCGTTGCCAGTTGTAAACACCCACTTCTGGGTCCCGTCTGAGCCTCTCAGGCAGTAGACCTTGCCATCATAAGAGCCTATCACGACCTCCATCTGGCCGTCGCCATCGCAATCGGCCACCGCGGGGGAGGAACGCACATAGCCGCCAGTTGTAAACGCCCACTTCTGGGTCCCGTCTGATCCGCGGAGGCAGTAGACCTTGTTGTCATAAGAGCCTACCACGACCTCCATCTGACCGTCGCCATCAACATCGGCTATTGCGGGGGCGGAACGCACGGAGTCGCCAGTTGTAAACACCCACTTCTGGGTCCCATCTGAGCCGTGGAGGCAGTAGACCGTGTAGTCATAAGAGCCTATCACGACCTCTATCTTGCCGTCGCCATCGCAATCGGCTATTGCGGGGGAGGACCACACCCCGTTGCCAGTTGTAAACACCCACTTCTGGGTCCCGTCTGAGCCTCTCAGGCAGTAGACCTTGCTGTCAAGGGAGCCTATCACGACCTCCATCTTGCCGTCGCCGTCAACATCGGCTATTGCGGAGAACTGCCACTCAACTGCGGCTCCAGTCGCGAAACGCCACTTTATCACCGGGCTCGTTATGGCGCCTTTCAAGAGCTGGACGGATGAGTGGGCGAGATCCCCTCCCCACATGGGCCAGGTGCTCGTGACCGCTCCTACGCACATCGTTAAGATACATCCTATCATGATAAAACCCCCGTGGTTTTCATCTTATTATCTTCAGGCTCCTCATCCCTCCCTGATACCTCAGGACGGCCATATAAACCCCTTTAGCCTCAAGCGTTGGGTTGAATGTATGGCCCCCTGAGCTCAGAACCCCATCGTATAGTCTCTGGACGAGCCTTCCCTGAGCGTCGTATATCGCGAGCGAAACTTGGGCCTCCTTGGGCATAAAGAGGTATATGCTCTTGCCTACGGACTTGAACTCAAAGCTACTGCCGAGGCCCTCCTCAACATCTACTGTCCCGCAACCCTGCGCGTTTCCAGGGTCATCAAGCGCGAAGACGCGGTAGCCCTGGGCATCAGGGTCATGTGTTCCAACGATTATCTCAGAGCACCCGTCCCCGTCTATGTCCCCGGCAAAAGGAGCGTGGATATTGTTGGCTAAGGTTATCTGCCAAGCCACTGAGCCGTTTTCAGCGTTGAGGCAATAAAGGGTTGATGAACCATACTGAGGTACGAGGTATTCAAACCTGTTGTCGCCGTCTATATCAACGAGGACCCCTGGGGTGTGCACCCGACTGTTGGCTGTGTAGACCCACTTCTGTGTTCCGTCCGAGCCGCGGAGGCAATAGACCTTGTGGTTGTTAGAGCCTATCACCACCTCAAGCTTGCCGTCCCCGTCAACATCGGCTATTGAGGGCGAGGATTGGACCGCGCTATCGGTCGTGAAGGCCCACTTCTGTGTTCCGTCCGAGCCGCGGAGGCAATAGACCTTGCAATCACTGGAACCTACTATTACCTCAAGCTTTCCGTCCCCGTCAACATCGGCTATTGCGGGCGATGAAAGCACATAGTTTCCGGTCGTGAAGGCCCACTTCTGTGTTCCGTCCGAGCCGCGGAGGCAATAGACCTTGTAATCAGCGGAACCTACTACCGCCTCAAGCTTTCCGTCCCCGTCAACATCGGCTATAGCTGGGGAAGACTGAACCCATAACCCGGTTGTGAAGGCCCACTTCTGTGTTCCGTCCGAGCCGCGGAGGCAATAGACCTTGTTGTCCCAGGAACCTACCACTACCTCAAGCTTGCCGTCCCCGTCAACATCGGATACCGCTGAGGAGGAATACACGGAGTTTCCGGTCGCGAACGCCCACTTCTGTGTTCCGTCCGAGCCGCGGAGGCAATAGACATTGCGATCCCAGGAACCTATCACTATTTCAAGTCTGCCGTCCCCGTCAACATCGGCTATAGAAGCGGCAGGATAAACCCATCCTCCAGCTGTGAATGTCCATTTTACCGTCCCATCCGTGCCTCTGAGGCAGTAAAGATTGTGATCGCGAGAACCTATCACAACCTCCTTAGCTCCGTCTCCGTCAACATCTGCTATCGCCGCATACTGCCACTCAACCCAATCTCCAGTCGCGAAACGCCACTTTATCACTGGGCTCGTTATAGCGCCTTTCAAGAGCTGGACGGATTGGTGGGAAGGCTCGCCTCCCCACATGGGCCAGGTGCTCGTGACTGCTCCTACGCACATCGTTAAGATAGGTCCTATCATGATAAAACCTCCTTGGTTTTCATCTTATGAACTTCAAGCTCCTCATCCCTCCCTGATACCTGAGGAGCACCATATAAACGCCTTTGGCCTCAAGCGTTGGATTGAATGTGTGGCCGCCTGAGCTCAGGACCCCGTCGTATAGCCTTTGGACGAGCCTTCCCTGAGCGTCGTATATCGCGAGCGAAACTTGGGCCTCCTTGGGCATAAAGAGGTATATGCTCTTGCC
>Ga0078972_1010386_pt1 | contig 17442 bp, 16 predicted proteins | sample YelNatPaOPGAMG01_FD_67568 | JGI IMG/M metagenome (GOLD analysis project Ga0078972, IMG submission 67568) | Hot spring thermophilic microbial communities from Obsidian Pool, Yellowstone National Park, USA - OP-RAMG-01 (SPADES assembly) (version 2) | ecosystem: Environmental > Aquatic > Thermal... | reverse complement strand
GAATCAGCACAGGATGTGATGATGAAAAAGCCATACAGCAGAGAAGGAAGGTGGCAATAAAGTATTGAGGTTAACACCATTGGTATAGAGGAAGAACTGGCCGATAAAGCGGTGTCGGCGACTCTTTCTTTGCACACTTTCTTTCTGGTCGTTCAGAAAGAAAGTGTGAAGGGTTTCCCTTGATCCTGCTCGGGGCAGGCTTTTTTGGTTACTTTTTCTTTGTTGCTGGAGACAAAGAAAAAGTAACAATCTAACCACAAATGTTGTGGTTTAGTAATCTGCCGATAAAGCAACGCCGACGGCTTTTCCCTTCGGCTTTGCCTCAGGGCATGCTTTCGGTTCACTTTCTTTTGGCCGTTCAAGAGAAAGTGAACATTGGTGGGACTACCCAAGAAAGCCGAGAATTCACCACAGAGTACATGAAGAACACGGAGAATAAAAATCATAACCACTTGCCTTGAAATAAATTGGAATTTTATCATAGGAGACATAGTCTGGTTACTATTGAACCCACAGATTGGACATAAGCAATAGGGGCATAGACCTGCTATTGTTATATCTCCGACATATATTTTGCCCCACATCGCCAGCATACGGCAAGGGGTTTCTTTCGACGGTATTTGCGAAAGGCTTCTGCTTTAGAACTATTCCATACTTCTTTTATAGTAGATTCAATAACATTTCCTATAGAATAGTCTGGAAAATCCACACAAAAATTTGCCCATCCATCAGGTTGAATGTCTATAAGCTTTTCTATGTTAGAACAATTTTCCTTAAGAACTACTGACCTATATTCCCCAAACCACTTCCTATAGTCTTCTATATCCATAGGCATATATGGAAAGGTTTTTACTTCACCAAGATTATTCATATACTCTTCATACTGTGTACGAAACTCTTCAAAATCAATCCCAGATTCTTCATGATGGAATCCATGCCATGAAAATGCAGAAGCCCCAAGCTTCTGAAGTTCCTCTTCGTATTCTTTTCCAGCATACTCGGGTACATAGTAATAAGGAACAATGCATATAGTATTAATTCCAAGACTTCGTGCTACATCTGGCATTTTACCAAGCCCCCTATAAGAATATGGGCTAATTGTAAAAGTAATCGATTTACTGATAAAACATCCAGCATTTTTCTCTTCTTCATGCAATAAAGTAAGATTTTCTTTAATACTTGCAAAAGAACCCTTAATCCCGCGAACATTATCATGAATCTCTGCAGGTCCATCTACAGATATCGTAAGGTTCCCCTCCTCTGAGAAGGATAGAATCAACTTTATTCTCTGCGATTTCATCTACCAACCTTTTCCAATTCTCAAGTTTCATTTTCTGTTTATGCCCCTGAAACTTTCCTGCAACATACCCCTCTTCTCCCCATTGTCCACACATTTTACAACGCAAATTGCATACATTTGTAATAGTAAAAGAAATTTTTTCTGGGAAATCCAAAATATTCCTCCAGAGAGAAATTTTCAGAACAGAAAATTTTTACCCGATTTCACAGTTCAGAAATTCAATGAATCTAACACCTTTACTCCGGCTCTTTCCATCTCGGAAAATGAAGATTGAATATCTCCCGAATGCTCTTCTATCCCCATACAGACATTTTTTATTACACTGGTATGAAAACCGAGGGCAACACCATCAAGAGCGGTATGTTTTACAAGACTTTCTAGTGGAACACCCGCAATAAAAATATTTTTAACTCTTCTCTCCTTTAGATAGATGTCCAGTCCTGTTGAATGTTTATGGCCATGCTCAAAGAAAGCACTATAACTATCTATGTTTTTGTGTGCACCAAGAACAAAAATTTTGTGAATTCCCTTCTTATTTAAACTTCTGACAAGTCGGGCACCCCAGCTTCCTTTAACGCAAAAATCCGAACGCAGAATCTGCTCCTGTCCGCCAAGCAAAATCTTTTCCTTAACCTTTTTACCATGAACCCTTGCAAAGGATCCATGATTCTCTGGATAACAAACCCTTGTGGCTATTACAAAACTAAACTTCGGAATTATATTATTAATCAAAGGAATAACCTTCTCACTACCTGTAATATATGCAGCTCCCTTATGGGAGCAAAAATCATTTTGAAGGCCAACAAGGATTAGAGCCTTCACACTAAAAATCCTCCATAGAATTTTTTTTAGTATAATCTTATAGTAAATCTATTTAAGAAAATAATCAAATATCATTAATTCCCCATTTTTCGTCGTTCCAATTCTAATTCCTTCGATACACCCTTGAGAAATCTATTTCTGCAAGAAGCAAGTTTATACTGAAGAAGTTCCTTATAAGAAAACGGTAGAGTTGTAATCAGAATGCCAAAAGGGGAAATTACTTCAAATATTACAAATTGCTTAAAATTATTTTTCCTGATAAAATAATTTAAGGAGTTTTTATGCGCTACGATTTTACAAAAATGCAGGCACTAGGAAATGACTATATTATCTTCAATGCAATTGCACATCCCGAGCTACTAAAAGATGCCGCTTCGCTTGCTAAAAGATTAAGTGATAGGCACTTTGGAATCGGTGGCGATGGCATTATATTCGCCGCACCTTCTACAAAGGCAGACTTAAAAATGAGAATCTTTAATGCCGATGGAAGCGAAGCCGAAATGTGTGGAAATGGAATTCGCCAGCTCGCACTCTATTCATACTATAAGGGACTTGTTTCTAAACTTAATATCAACATAGAAACACTCGCTGGAGTTAAAAATATACAAATGAAAAAATCTACCTCTGAAAAAATAGACTCAATAAAGGTAAATATGGGAGCACCCATTCTTGAACCAGAAAAAATACCGGTGATTGCTGAAAAAAACAACAATAGTTTTGCAAAAAAAAATATAACCGTAATTGACAGAAATTTTGATTTTACCTTCGTATCAATGGGTAACCCACATGCCATAGCTTTTGTGTCAGATCTGAAGAATTTCGGAGTGGAAAAATATGGAAGGATTGTTGAAAACCTTACCGAAATTTTTCCAAAAAGAACAAATGTAGAATTTATTGAAATAATAAACAAAAGCGAAATAAAAATGCGGGTGTGGGAAAGGGGATCCGGTGAAACACTTGCCTGCGGTACCGGGGCAAGTGCATCGGTTGTTGCATGCATACTGAATGGTGTAACTGAAAACAAGGTACTTGTACATCTTCTTGGTGGTGACCTGAAGATAGAATGGGAAAAGAATGGTAATGTCATGATGGAAGGAAACGCAGAAGTATCTTTTGAAGGATATGTAGAAATATAGTTCTAACTCTTTAATTCTTTAAGAAGAAGCTCTTCTCCATCTTTTAGTTTAAGCTTAAAAGACCTTTCTGAAGAAAACCTGGAGGATAAACCTTCAAGAACATTTTCCGCAACCAGTATCCTGACATTAAGACTTTCTGCCGCTGTTACTATTCTTTCAGAAAGCTCAACAGCATCTCCACTTATGATGTATTCTTTTATATCTTTACCTTTTGTGTTTACTGCCCCTGCTATAACGCTACCGCTATATATTCCCGCATAAATTCTAACCTCTATATCTTCCTTTTCTATGCTCTTTTCAATATCAGTTATTATTTTCTGAGTCGCCTCTATTGAATTATACTTTTGATGCTCATAATGGTAAGGAATCCCAAAAGCCAGATTTACTTTATTTGAATGAAAATACGGATATGCCTCATATTCATACGAATGCTCACCTATTATACTGAGACACCTATTAATAAAAGAAAGGTAGGATTCTGGAGAAATATCCTCTGTCAATATCTTTATTTTAATTGTAGAGACTGAAGCTATCTTTTGCTCCCCTTGATACTTCACTCCATATTGAGAAATTTCCTTTTTAATCTTCTGTGAGAGATAATCGCTGAAAAGCGTAACATAAGAGGTTTCTTTCTTTAGCTTTTCAAGAAAAACCTTTATAGCTGACTCTATTGCACCAAATTCATAAGGATCATCCACTCTCATCTCTTTTACGGGAGAAACTAAGGAAATATTATTAATAAAAGAAGCTATCCTCTTTGCCTTGATCGCCTTCGCAGCAAACATAAAAAATATTACAATCATGTTCACTGCCATAATGGATGAAAAAACAAGAGTATCATAAAGGCTAAATTCCTTTTTTATAAAATACTTTAATGTAATATATCCAATTGGTATTGCAAAACAAACAAGAATAAATATAAATACTGGTAAAACACTTGCCCTTTTAATAATTATATTCCTTTTTTTTATTACAAAGTTAAAAATTCTTGAATGCATATAATAGAAAACCGCATGGAAAATCGTTATGGAACTTATCAGAAAACCAATACTCAGTAAATCGTTTTCCAGTTGATAAAGATAGTAGCCAATTAGCCCTATGATAATTTCTTCCATAAGAATAGTAATTATAGTTGTATATTGAAAGATTGCTGTGTTTCTTGCTGTAGGGAAACCTTCTTCTTTTCTATTTCTTGAGATAGTTTGAAAGAAAATAAACAAAAACTGAAAAAAGCTTAAGAAGGCATAAAAATAAAGCACGGTTTCATCATATCTGAGCTTAAAAAAGCTTAAAATATAATAAGATGAATAAAGAATTCCTGCCTTATAAGCAAGATAAAAAAGTAAGCTAATAAAATTTGCCATAAATGCTCCTTATTTAATTTATTTTCGGAAAAAATACATTACAAATTAAGGGTATCTTTTCCACCTGCATACATTATCCATTCTAATAATTATCCGATAAATTGATATAAGAAATTCTTGTCCAGAGGTAAAAGATTTTATTTATGAACAGACAGCGTTTCGGCCTTGTTATTTTCTTTTTTATCCTCTTTTTTATATTTCTTGAAATTCGTATTTTTTTTATATCTACATTTCCCGATCCTCGCCTCACCCGAAGATATAGGGCTTCTGTAACTAGAGGAACAATCTATGACAGACATAATAGAGAACTTGCTGTATCCTCTCTGACATATTCTCTTTACATAAGACCTTCACAGTTAGATGAAAACATAAAAAAGCAAATTTTCCAATATCTCATTCAATCGAAAATAATTCAGCAAAATGATATTCAATCTATAGGCAATGACAAAAGCTTTGCATGGATAAAAAGAAAAATGAGCCTTATCGAAGCCTCCCCTGTAAAAGAGATGATCCAGATACTAAAGGACAAATCCATTATAAAAAGAGACGAAATAGGCTTATCACCAGAAGAAGGAAGGTATTATCCCTTCCCTGCTACTGCAGGCATTGTAGGGTTTGTTGGAATAGACAATACAGGATTATCGGGACTGGAATTATCAATGAATAAAAGCCTGCAGCAAGGATACGATGTAGTAACAACCATTGATGGAAACCTTTCCACACTATGTTCTGAAGAATTAAAGAAGGGAATAATAGAGAACAAGGCAGAATCCGGCAGTGTAGTTATTATAAACAATAAAACAAGAGAGTTCCTTGTAATTATAAGCTTTCCGGATTTTGATCCAAACGATTTAAAGAGCATTACTTCTTACAACATGCATTCACGTGCCTTATCCAGTACATTTGAACCAGGATCTATAATGAAACAATTCAGCGCTGCTTACGCTCTTGAACATAAAACTCTAAAGCCTTATTATGAATGTACAGGAGTTGCCTCGGTTGGAGACTATCAATTTACCTGTAATGTTCCCCATGGGAGGGTTGATCTTGCAAGCATAATTCAGAAATCCTGTAATGTTGGTATGATTCAGGTGGCAGAATCATTTCGCATCAAGGAATACTATCCTTTCCTGTGTTCTTTCGGTTTTGGACAGGCTCCAGAACTGCCTTTATCTGAAAGTTCTCCGGGTATATTGCGAAGTCCTGACAAATGGTCTTTTCTCTCAAAATACATGATTTCTATTGGACAGGAGATAGGCGTAACTTCTGTTCAGCTATCGATAGCCTCCAGTATAATTGCTGACAATGGAAAATATCGTACCCCGATGCTGATTAGCAAAGTTCTAGATTCTCAAAGTAAAAACTATTATCAGCAGAAAATAAATGAATACCGCATAATAAGCCCGGAAACCTCAAAACTTTTATTAAAAATGATGGAAAAGGTTGTAAGTGAAAATGGAACAGCGCTTACTGCAAAGATCGAAGGTATCACAGTAGCAGGGAAAACCGGCACAGGACAGATAGCAAAGGAAAAAGGGGGGGGATATTATAAAGATTTATTTAATGCCGTCTTTGTTGGATATATACCTGCGGAAAATCCAGAACTAACAGTGGTAATTGTAGTACATAAACCTCATGGAGAAAACCATACCGGAGGTCTAGTTGCAGCTCCCATTTTTGCAAACATTATAAGAAGAATGATTTCATCTACCACACATCTTACTTCTAATTAAATCTGGAGAAAGTATGGATAAAATAATCATTCAAAATATAGAAAAGTCTATATCAGCAAATGTGAGAGTAATATCTGGGAACAAAAGTGTAACTCTACACTCAGTAGAGCCATTCAAGGAAGCACAAAGAATATGTAAGCATTTTAACCCAGATATTGAATGGATCCTAATTGCCGGATTCGGGCTTGGATACATTGTAGAATATCTTATCAAAAACACCTCCGCAAATATTATTGTGTTTGAACATTCACAGGAAATAATAGATTATGCAAAAGAGATAAGAAACATCAATTCCCTGCTTACAGACAAAAGAGTACATCTTATTCAAGGTGAGATTTCAAAGGTTACTGAATTTCTTGATAAAAATAATATTAAAGAACTAAACTTTTATATTCATCGCCCCTATCTTACCCTTTTCCCGGAAATTTACTCAAATCTTCAGGGAATATTAATCGCCTATCTTTCAAAAAAGCAAATCAATAAGGCTACTTTAAAACGCTTCCAGAAGGTCTGGCTTAGAAATATTATTAAAAACTCCATTTTTTATTTCAGCCTTCCAGGAATAAAAGACATAGAACATACTTTTCATAACAAACCCGCTGTAATCGTTGGTGCAGGGCCTTCCCTCTCAAAGAACATTCATATTATTAAGAAATACAAGGAAAGATTTCTTCTCATTTCAACGGATACGGCATATTCAACCCTCTCTAATGAGGAAATAGAACCCGACTTTGTTGTAAGTGTTGACCCCCAGGATAAGAATACTCTCTATCTTCTTTACTCACCAAAAAACAGCTTTTTAATTATAGATGCCGGAGCATCTTTCTTAAGTCTTACTAAATATAATCTCAAAAAAACCATTCTTTTCGATACAATATTCCCCGCATATGAAACATTCAAGCATTTCTGGGGAGAAAAGGGTTCTCTTCTCTGCGGAGGTTCTGTTTCTACTGCAGCCTTTGATCTAGCTAGATTCTTCAACTGCAATCCAATAATATTCGCTGGCCAGGATCTGGCTTATTCAAAAAAGCAAACCCATACAAGAGGCAATGTCTTAGAAGAGTTTCTATATTACAAAATCAATCGCTTTCATACATACGAAGATTACAATGCAAAAATGCTTTTTCTATCCGACAAAATAGAGATAAATGGATGGAACGGTGAAAAGGTGTCAACTGATAGAAAGTTCCTTACCTTCATCGAATGGTTTAGAAAAGAATTTCAATACACAAAAGGAAGAATAATCAACTCGACAGAGGGTGGAGCCTTTATAGAAGGAATTGAACATATCCCTCTTGAAAAGGCTATTGAAAAATACTGTGATAACACTATAAGCAGGGAGTTCAAAATTCATTTCTCGCAAAGAAGCGATGAAGAATACAAAAATATTCTTTTTTCTCTAATGAGTGTGCTGGACACACTAATACCTTCCTCTGTACTTGCCCTTGAGGCTTCCAAAAATGTTCTTTTAAAAATAAAAAAGGGGTCAAGGAATATAACGCAAGAGATTTCTATAATGTCAAAGTTTGATAAATCGTTATCTTCTGCCATAAAGAAAAACCCTGCATTAGGACGTCTATTAGAAATGACAATGCAATCTTCTATTGAAGCCGTTACCGATCTATCAGATAAAAGTATTCCCACTATTGAAGTCATGAAAAAATGGGAAAATTTTTATAAAGAGGCTCAAGAGGGGCTGGCTTACATACAACATTTACTAAAAAAAAGAAAAAAAATATCGGGATGAGTTTTTCTCATCCCGACTTTTACTTTTTATTTTTCAGTAAGTAACTACTATTTTGTTGCAGGTTTGGTTTCAGCAGGTTTGGTCTCAGTCGATGGAGTTTGCTCTGTAGCTAACTTCTGCTTCCTCATTTCCTTCTGATACAGGTAGAGTCTTTCACCAATAGTCTTTAAGTCTCTTAATCTCTTTGCAGCCCTTTCCTTCGCAAGAATGCCCCAGATTGCTTCATCTTCAATATCCATTTCCTCTGTAACTATAGCTCGGTCATATTCCATTTCTACATCCTTAAAGTAGATAACAAAATCTCCGCCGGATTCCTGTTCGGGCTTATACACAACATAAGAATCAAAGTAGATATATGGATAACTCTTTGGATAAAGAGCAACCCTCTGAAGAGCCTTATCCTGAATCTGATCTGTGTACTCTGGATTATTCCATACGAGCTTTCTCCATCCATCAAAAAATACCGAGCCAAGAAAATAATCATGTACAAGATCATTTCTATCTTTAAGGCGAATACCCGTCTGCATCTGATAATTCAGTCCATAAACCCATCCCGAAAGAGACTTAATCTGCCCCACATTCATTAAAAGACCCATCACAAGACCATTCTCTTCATTATTGGGTCCCCTGTTAACATCACTACCATCATCATAAAAAGGATAGAAATCAAATGGTGGTGATATTAAAGCCCACGATAGAAATCTTCCTTCAATAAAATGAATCCTTACGCCAAGCACATCTCCAAATCTTTTACTTGGTACCTTTTTGGTATAGGACAGAATATTGTTCCTGATAGTATTTGCAGAAGGACAGAGAATTACTTTCCATTTATCAATTGTCCAATCATCAGGAGTAAACTCTACCTTGGGATAGCCATACTGTGTTAGATCAGGCGCAATACCTTTCTGAACTGCCTCATCATGAATCTTTTTATCCTTCTCCACCACCTGAGCTATATTTTGCTCATATACATTGAAATCAATTAAAGTCTTTTTTACAGCAGAGAAAGATATGGAGCTCACTAAAAAGAATATTGAAACATATAACCACACAAATCCTTTCCTCATATATCCACTCCTTTAAATATATTTTACTTTATCCTTAAATATTATTCTAAAATTATTTAAAAATATGTCAACCTTTTTCAAATTACTCCGATATAACTATCAAGGAGAATACGCCCTATTCCTGCCCTATTCTCAAGCTAATAATCGGAAACACACCCTTAAAAGTTTAACCTGCAGAATATTAATTTTCGATTATTTTTTTACTATAATCGGGTAGGATAGGTTAAAATCCCCAACCTTGGCCTTTACTTTTTTATTATCAGAAAGAAGATAAATCTTCTTTATTCCTGTATTTTTGTTTATTGTTTCTTTTAGACCCTTTATAAACCATAAAACCCTTTCGTTCCCGGACATTGCAAACTTTTCAAAATCCGCAGTAAGATTAATTACAATAGCCTCTTTTTTAAAATCATTAACCCACCATACATCTACCAGAGAAACCTTTTCAGGTAGAGGGTTCATAAGATCATTCTGTAGAGGACCCAAAATATATTCCCTGATAAGCAAAGAGTATTTTTCTTCTCTTCTTCCACTATTCAAATTTATATATCTTTTTTCATATTTTAAATTTTTATAATACTGATCCGGATAATAGAATTTAAAGCCAGGAGAATTCCTTTCACAAATAAAAAAAACTACCAGACAGGCTGCGATAAGTACCAATATCCCAAAAAAGGCAATCTTAAAATTTAATTTTCTATTCATTTGGAAAAACCTCTTGTTTTATTATATGTAGTCACAAAATCTATCAAAGCTCGATAAATACCACCCGCTATTTTAAGCTGATAACCCCGACCAAGCAACTTTTTTGCCTCTGCTTTGTGGGATAAAAAACCCACCTCCACCAGAACAGCAGGCATATTATTATACTTTAAAACATAAAAATTAGCCTTTTTTATCCCCCTTATTTCTGCCCCTGTAGTCTTCTTCAGCGAAGATGCAATATCTCCCGCGAGAATTTCAGAATGCCTTCTTATTCCATCCTTAAGTAAATCATTTAAAATCTGATACAAGGCCTCTGTTCTTTCTATATCTTTCTTTGAAAAACCTGCATTTTCCATTACTTCTACAGATAAGGCATCGGCGTCCGAAGCCATATCGGAAAGAGAATAGATCTCAATCCCTTCGATATTTTTGTTAAGTGAAATGTTACCATGAATACTTATAAAAATTGGCACCCTGCCGTTCTTAAGAAGATTGTTCGCTATATCAATCCTTTCTTTTAAGGTAACAAATCTATCGGAGCTCCTTGTAAGAACCACCTTCAAATTATTTTGTTTCTTCAGAAGTTGCCATAACATTCTGGATATTGATAAAACAATCTCCTTCTCTTTTATGCCACCAACTCCAAGCCCACCAGGATCCTTCCCACCATGCCCAGGGTCTATAATGATAGTATCAACAGGTAAAAATTTATCCTGTACTTGAGCTTTACTTTCCATTGAAAAACCACTTCCCACTTTGCTGGTTTCAGCAGATCTAATATTTGTACTCTTAATATTGATATCATTCGAATATACAGAAATAATTTCTCCCTTACTTTCTACTTTTCCTCCAAGAATCTTTTCAATTCTTATCCTGTATTCCTCTGGAATTTCTACATCTCCACTACTATTAAAGCGGATGTTTTCCTTCATATAATAAACATTGCCAGCAGAAACAATATAAGGCATATTAAAGTAAAGTCTTAAAGATCCTCTCTGATTGGAAATATCTATATAGCCAAAGGCTATATTATATCGAAGAGAATAATTATTTCTCCTGCATAGATAAGAAAGAGAATAATATCTTCTTTCCTCCACGCTATGCAATAAGCCAGAAAAAATAACAAGAAATATAAGGATTATCTTTTTAAAAGCCATATATAAAAGAGGCCCTTCAAAGTTAACTGGGAATCCAGAACATCTATCTTTCTGGAAGAGGCTTTAATTAACTTACTCATTCCCCCTGTGGCAATCACAGTGTAATTCTTCCAGCCCATTTCATTAGAAATTCTATTTACTATTTCATCAACCATTGCCCCATTTCCATTTATAATTCCAGACCTTATACATTCCACTGTATTTTTACCTATAAGCCGTGAAGGAGCCGATAAATCTATGTGCGGTAATTTTGAAGCCTTCTCTTCAAGGGCTCTAAGAGAAGTAAGTATCCCTGTCATTATTAGCCCGCCCTCATAACTTCCTTCGCCTGTAACAATATCAAAAGTGGTAGCAGTACCAAAATCTACAATAATCAAATTGGATAAAGGATAAATTTTAACACCAGCATAAGCATTAACAAGCCTGTCTGCTCCAATTTCATCCGGGAAATCATAATTAACTTTGATAGGCACATCCTTTACACTCACAAAATAAGGAGTGGTTTTATAATACTTCTGGAACATATGGACAAATTCATAATCTATCTGAGGCACCACGCTGGATATAATAACTTTTCCATCTAAATCCACCGGATTTAAATTCCATAGCTTCATAAGATTTAAAAAATGAATAGCAAGTTCGTCGGTTGTAATGTTCTTATTGGTTTGAAGATTTCCTGAAGCCTGAATTTCTGGATTATTTATATTATTCTCTTTAAAAATTCCAAAGCTTATGTTAGTATTACCAATATCAATTGTCACTATCATACTCACCTCTTTTTATTCAAATTCATTCTTTAAAGGTCTTGTCATTAAACCCTTTAATGCCTCGTAAGGCTTCTTCTGGTTATAAATAATATCATATACAGCATGAGATATTGGCATTTCTATATTATATTCCTTTTCAAAATTTACAATGCTCTTAACTGTATCCACTCCCTCTGCCACCATCTTCGTTGATGCAAGAATCTGTTGTATATTCTTCCCCTTCGCCAGCTCTTCACCAACCCTTCCATTCCTGCTATGATGACTGATACAGGTAACTATCAAGTCCCCCGCTCCAGCAAGCCCCAGGAAGGTTTCATTTTTAGCTCCCATCTTCAATCCAAGCCTTTTAATCTCTGCAAGACCCCTTGTAATCAAGGCTGCCATTGTATTATCACCAAAGCCTAATCCCCTTACTATTCCTGCCGCGATGGCTATCACATTTTTTACCGCAGCAGAAATTTCTACTCCAACCACATCGTTATTTCTGTATAGTCTAAAGCTTTCTGTGGAAAGAACCTTCTGCACCACTTCCGCCTTATTCTCATCATAAGAGGCCGCCACCACACTGGTAGGCACTTCTCTTGCAACCTCTTCCGCATGAGATGGACCTGAAATAACAACAGGAGCCCCGGCTTGTGGAATTTCTTCTTTTAATATTTCGCTCATCCTCATTTCAGAAGGATATTCAAAACCCTTGGATGCGCTTACAACTATCTGATTCTTTACAATATATTCCTTAAACTTCTTTACAACTCCCCGGAAGAATTTTGTAGGAACAGAAAATATTAAAATATCGGATTTTGTTGCCTTTTCTACATCCGTTGTTACTTCTATTGATTCAGGAATGTTAATACCCGGCAAATAATCCTCATTTACTCTTCTGTCCCTTATAGGCCTTGCCTCATCTTCACTGTAAACCCACAGTATAACAGAGTTCTTTGTGGACGCCTGAATGGATAGTGCCGTACCCCAGCCGCCAGCACCAATAATCGATACTCGCATTTCTTTCCTCTATTCTATTATTTCATAAACCCTTACATACCCCCCCTGGTAGCTCGTTACCCAGAGTTGTTTACCGTCTGGAGAAACCGAAACTCCCATGGGTCTTTCAAAATCAACGCTCTTTACCACTTTAAAAGTTTCGGAATCAATAACCGATAACTTACTGGAGTAATGCACTGCAACAAAAATATATTTCTCGTCTGGCGTTAAATCTATTGTCCTTGCCTGGGAGCCAACAGAAACTCTCTTTTCAACCTTCCCTGTTTCTATATTAAATTTTAGCACTTCACCTCTTGCATTCTCTGAAATGTACAAATATTTCTGGTCCTTTGAAAGGACAATATGTCTCGGGTTTGGAGAAACAGCAATATCCCTAACGACCTTCATCTCCTCAAGATCAATTATACTTATAGTGCCACCACCCATATTGGCAACATAAGCTGTTTTTGAATCTGCCGAAACTGCAATCCCCCTGGGAATATAGTTATATTTCCCACCAAGCTTTACATCCTTTACATTCACAAGAGTAGCTGTATCTATAATGCTCACTGAACTTGAGTGCCAGTTCGCCACAAGAACATACCTCCCATCGGGGGTGGCCTTAATAACCTTCGGGGTTTTACCTACCTTTATCTTTGGCAATTCTATTGAATAGTTGATATTATTTACATAGTCACTAACAAAAGCCTTTTGAATACTGGTAGCATTCATTTTATCAATACAATTCGAATTATTTCCGGAAGTATCATACCTAACCACAGAGGCTCCATTGTGAAAAGAAACCCAGAGATACTTCCCATTCTCAGTAAAATCGCACTCTACAGGCTTTTCAGCAAGAGAGGGAAAAGGTCGTTTATTCTTGTAATCCCATCCCATTGCCTTTGTACCCTTAAACTGCACCTTCTCCCTGATAATCAATTTCTGAGTGTCTATTACCCAGAAATTTAAACCCTCAAGGTTCATTACAGCAGCAAGTTTCCCGTCAGGGGAAACTACAACAGATTTTGGTGCTCCTGCACCGTAGAATGTTTTCAAAGGCTTAAGTTCCAGACTAAATGTAACAGCATAAGTACACACAAACAAGAAAAGGTAAATTGGAAAAACTTTCATGAAACGCTCCTAATTATGTAAATTATCTTCATCAAAGACTTTCTTATATAGTCTAAATGTATCTTGAAATATCAATGGACATCTAAAAACCCGATCAAAATTCTTCGCCAATCCGTTCAACATAAGGAGGCTCGAGAGTCCCATCATCTTTAATTATAAGCTTACTATCTTTGAAATCCTCTCTGGAAAGTTTCTGTATCAGTTTTACAGTATTACATTTCGCATCGTAATAAGGTATTCCTCTTAGCTCACCTTCATCAAATTGCATTAAAGGAATAATTTTCCCTCTAACAAAATTGCCACTTAAACCCATTTCGGCATGAAGAATAAGGGTATATTTTACATGCCCTTTTGTTCCCATACTATATGTTGCAAAGTTTCCAAGTGAATATGCTATAAGTCTTCCCTTATACAATTCCATTCCCCTTACAACATGTGGACCATGGCCGATAACAATATCCGCTCCATTATCTATAGCCTTACGACAGAATTCTCTGAGCCTTCCCCTCTTCTCACCCCAGTGATATTCCATGCCATACGGAACATGTAAAGCCTTATCTCCCTCTGCTCCCCCATGAAATGTAAGCACAATTATATCATTAGAGGCTTTGACCTCTCTTATCCATTGCATTGATTCTTCTATTCTAAGATGGTTATTCGAGGTATCAAAATAACTAAAAGCTATGACAGCCACCTTTTTACCTTTTATTTCTAATTGAAGAACCTCTCTCTTTTTACCCACATATTTTATACCTACAGAATCGAGTAGATCTCTTGTTTCCTGATACCCTATTTCTCCAAAATCATATGCATGGTTATTAGCCATTGCCATAACTGTAAAATTTGCTTCTTTTAGATACTTTACATACTCCGGCGGCATCCTGAAGGCCCAGTATCTCCCAGTCGAAACATCCTTATGTGTATATTTGTAATGGGTAATCGAGCCCTCAAGATTTCCCATTACTATATCGGGATTCCCGTTTGTTAAATACTCCTTTACGAATTTAAATATAGAAGCCCCATCCTCCGGTGGAAGACGCTTTTCCGGATAGAGAGTTCCCATTAAAATATCTCCAACAGCGTTAATAGATAAAACATCCTCAGAAAATGCCGAACCAGCCATCAAGAATATAGCAAAAATAAAAAAAATTTTTTTCATAATTACCCCAATTTTTGTTTAAGTATTTCATTTACTGCTTTTGGATTTGCCTGCCCACGAGTTTCCTTCATTATTTCACCAACAAAAAACCCGAGGAGTTTCAAATTTCCTGCTTTATATTTTTCTACCTCATTCTGGTGCGAATCTAAAACCTTATCTATAAGCCTTTCCAGCTCTCCGGTATCACTTATCTGTTTTAATCCCTTTTCCTTTATTATCTCACCAGGAGCTTTTCGTTTTTCAACCATTTCTGCATAGACCTCTTTTGCAATCTTGCCACTTATTATACCATCCTCAACATAATTCAGCAGTTCTGCAGTAGCCTTTGAGGTAACTCGTTTTCCAAAATCCAGAGCAGATATTTTATAGCTGTTAATATAGGCATTAGTTTCACTTAAAATCCAGTTCGCCACCTTCTTGGGCTCAGTTTTTGCTGTCTTTACGCATTCTTCGAAATAATCAGAGAGAGCCTTATCATCCGTAAGAGTCTCCGCATCCTGCATTGTAATACCATAATCATTTATAAATCTCAACTTCTTTGTCCTCGGTAATTCCGGAATAGAATTTTTTATTTTATCCACAAACGATTTTTCTATTATAATCGGTGGCAAATCAGGCTCCGGAAAATATCTATAATCGTTTGCTTCTTCTTTTCCACGCATGGAGAATGTCTTATTCTGCTTCGAATCAAAAAGGCGGGTTTCCTGAATAATCTTTTCTCCTTCTCTTAAAGCCATGAGCTGCCTTTCAATTTCATATTCTATGGCTTTCTTTACTCCATTAAAGGAATTCATATTCTTTATTTCAACCTTGGTACCAAACTCTTTCTGCCCAAAAGGTCTTACAGAAACATTTGCATCACAGCGAAGACTTCCCTCCTCCATGTTTACATCGCTCACATCTATATATTTCATAATATTGCGTAACTCTTTTAAATAGTAGTAAGCCTCTTCCGCAGTACGCATATCCGGCTCTGAGACTATTTCCAATAAAGGCACACCAGCTCTGTTCAAATCAACATAACTCTGGGGCAATCCTTCCGTATGAATAAGCTTCCCTGCATCTTCTTCCATATGAGCCCTTGTAATACCTATTCTTTTTATGCTTCCGTCAGGTAGATCTACTTCTATAAATCCATTCTTTGCTATAGGATAATCATACTGCGAAATCTGATAGCCCTTTGGAAGATCAGGGTAAAAATAGTTCTTACGGTCAAACTTCGAAAAGAGAGAAATTTCACAATTTAATGAAAGCCCCGCCTTTATTGCCTTGTTTAAAACTTCTCTATTCAAAACCGGTAAAACCCCTGGCATTCCCATGCATACAGGACAAACATGCGTATTAGGTTTTGCACCAAACTCGGTAGAGCAACCACAAAAAATCTTACTTTTTGTGTTAAGTTGAACATGAACTTCAAGCCCTATAACTGCCTCGTATTCCATACATTTCCCCTTTACCAGCATCCCCTCTCGAGAGGGAAAAATTCTTCAACAACTCTTTTTATTTTCCTAAAATCTCTCTTGTTTTCATAAGATTCCTATCATTGCCCTGTATTATAAAACAGGAAGATATATTCTAAAGCAAATTGAAAAAAAAATAAATTGAATGGTAAATTATTAATTTCACATTTGAGTAATCTTATAGACATAAATATACCATTTACAAAAATATATTCCTCAAGGATATAAAGAAAAGGTCAAAATCAGAATAATGGGAAACAAGGCGTTGACATTAGTAACCAGCAATTCACTATTTTTGGAAATTAGATAACTCCATCGTCATTACAAGGCAAAATGTGAAAGTAGCACTGGCGCAGCCAGTGCTACAATACAAAAACCCCGCTGTGGAGGGTAGAGGGTCATTGTCATCATCTTTCCTTTCCTCAGGTCTTGCTCAGAAGTAAGAGCACGGAAAATCTACCCTCGCACATTCGGCCTCCTGCCTCATGTGCTCTGGGCGAAATGCCTCCTGCATTTCTTGGCGTAAAGGTGGGTAGGATTTTCCTGTGGGTGCAAGCGCAAGCCATTCGACGGAAAGATGATGACAATGACCAGAAGGCATAGACCACAGCGGGGATTATTGAATAGAGGAAATAAAAAAATAAAGAAGAAAAAAAACTACACCGCGACATAGTTATAGATACAATCGTTTTCCTCCCTCTGCGGTTTTCCCCTTAAGAGTCTTTAGAGTTAAAGCAGAGGGAACGAAGTAACAAGAAGTGGTATTCTGCGAAGGGGATAAAGGGCACAGGCAACATACCGCAATGGATTGCGGTTGCCTTTCGAATAAAGTCAAGGATGACGACATGAGAAAGGCATAAGTGCAAGCAGGAGGGTTTTAGAATAAGGTCTGAAGAATACCATTACTGCGATA
>Ga0078972_1010385_pt1 | contig 17444 bp, 16 predicted proteins | sample YelNatPaOPGAMG01_FD_67568 | JGI IMG/M metagenome (GOLD analysis project Ga0078972, IMG submission 67568) | Hot spring thermophilic microbial communities from Obsidian Pool, Yellowstone National Park, USA - OP-RAMG-01 (SPADES assembly) (version 2) | ecosystem: Environmental > Aquatic > Thermal... | reverse complement strand
TCGCTGTCCCAGTGCGGGTAGTCGCTGGCGAACATGATGAAGTCGGCGCTCAGCACGTCGATCACGCCGGGCAGGATCGGCTCCTCCGGCTCACAGGTCACCCAGATGTTGCCCGCGGCCAGATACTCGTGCGGGTCGCGGCGCCAGCCGCGCTCGACCCAGTCGCCCCGCTTTTCGTAGTGCTCGTGCAGGCGGTCGATGAAGAAGGGAACCCAGCCGGCGCCCGCCTCGAGGAAGGCCACCCGCAGCCGTGGATGCCGCTCGAAGACGCCTCCGGACACCAGCGCCGTCATCGCCGCCATCTGGTCGAACGGGAAGCTGATGCAGTGCACCTGAATGTAATTGGTGAAGCGGTCCACGCCGATCTTCGGCAGGTGGACGCCGGGGGCGCCGTGGATGCCGAGCGGCATCCCCAATTCGACGGCGGCCGCGTAGAACGGGTCGAGGTCGGGGTGGTCGAGGTTGCGGGTCTGCAGTGCCGGCGGGACGAGCGTCGCCACCAGCCCGAGGGCTTTGGCCTCGGTCATGACGTCGACGGCCACCCGGCCGTGCTCGATCGGGGTGACGCCGACGCCGCGCAACCGGCCGCCCGACGGGGCGCAATAGTCCGCGATCCACTGGTTGTACAGGCGGGAGAACCCGGCGGCGAACTCGGGGTCCTCGAGGCTCGGCGCGCACAACCCCAGGCTCGGGTACAGCACCATCGTGTCGATGTGATCGCGGTCGGCGTCACCCAACACACCCTCGGCCGAGCGGCAGTTGATGCCGGGGGCCCTGCTGATCCCGTGCTCGGGGGGACAGCCGGCACCCGGCCCGCGGTCTTCCGGGTAGTTGCGGCCCTCGAACGTCAAGCGACTGCCGTCGGCGCTGGGCCTGACGTATTGCGGCCAGCGTTTCATCGCTTCGGTCGCCAGCGAGGAGCTCTCGGCGACATGTCCGTCGGCGTCGATGATCCGCATGTTTCCGCAACATACTCTCGCGCGATCGCGCTGGGTACTGCACGATGCTGACGTGGCAACGCAACGGATCACGCGCGACCAGCGGAACTCCTTCGTCGCGGCGTGGCTGGGGTGGACCATGGACGCCTTCGACTACTTCATCGTGGTATTCGTCTACGCCGACATCGCAACGACTTTCCACCGCAGCAAAGCCGAGGTCGCGTTCGTCACGACGGCCACCCTGGCCATGCGGCCCGTGGGCGCACTGCTGTTCGGGATCTGGGCCGACCGGGTCGGACGTCGGCTCCCGCTGATGGTGGACGTGGTGTTCTACTCCGTGGTCGGGTTCCTGTGTGCATTCGCGCCCAACTTCACCGTGCTGGTGATCCTGCGGCTGCTCTATGGCATCGGGATGGGCGGCGAATGGGGGCTGGGGGCGGCGCTTGCCATGGAGAAGGTGCCGGTCCAACGGCGCGGGTTTTTCTCCGGGCTGCTGCAGGAGGGCTACGCCTTCGGCTACCTGCTGGCGAGCCTGGCCTCGCTGGTGGTGATGAACCTGCTGGGTCTGTCGTGGCGCTGGCTGTTCGCGCTGAGCATCATCCCGGCCCTGATCAGCCTGATCGTCCGCTACCGGGTGGAGGAATCCGAGGTGTGGGAAGCCGCCCAGGACCGGCTGCGGCTGACCAGCACCAAAATCCGCGACGTGCTGCGCGAGAAGGCGATCATCCGCCGCTTCTTCTACCTGGTGCTGCTGATGACCGCCTTCAACTACATGAGTCACGGCACCCAGGACGTCTACCCGACCTTCCTGGGTGCGACCGCCAACCACGGCGCCGGACTCTCCGGCGTGACCGTCAAGTGGATCGCGGTGGTCTACAACATCGGCGCCATCATCGGGGGGCTGGTTTTCGGCACGCTCTCCCAGCGATTCAGTCGCCGCTACACCGTGGTTTTCTGCGCGCTGCTGGGGCTGCCGATCGTGCCGCTGTTCGCGTACTCCCGCACCGCGGCCATGCTGTGCCTGGGATCGTTCCTGATGCAGGTGTGCGTGCAGGGCGCCTGGGGGGTGATCCCGGCGCATCTGACCGAGCTGTCGCCGGACGCCATCCGCGGCCTGTATCCCGGCGTGACCTATCAGCTGGGAAACCTGCTGGCGGCGTTCAACTTACCGATTCAGGAACGCCTGGCCGAGTCGCACGGCTATCCCTTTGCGCTGGCGGCGACGATCGTGCCGGTGCTGATTGCGGTGACGATCTTGACGCTGATTGGCAAGGACGCCACTGGAATCCGGTTCGGCACCACCGAAAGTGCCGTTCGGGCAACGAAGTGAGGTGAGGTTAGGCCGCCACCGGCCCGGCCTCGTCGATCAGATCTCGAGATCCATCGGATGACACCAACGCAATCGGTGGAAACGGGTGAAGCCACGGTCGGCGCTGAGCCAGATCGCATTGTTCTCCAATGCGTAGGCGGCCAAATAAGCGTCGGCGATGTCGTTACCGCGCGCATCGATGTCATCGGCGAGTTGACGAAACAACCCCCAGTGGCGCTCACCCGTGCGTAGTTGCATGGCCGCTGGGGCGCTAAGTAGGGCATCGACTGCCTCCCAGGCCTCGCGGGAACTCGTCGGCTCGGTGAAGATTCGGCGGTTGGTCATTATCCGTACGAAGCCGCCGAGCGCCAGGTCGGGGAGACCGAGCGGCTGGTCATCGTTGGCCAGTCGCTCGAGCAACCGCCGATACTCCGAGTGTTCGCGTAGGTCTTTCCGGTGCGCGTACACGAGAACATTGACGTCAGCGCAGAGCATCGACTGATCCGCCCTCCTCCATCGCCTCGGCGACCGTGGCGTTGGACGAGAGATCAACTCCTGGTCGAAGCCCTCCACGGCCCGTCGTCCGGACCGCGTAACGACCTCTACCACGCTGCTTGGCCGAGCTGAGACCACGCCGCACCGCATCCTCGAGAACCGCCGCCACGGTGCGCCCGGACCGCGCAGCCAGCGTCTTCACCTCGCGGTAGAGCTCGTCGTCGATCCGGATCGTCGTCCGCACGCTGACATCTTAGCATCGCGAAGAGGCATAAAGATGCCGCCGCCAAATCGCTCGAACTCGCGGTTATCGGCCGGGCGAGGTGTCGCTCAACGCGCGGCGCAGCAGATGCATGGCCACCGTCGTCGAGCGCTCCCGGACGTCCGACCGGTTTCCGGGGAGCTTCAGTGTTCGGGTGTCGGTTCGGCCTTCTTCGAGCATCACGGTGAAACAGACTGTGCCGACAGGTTTTTCGGGCTTCCCACCACCCGGGCCGGCGATACCGGTGATCGCGACGGCGGTGTCGGCGCCGAAGCGCCGCAACGCACCTCTTGCCATTGCCTCGGCCACCGGTTCGGACACCGCCCCGTGTTCGTCGATCAGGGCGGGGTCGACGCCCAGCAGCTCGGCTTTGGCCTCGTTGGAGTAGCTGACCACGCCGCCCATCACGTAATCAGAGGAGCCGGGCCGGTCGGTCAGCCGCGCCGCCAGCAGCCCGGCGGTGCAGGATTCGGCCGTCGCGATCCGGCGTCCGGCCAGCAGCCGGGCGACCTGCTCGTCGACGGTGGAGCCGTCCTCGGAGTAGAGCTGGTCCCCGTGCTTGTCGCGCAGCAGCTGGGTCAGCTTGGTGTAGGCCTCTTCGGCATCCGGCTCGTAGCGGGTGACCATCTCGATCTCCCCGCGCCGCAGGCAGGTGGTGATTTCGAGTTGCCCGAAGCCGGGCACGGTGTCTTCGGCCGTGCGCAGTGTCTCGGCCAGCCCCGACTCGGGCAGCCCGAACATGCGAAGGATGTCCTGCCGGTATCTGGTGCGCCCGGCGATTGCCTGCTGCGCCGCGGGTGTCTCAATGGCCCTGTGCCACATCGGCTGCAGCTCGCGCGGCGGCCCGGGAAGCACGATGACCGTGGGCTTGCCCGGCACCACCACACCGGGTGCGGTGCCGACCGGGTCGAGCACCTGGGCGCCTTCCGGGACCATCGCCTGCTTGCGGTTGGCGGCGCGCACCGCGTCGAAGCTTTCCGAATCGAAGTGCGCCATCAGCTTTCTCAGGATGTTGGCGATCTTGTTTTCTACCTCGGTGTCCAGCACCAGCTCGCAGCCGGCGAAGCGCGCCACGACCTCGACAGTCATGTCGTCGGCGGTGGGCCCCAGCCCGCCGCTGGTGACGATCAGGTCGACGCCCTCATCGGCCAGGAAACGCAGCTGCGCCTCGATGTCGGCGGGGCGGTCGCCGCAGATCGTGATGTGGGCCAGTTCGACGCCCAGCTCGAGCAGCCGGTCGGCGACCCAGGGGCCGTTTGCGTCTTGGACCCGCCCGGTGAGGACCTCGGTCCCGGTGACAACGATGCCTGCGCGTGCGCTCACCGGGATGAGCCTACGCAGGCATGGACTCGCGATGGCGGCGATATGTCGGCCGCTTGTTGCCCGTTGTCGACCTCACGCCGCCCCGCGCAATCCGCGCAGTGGCATCAGCCGGTTTGGCCGGCGTTTCCTGCGTTGCCCCGCCGAGGCCGCCTTGGCCGCCATCGCCGGTCGCTCCGCCGTCACCGCCCTCGCCGGCCAGTGAGCCGCCGACCCCGCCGTCACCGCCTTTGCCGCCGTCGCCGACGCTGTCTTTGGCGTTGCCGCCGGGCCCGCCGTTGCCGCCGCTGGTGACTGCGGTGCAGTGTGCCCCGGCCGCGCCCGCGTGTGCCCCCGGGGCCACCGGCCGCACCGCCGGTGCCCGTCTAGGAAGCTGACGTCGCCGGCCGGTGCGCCGACACGGTGGCTGACCCGCCACACCCGGCGTCAGCCGGGGCTGCCCGGTTGGCCGGGTTGCCCGGGTTGACCGGGTTGTCCCGGCTGCCCGCCGGGGCCGGGCTCGCCGCCGGCACCGCCCGCCCCAGGCTGACCGCCGGAACCGGGCGCTCCTCCGGCGCCCCCATCGCCACCCCGCCCCCCGGCACCTCCGGCCCCGCCATCGCCTCCCCGGCCCCCGGCACCGCCGGCTCCCCCGTCGCCTCCCCGGCCCCCGGCGCCGCCGGCTCCCCCGTCGCCTCCGCGGCCCCCGGCGCCTGCAGCTCCGCGGGGTCCACCGGGCTCGCCGATGCTGCCGCTGTCGGGTGTATCGCTTGTCATCGGTACGCACCTGCCTTCCTGTGAAACACGAATTTCTCGGCAATGCGTCCAGCTATCGTAGGCGCCGGACGAGTCCGATCGTCCCGGCTTGCCAGAACCGGTTCCGGTGGACGTAGGTTCCTGCGCCGGGACTGGCGCCGGCAAACCCGGTTCGCCCCAGCGTGCCTGCCGGGTACCACGTGACGAGCGAGCGTCGCAGACCTGCTTGCACGACATAATGAACCGATGATCGAGGTCGAGGTGTTGCAGGCCGACGTGACCAAGCTGCAAGTCGACGCGATCGCCAACGCGGCCAACACGCAGCTACGGCACGCTGGCGGCGTCGCGGCGGCGATCGCGCGGGCCGGCGGGCCCGAGCTGCAGCGCGAATCGACCGAGAAGGCGCCGATCGCGCTCGGGGAGGCCGTCGAGACCACGGCGGGCGACATGCCGGCGCGCTACGTCATCCATGCGGCGACGATGGAACCTGGCGGCCCGACCTCGGCCGACATCATCTCGCGGGCCACGGCATCGACCCTGCGCAAGGCCGAGGAGCTTGGCTGCCGCTCGCTGGGGCTGGTGGCGTTCGGTACCGGTGTCGGCGGCTTCCCGATCGAGCACGCCGCCCGACTCATGGTCGGCGCCGTCCGGCAGCACCCGGGGGGCTCGCTGGAGAAAGTCGTGTTCGCCGTCCACGGCGACGCGGCCGAGCGGGCGTTCAGCGCCGTCGTGCGGGGCTAACCGTCGGCCAGGTGCCGCTCGACGGAGGCGACTTTCGTCGTCATAGCGTCACTGACCCCGGCGCGCCAGTCCACCTTGATCACCGCGCTGACGCGGGGCGCACGGGCGGCCACGGCTTCGACCGCGCGCTGCACGACGGCCATCACCTCGTCCCAGGTGTCGCCCTCGACCACCGTGAACATCGAGTCCGTCTTGTTCGGCAGGCCGGAAACGCGAACCACTCGAACCGCCTCGGCGACGATTTCACCGACGCTCTCACTTACACCCAGCGGGGTCACGGAAAACGCCACGAGCACAGACACCTGACGAGCGTACCCAGTCGGCCTGGCAGCATCGGGGATCGTGCGGGTTCTGGTGCAACGGGTCTCATCAGCAGCGGTGTCGGTCGACGGACGGGTGGTCAGCGCCATTTCGCCGGACGGCCAGGGCCTGCTCGCCTTCGTGGGCGTCACCCACGGCGATGACCCGGGCAAAGCGCGGCGTCTCGCCGAAAAGCTCTGGAATCTGCGGATTCTCACCGGCGAGCGGTCCGCCGCCGATGTCGATGCGCCGATCTTGGTGGTCAGCCAGTTCACCCTCTACGCCGACACCGCAAAAGGCCGGCGGCCGTCGTGGAACGCGGCCGCTCCTGGCGCAGTCGCCGAACCGCTGGTGACGGCGTTCGCGGAGGCGTTGCAGGAACTGGGCGCCCGGGTGGAAACGGGTGTGTTCGGCGCGCACATGCAAGTCGAATTGGTCAACGACGGCCCGGTGACGGTGCTCATCGAGGTTTGACCGCGCCACCGCGGGTACCTTTGTCACGTCGGGGCTTGCGATGGGGAGGACCGGATTGAGCACGACACCCGAATTCGGGTCGCAGCGTTCCGACGACGACCAATGGGACATCGTGAGCGGCGTGGGCTACACCGCGCTGCTGGTGGCCGGCTGGCGCGCGGTGCACGCCATGAGCCCGCAGCCCGTGGCCCGTGACGAATACGCGAAGGCCTTCGTCGCAGCGTCCCGGGACCCGTATCTGGCCGGTGTGCTTGCCAATCCCGGGACTTCCGACGACGAGACGGCGTTTCCCCGTCTCTACGGCGTGCAGACCCGATTCTTCGACGACTTCTTCCTCTCCGCGGGCGAGGCGGGCGTACGGCAGGCGGTGATCGTCGCCGCCGGATTGGACTCCCGGGCATATCGGCTCGACTGGCCTTCGGACACAACGGTTTTCGAGGTAGATCTGCCAAAGGTGCTGGAATTCAAGTCCCGGGTGCTGGCTGAGCAGGGCGCCGCGCCCAAGGCGCGCAGGGTCGCGGTCGCGGCGGATCTGCGCAGCGAATGGTCCAAGCCGCTGAAAACGGCCGGTTTCGACGTGGAACGCCCCAGCGCCTGGTCGGTGGAGGGACTTCTGCCTTACCTGACCGACGAAGCCCAGAACACTCTCTTCACCCGGATCAGCGGGCTCAGCGCGCCGGGCAGCCGGGTCGCCGTGGGTGCGTTGGGCACGTGTTTGGACCATGACCGGCTCGAAGGTCTGGAAGCCGCCCATCCGGGGGTCAACATGTCGGGAGACGTGGATTTCTCGGCGTTGACCTACGAGCCCAAGACGGACCCGGCCGATTGGCTGGCCGCGCACGGGTGGGCTGTCGATGCGGTGCGCAACACGCTTCAGCTGGAGGCGATTTACGGATTGCTGCCGCCTAAGGTGGATGTCGAGATCGACAGTTTCATGCGGTCGCAATACATCACGGCGGCCCGGTAAGCGGGCACACGGTCGCGCTGAATTCGTCTTGTCGGCTACCCGCGACCGGTGAATCCCCGCGCGGGGCCCGCCGCGGCGGCCGCCGCCCATGGATGGCCGGTGATGTGCCGTTGCTGGGATGTCTAGGGCGTCAGCAGGATCTTGACATCGTCGCCGTTGCGTGACGCCGCGGTCGCATAACCTTTCGCCGCCTCGTCCAGCGGCAGTGTCGTGGTGAAGATGCCCTCGACGTCCAGCCGGCCGGAGGCAAGCAGCGGGATCAATTCCGGCCAGGTCCGCTGCACGGGGGCCGTCGTCATGCGCAGCGTGATGCTGCGGATCAGGCAGCCCAGCGCGTTGAGCGGAAACGGTTGCAGGTCGTGCACCCCGACTACCGAAACGGTGCCGCCGGGCCGTACCGCATTGAGCGCGTCGGTCATCGACGCGTCGGTGGCGACGGCGTCGATCACGGCGTCGGCTCCGCGCCCGCCGGTGGCGGCGAGGATCGCCTCAACCGCCGGCGCCTTGACCGGCGTCGCTCCCCATCTGGCGGCACGGTCCAAGCGGCCATCGACCCGATCGACGGCGAAAACTTCGGCGGCACCCTGGAATAGCGCGCTGCGCAGCGCACACAGCCCGACCGCTCCCAGGCCCATGACCGCCACGGTGCCGCCGTAGGGAATGTCGGCGCGCTGGGCCGCGGCCCAGCCGGTGGCGAGGTTGTCGGTCAGCAGCAGCGCCTGCTCGGTGCTGATCGCCTCGGGGATCTTGAGCAGTTGGAAGTCGGCGGCGGGCACCGCGAGCAGATCGGCCTGTGCGCCGTCGAGCACGCCGCCGCCGAAGATCTGAAACCCGTTGTGGCACATCACCGGATCACGAGTAGCGCAGCCGGGACAATGGCCGCAGCCGGTCACCGACGACACCATCACCTGGTCGCCGACCTTGACGGTGCGCACATCCGGCCCCACCTCGACGACGGTGCCCACCGCTTCGTGGCCGAGCGGCATCGGTTCGGCCAACGGAAAGTCGGCCTCGTAGAAGTGCAGGTCCGAACCGCAGATGCCCGCGGCGGTGACGGAGACGATCGCCCCGTCGGGGCCGGGAAGCGCCGGGTCGGGGCGGGTTTCGACGCGGATGCTGGTGGGGCCGTCGATGACTACCGTTCGCATGCTGGTCTGCTCGCTTCCTTTGGCCGCAGGATGAAGTGGGACCAGTCGGGCTCGCGGACCGCCGCCCAGTATTCGGGGAGGCGCCATGGGCTGACGGTGTGGATCTCGCCGTCGGCGTTCTTGAAGTATGTGTGTTTGACCGCGGGGTGTGACCACACCATGTTCTTGATTTCGGCTTGCGTCCGCTGATGCCACGCCGTGGCCGCCTCGGCCGTCGGCTCCAGGGAGTGCAAGTCGTGCTCCGCCAGGTACTCGAGACACCGGTTGATGTAACGCATCTGGAGCTCGGACTGGAAGATCAGGCTGCCGCCGTGGGCGAGGTGCGTCCCGGGCCCGTAGATGATGAAGAGATTGGGGAAGTTCGGAACGGTGATGCCGAGGTAGGCGTACGGGCGTCGCCCCCACATCTCGTGCAGGTCGATTCCGTTGCGGCCGGTGATTTTCAGCGGCCACAGCACGTCGGTGTGCCGGAATCCGGTGGCATAGACGATGACGTCGACGTCGTGGGTCAGGCCGTCGGCGGTGACGACGCCGCGCGGGGTGATCTTCTGGATCGGCGTGCGCACCAGTTCGACGTTGTCGCGCTGCAGGGTTTGCAGCCAGCTGCCGTTGTCCTGCAGCGTGCGCTTGCCGCAGGCGGGATAGTCGGGCAACACCTTGGCCAACAGCTCGTCGTCATCGCCCACCTGGTCGGTGATCCACTGGGAGAACATGATTCGGGCGGCGGCGTTGATTTCGCTGACCGCCTCGTCCTGATCGGCGTAGTCGGTGTCGCCGCGCGCCGCGTCGAGGCCCTTGTCGGCGCCGGGCCACAGCACCAGGAACCGGTACCACCTGCCGTAGTACGGCAGGTGGCGCATCGCCCAGCGCATCCCGGCGCCGACCTCGTCGTGGTACATCGGGTTCGGGAACATCCACTGGGCGGTGCGCTGGAACACGGTCAGGTGCTCGACGTCGCCGGCGATCGCGGGCGCGATCTGAAACCCACTGGCGCCGGCACCGATCAGCGCGACGCGCTTGCCGGTCAGGTCGACGGAGTGGTCCCAAGCCGAGGAGTGAAACGCGGGACCCGCAAAGGTGCCGGCCCCGTCGAAATCCGGGAGGTGGGGCCGGTTCAGCTGCCCGACGGCGGTGATGAGGGCCCGCGTGCGCGTCGTGGTGGTTTGGCCGTCGGCCGAGCGCAGCGTCACGCTCCACATGCCGTCGTGGTCGTCCCATTGGGCCCCAACGACTTCGGTCTGCCACCGCACGTGTCCGGCCAGGTCGTGCTTCTCCAGCACCCGGGCGAAATAGTCCTGCAGCTCGTCCTGCTCGGCGAAGAAATGCGTCCAGTCGTTGTTGGGTTCGAAGCTGTAGCAATAGAAGTGGTTGGCGACGTCGACGCGGGCGCCGGGATAGCTGTTCTCCCACCAGGTTCCGCCGGGGCCGGCGTTTTTCTCCACGATGGTGAAGGGGATGCCGGCTTGTTTTAACCGGATGCCGGCCAGGATGCCGGATTCGCCGCATCCGACGACGAGGACGGGTATCTGCGCCGCGCGTTCGCTCGGCAGCGCCGCCGGGCGGCGCGGGTCGACACCGTCGAGGTCCATCTCTTCGAGGATCAGGGGCAGGTAGTCGTCGGTGACATGCTCACAGGCGGCCCAGTCCATCATCTCCCGGATGAGGTCGAGGCTCAGCGGTTCCGGCTCGGGGCAACCGCGGTCCCGATACTCGGCGAGCACGGGCAGCGCCGCCGCGCGGGCCCGGGCCTTGTCCTCCTCCGACATGAAGCCCTGGATCTCGTTGAGGAAGCTGCCCATCGGCTTGAAGTCGCGGATGAACCGGGGATCTCCGGTGATGTGGACGAGCGAGAGCAACAGCGTCGGGATGCTGACATCCTCGAGCGCAGCCGCGATCTCGGTGTCCGACGTGGTGAAGGGCCGGCCGGCATAGGGGCTGCGCATCGAGCCGATCCTCTCGGTAAACGGGGACGCCAAAATTACGCTACTAACCGTGTCGTAATTGGCAGCCCAAGGCTACCCGCGGGGACCTTCGTGGATCAAGAGCGCCGACGCCCCGGCGGCGTGGGCCGAGGATCCGGCTAGGACGATCCGTCGTTTCCGTTGGCGCCGATGTAGCCGGAGAGGCCACCGGTGCCGCCCAAGCCCCCGTTGACGCCGTTGCCGCCGTCGCCGCCGATGCCGAAGATCGACGGGGTGTAGCTGCCGTTCTGGAACGTTCCGGCGTTGCCGCCGTTGCCGCCGGCAACGGGCGCGCTACCGCCGGTACCGGCGTGGCCGCCATGGCCGCCCCCGCCGAAGAACCCGAGGCCATCCCCGCCGTTACCGCCCTGGCCGCCGGCGGTGCCCAGACCCTCGCCGCCGTGCCCGCCCGCGCCGCCGACAGCGCCGACGAGGGCGGCGCCCAAGCCGCCGTTGCCGCCGGCGCCGCCGGTGAGACCGGCGCCGCCCTGGCCGCCGTTGCCGCCGCCGCCCAAGCCGGCGAGCGTGGCGCCGATGCCGCCGGCGCCGCCCTGCCCGCCGGTGCCGAGGATGGCTGCACCGCCCATCCCGCCGTCGCCACCCTGAGCGAAGCCCGCCCCGACGAGGACCGGGGCGCCGGTGACGCCACCGGCGCCACCAACACCGCCGGTGCCGGCGGCGCCGGTGGCCGCACCGCCCATGCCGCCGGCGCCGCCCTGGACGAGGTCGAATCCGATGAAGCCAGCGGCGCCACTGCTGCCGCCGGCGCCGCCGGTGCCCCCTATCCCCGTGGTGGCGGCTCCGCCGGCACCGCCCGCACCGCCGGTGGCGAAGTCGATCCCGAAGGGTAAGCGCGCAAAGCCCGTACCGCCCGCGCCCCCGGCGCCGCCATTGCCCAGGTCGCCGGTCGCGTTGCCGCCCGCGCCACCGGCACCGCCCTCGCCGAAGAACAGTCCGCCCCCGGTGCCGCCGGCTCCGCCGGCCCCGCCCGTTCCGGTCGTCGTGTCGCCGCCGGCCCCGCCGGCGCCGCCGATGCCCGTCAGTAAGCCGCCGTTCCCGCCGGCGCCACCGGCTCCACCGATCCCGGCCCCACCGGCGCCGCCGTTCCCGCCGGTGCCACCCGCGCCGAACAAGATGGCGTTGCCGCCGGCCCCACCGGCGCCGCCGGCGATGGCACTACCGCCGGTGCCGCCATTGCCCCACAGCCAGCCACCATTGCCGCCGGCACCACCGGCCAAGCCGCCGGTTCCGCTGCCGCCGGTACCGCCGCTGCCGAGCAGCCCGGCGGACCCGCCGGCGCCGCCCTGACCGGCGGCGTCGGTCGCGCCGTTTCCGCCGTTACCGTAGAGGAGTCCGCCGGCACCGCCAGTGGCTTGCGACAATGTTTCTCCGGCCACCCCGTTGGCACCGTTGCCGATCAGCGGCCTACCCAACAGCGCCTGGGTGGGCGCATTGATCACACCCAACACGTCTTGCGCGGCGGCCTGCATCGGTGAAGCGTTGGCCGCTTCGGCGGCCGCGTAGGCGTTGCCGGCGCTGCTCAACGCCTGCACGAACTGCGAGTGAAACCCCGCCGCCTGCGCGCTGAGCGCCTGATACTGGGAGGCGTGGCTGTTGAACATTGAGGTGATCGCCGCCGAGACCTCGTCGGCGGCGGCGGGCACCAGCCCGGCGGTCGGGATCGCTGCCGCCGCATTGGCTGCGCTCAGCGAGGAACCGATGTTCGCCACGTCCGCTGCTGCCGACGCCACCATGTCCGGCGCCGCGATGAGAAACGACATTGGTACCTCCGGCGAGTCATGCGATCGGCTGTCGCATCGCGATGAGTGGTAAGCGGATGTTAGGTGCTCTCAACAACTTATTTGACACGTTCCGAATAACAGGGTCGGATTCCCAGGAAGTTCCCAGCTCCGAGTAGCGGACGCGGCGGAAGACGTCGCGGCGATTTCAAACGGGTGCCGGCGTGCGAGCGCCTGCCCGATTACGCGGGGGGGCGCGCACCTTGCCGACGTGAGGGAGCCGGCGATGATCGGTCGTAGTTGCCACGCGCAGAACCTGGCTGGCCCCGTCAGCGGCGACCGTACTAAAGTAGAACACGTTTCAATTTCGCCCGACGTCCGAGGAGTAGGCATGCACACCGCCATCTGCGACGAACTCGGTATCGAGTTTCCGATCTTCGCGTTCACCCACTGCCGCGATGTTGTAGTCGCTGTCAGCAAGGCCGGCGGTTTCGGCGTGCTGGGCGCCGTCGGCTTCACGCCCGAGCAGCTGGCGATCGAGCTCAATTGGATCGACGAGAACATCGGCGACCACCCTTACGGGGTCGACATCGTGATCCCGAACAAATACGAGGGCATGGACTCACACCTGTCCGCCGAGGAACTGGCCGAGACGCTGCGCAAGATGGTGCCCCAGGAGCATCTTGATTTCGCCAAGAAGATCCTCGCCGATCACGGTGTGCCCGTGGAGAACGCCGACGAGGACACCCTGCAGTTGCTCGGCTGGACGGAGGCGACGGCGACCCCGCAGGTTGAGGTGGCGCTGAAGCACCCGAAGGTGCGCATGATCGCCAACGCGCTTGGGACTCCCCCGGCCGAGATGATCAAGCACATCCACGAGTCCGGCCGCAAGGTGGCCGCGTTGTGCGGTTCGCCCTCGCAGGCCCGCAAGCACGCGGACGCGGGTGTCGACATCGTGATCGCGCAGGGCGGCGAGGCCGGCGGGCACTGCGGCGAGGTGGGCTCGATCGTGTTGTGGCCGCAGGTCGTCAAGGAAGTCGCCCCGCTCCCGGTGCTGGCGGCGGGCGGCATCGGCAGCGGGCAGCAGATCGCGGCGGCGCTGGCCCTGGGTGCCCAGGGGGCGTGGACCGGCTCCCAATGGCTGATGGTCGAGGAATCCTCGAACACCCCGGTTCAGCAGGCCGCGTATGCCAAGGCGTCCAGCCGTGACACCGTCCGCAGCCGCTCGTTCACCGGTAAGCCGGCCCGGATGCTGCGCAACGACTGGACCGAGGCGTGGGAGCAGCCCGACAACCCGAAGCCGCTGGGCATGCCGCTGCAGTACATGGTTTCCGGCATGGCCGTGCGCGCGACGAACAGGTACCCGAACGAGACCGTCGACGTGGCTTTCAATCCGGTCGGTCAGGTCGTCGGCCAATTCTCCAAGGTGGAGAAGGCCGCCGCGGTCATCGAGCGGTGGGTGCAGGAGTACTTGGAAGCGACCAACAGACTGGACGAGCTGAACGCGGCCGCCGCAGTCTGACGACTATTCGTCGTCGCCTTCGTCCACGTCTTCCCTGCCGGTAAGCACTTCCCTGGCCCTGTCGACCGCGTACGTGCCGATGTCGATCGAGTTCTGGACGATGCCGCTGGCACCACCCGAGATGTCACCCCGGATGATGTCGCTGGCGTGTTCGACGATGTCGGACGCCTTCTCGACCGCATTGGTCGCGATGTCCCTGGCCGCGTCGACGGCGTCTTTGGGATTGAAGCCCATCGGAGTCTCCTCTGGTTGCCGGACTTCGTTCAAACTCTAGACGCGGCGAGCACGTCTCAGGCGCGGCCCACGAGTCCGGTCACGGTTCGGGCGGGAAGAACCCTGCGCCGGTGAACCATCCTTCTTGCCACCCCTGAGCGCCCAGGCACAGCATGGGAAGGCCCGCCTGCGACTGTGCCGCAGATTGCGGGCCCGGGCATTTGGCCCCGGCCTGCTGCACCCCGTACAGCGGATAGGAGATCACCCAGTACCCCGTGGTTGCCGCCGGGAACTGGTTGGGCGGGGGGAAATGGCAGGCTTCGGCCTGGCCACTGGGACCGCGCCCGAAGATGAAGCGCTCGTAGTTGTCGCACGGCGCGCCCAGCGAAGCGTCGTAGTTCATGCCCGGCACGTCGCCGTCGTAATGCGGGTCGGCGGCCGCGCACGGCGCCAGGCTGACCGCACCACCCGCGATCGCAGCGACGGTGAGTAGTTCGCGAATCATGCTCCACCCTTAAACTCGGTGCCACCTGGCCCCCTCGATTCGCCGGTGACCTGCACGAAGCATATCGAGTGCACCGCGGGTCTCAAGGTCGTTTTACGGATCGGTGGCTCCGTCGAGCGCGGGCGACGAGTGCGGACGGGAACGCCGGTCGCCCGCAACTCCGCATCACTGAACATGTTGCAGTTCTTCTCGGCGATCTTGCGCGGATGCTTCCCAACCGGCTGTGGCAATGGTTTATTTGGCACTGAAGGGACGACTAGACGACTTCGTTTCGAGGAGTGGCCATGCCAACCGCCGAGCCAACCGCCACGCCGGTTCCCAACCTGCCTCCCGGATTCGACTTCACCGATCCGGACATCCACGCCGAGCGGCTGCCGGTGGAAGAACTGGCCGAGTTGCGGCGGACCGCACCGATCTGGTGGAACGAGCAACCCATCGGCGCGGGCGGCTTCGACGACGGCGGCTTCTGGGTGGTCTCCAAACACAAGGACGTCAAAGAGATCTCGCTGCGCAGCGACGTTTTCTCCAGCCTGCAGAAGACGGCGCTGCCGCGCTACAAAGACGGTACGGTCGACGAGCAGGTCGAACGCGGCAAGTTCGTCCTGCTCAACATGGACGCGCCGCAGCACACGCGATTGCGCAAGATCATCTCGCGGGCCTTCACTCCCCGGGCCATCGAGCGCCTGCGCGGCGACCTCGCCGAGCGCGCCCGGCGCATCGTCGAGGCCGCCGCCGCCGAGGGCTCCGGCGACTTCGTCGAACAGGTGTCCTGCGAACTGCCGTTGCAGGCCATCGCCGGGCTCATGGGTGTGCCGCAGGAGGACCGCAAGAAGCTCTTCCACTGGTCCAACGAGATGGTCGGCGATCAGGACCCCGAGTTCGCCGCCAACGATGCGATCACCGCGTCGGTCGAACTGATCATGTATGGCATGCAGATGGCCGCCGAGAGGGCGAAGAACCCGGGCGAGGACCTCGTCACCAAGCTCGTCCAGGCCGACATCGACGGCCACAAGCTTTCCGATGACGAGTTCGGCTTCTTCGTCATCCTGCTGGCGGTCGCCGGCAACGAGACCACCCGCAACTCCATCACCCAGGGCATGATGGCCTTCACCGACTTCCCCGACCAGTGGGAGCTGTACAAGCGGGAGCGGCCCGCCACCACGGCCGACGAGATCGTCCGGTGGGCCACCCCGGTCACGTCGTTCCAGCGGACCGCCCTGGAGGACTACGAGCTGTCCGGCGTGCGGATCAAGAAGGGCCAGCGGGTGGTGATGGTGTACCGGTCGGCCAATTTCGACGAGGACGTGTTCGACGACCCGTTTACCTTCAACATCCTGCGTAATCCCAACCCGCACGTGGGTTTTGGTGGCACCGGCGCTCATTACTGCATCGGCGCCAACCTGGCGCGGATGACGATCGACCTGATGTTCAACGCGATCGCCGACGTCATGCCCGATCTGGAATCGATCGGCAAACCCGAACGGCTGCGGTCGGGCTGGCTCAACGGGATCAAGCACTGGCAGGTCGACTACCACACCGACGGGGCGGCGAAATGCCCTGTTGCGCATTAAAGTAGGCGAGTGCCCACACATCAAGCGGTCCGAATACAGTCCGTCGGCGGGGCCCTGGAGCTCGCCGAGGTCGAAACACGGCCGCCGGGTCGCGACGAGGTGCGGATAGCGGTCACCGCTTGCGGTATCTGCGGGACCGACCGCGCCTTCGTCCACGGCGGCTTCCCGAACATCTCGTGGCCGCTGACCCCCGGGCACGAGATCGCCGGAACCATCGCCGAACTCGGTGCGGGCGTTGAGGATTTCGCGGTGGGCGACCGGGTCGCGGTGGGGTGGTTCGGCGGCTGCTGCTACCACTGCGACCCGTGCCGCAAGGGCATGTTCATTCACTGCGAGAACGGCAAGGTCCCCAGCTGGCACTACCCCGGCGGTTACGCGGAATCGGTGACGGTGCCCGCCAGCGCGTTGGCCCGGATCCCCTCGGAGCTGTCCGACGTGGAGGCCGCCCCGATGGGATGCGCCGGTGTCACGACCTATAACGCGCTGCGCCACACGAAGGCATTGCCCGGTGACCGGGTCGCCATCCTCGGCGTCGGTGGCCTCGGACACCTGGGCATCCAGTTCGCCCGGGCGATGGGCTTCGAAACCATCGCGATCAACCGCGGTACCGCCAAGGCCGAGGATGCCCGGAAGCTGGGAGCCCACCACTACATCGATTCCACCAGCGGCGACGTCGCCGAAGCGATGCGGGCCCTGGGTGGGGCGGCCGTCGTCCTGGCCACCGTCGGGAACTCCGTGGCCATGGCTGACACGGTCGGTGGGTTGTCGCCCCGGGGGGAACTGATCACCCTTGGCGTGACCCCCGACCCGCTGCCGATCAGCCCCGTGCAGCTGATAACCCCGGGCCTCAGCATCGTCGGGCATCCCTCCGGCACGGCCAAGGACGTCGAGGACACAATGCGTTTCGCCGTCTTGTCGGGCGTGCGTGCGTGGATCGAGGAGCTGCCGCTGTCGCGGGCCGCAGACGGCTACGCGGCGCTGGAGGAAGGGCGCGCGCACTACCGCACCGTCCTCACCATGTGAGTAGGGTCGGGCTGTGACCGACGACTGGGTCCTGGACGCGTCCGACGGTGAGCTGCTCATCCACACCGGGGTCACGGGCCGGGCCGCACGAATGGGCCATCGTCTCACGATCGCGATGACCCGATGGCACGCCACGGTGGCCTGGGCCGGCGCCGAACCGGCCGGCCTGGAGCTGGTGGTCGAGGCGGATTCGCTCGAGGTGCTGCGCGGGGAGGGCGGCG
>Ga0078972_1010384_pt1 | contig 17444 bp, 16 predicted proteins | sample YelNatPaOPGAMG01_FD_67568 | JGI IMG/M metagenome (GOLD analysis project Ga0078972, IMG submission 67568) | Hot spring thermophilic microbial communities from Obsidian Pool, Yellowstone National Park, USA - OP-RAMG-01 (SPADES assembly) (version 2) | ecosystem: Environmental > Aquatic > Thermal... | reverse complement strand
TTGGCGTCAAAAACCATGCGCACCGCACGCTCGATCACCTCGGGGGAAAACTTCGGGGACTTCCTCATCATGGCTCCATTCTCTCAATCGAAGGAGCCCCCTCAAAATCCGGGGCGGTTCACTTCCGCGATACCTGGGGCGGTTCAGTTTTTGGCTCCGGAGCGAGAAGATGCGCTGGGTAGAGTACGGCGCTCGTATCGGCGAAGACGGCACCAATAAGCATAACGCAGGGTGATGTCATACCTACTGCGTTCAAAGTGTCGAGCAGAGCACCTATGGTCGTGGCCACGCGGCGTTCGACAGGTGTACTTGCTGCCTCGACCAACACGAGTGGAGTCGTCGGTGCTAGCCCGCTGCACAACAAATCGGACTGGAGACGTGAGGCTTCGCTCAGACCCATGTAGACTGCGATGGTCAGTCCGCTGCGAGCGATTTCGCTCCAGCGCACGGAGGACGCGCCGGCTTGACGGTGTCCTGTGACAAAAGCCACGCCTGGTGAGAGGTCGCGATGCGTCAGTGATGCACCGACCGTGGCTGCAGCGGCTGACGCCGCGGTGATTCCCGGAACGATCTCCACGGTAAGACCAGCAGCGCGAAGTGCAGAGATTTCTTCTCCTGCGCGGCCAAAGACGAGTGGATCACCACCTTTGAGTCGTACTACACACTCGCCGCGACGGGCCTCGTGGATCATCAGGCGAATAATGAACGATTGTGGCGTGCTCTTGCAGCCACCGCGCTTGCCGACGCGGACGATGCGGCAGCCGCTGCGCGCAAAGCGCAGGCAGGCATCGGACACCAGATCGTCGACCAGGATCACATCGGCCTGGCGCAGGCAGCGCACGGCTTTGCGGGTGAGCAGATCCGGGTCGCCGGGGCCGGCGCCGACTAGATGCACAGTGGGTGTGGACGAGGCAGTGACGGCGCGGCGATCGGCGGGGTTCATCGCAATTCCTCCGACAATTGAGGTGAGCGGGATGGGGCAGGAGCGGGCGATGCGCCCAGGCGCAGCGCGGTGCGGGCGACGCGGGCGGTGAAATCGTCCAGCGCGGGCGGCGCCGGTACATGGCCGCTGGCGACGGCCTCGCTCCACGCCGCGCAGGACGCGGCGTCTGTGCCATCGGGCAGCGGGTCGGCCACCGGTGCGCTGTGCAGCGGGGTGGTGCAGTCGACCCCGGTGGCTGCGGCGGCGGCGCTGGGCAGCAGGGTGGTCGCGCGGCTGGGGTGGGGCACCGCCTCGCCCTCGCAGCCATGCAGCAGCAGCGCGGCGCTGCCGTGCGCGTCCAGCGTCTCTTGCATCAGCGGGGCGTAGGCGGCGTGGGTGTAGCCGGCCAGCAGCAGATGCGGGCCGCGCAGCGGGGCGATCAGCTTGACCAGGGTGTGCGCAATGTTGCGCACCCCCAGCCGCTGGCGCAGGTCCAGCAGCGCGGCCAGTTCGGGGCTGAACGCGGCCAGCGGCAGATACACCGCCTCGCCGGCGTTCAGACCCGTGGCGGCCTGCTCGGCCGAGTCGGCAAACGGCAGACGCAGCCGCGCCCATAGCGTTGCCGTGTGCATCCGGCCATCGGCCTGCTCATGGCCGATCACCAACAGCGGCACGCCGTGTTGCCGCAGCAACAGCGCGAGCAGCGGCACCAGGTTGGGCAGTTTGCGTGCGCCGTTGACACTGGCCAGCACCACGGCCGGGCGGTGCAGCGGCGGCTGCGGCAGCCGCGGCCGCAGCGCGTCGGCAAAGCCGGTCAGCTCCTCGGCGGTCTCACCCTTGAGCCGCAGCGCCATCAATGCCGCGCCAGTCTGGCTCAGGTCGGCGCTGCCATCGAGCAACTGGTGCATCAGATCGCGCGCCTGGTCGCGGCCGAGGTCGCGGCTGCCGCGGGCGCCGCGGCCGATGATGTGCAGCAGCGCCGGCAGGGCATACGCTGAATGGGGCGCGAGGGTGGCGGCGTCCATCGCTCAAGCCTCCGCGGCGGTTGCAGTGGCACGCAGCCGCCGCCGCAGCTCGGGCAGGCAAGAGCCGCAGTTGGTACCGCACTTGAGCTGGGCCTGCAGCGCGGAAAGGCGCGAGTCGTCATCACCCTGCAGCGTGGGCAGCACCGCGTCGATCTGGCTTTGCCAGACGTCGAAGCAGTTGCACACCTGCTGGCCGCGGCTGGGCAGTTGCGCCGGCGGCGTGGTGGAAGGCAGCAGCAGCCAGCGGCCGTAGGGCTTGGCGCTGGCTTCGCTTTGCAGCAGTTCATGCAGCCAGCCCTGTGCCACCACGCTGTCGGCCGGGCCGCACAGCAGCGCGGCGGCCAGCGCTTCGCCGTCCAGCCGCACGGCGCGGCGCACACCGCGGCCGGGGTCGGCGTAGTGCAGCGCGGCGCTGCCCTGCACACCGAAATGCGCCTCGATGCGCGCCAGCAGCGCGGCATCGGGCGCGCCGCGCGCGGCAGCGCGCAGCAGCAGCCCGGTGCGCTCGCGGCCGAAGGGCACGCACATCACAAAGGGGAGTTCGGCCAGCTCGCGCATCAGCGTGGCGCGCAAGGCCATAGCACGGTCCTCGGGCAGCCAGGCGAAGGCGGCGAGGTGCCAGGGCAGGTTGGCCGCCTCCACCCGCACCGCGCTGTGCTTGAGCTCGGGCTGGAAGGACTGCGGGTCGAGCGCGGGCAGGGTCAGGCCGTTGACGCCCAGCCGCGCCACGCCTTCGGCATTGCGCCCGCCAAGGTATTCGGCGCCCCAGTGCATCGCGATGAAGGCTTGGCCGGGGCGCACGGTGTCGGTGGCGCGGGCCGGCAGCAGCAGATCGCCGCGGCGCGAAGCCACGCGCAGCAGTTCGCCATCGCGCAGGCCGCGCCGCGCGAGCTCGGCGGGATGCAGGTCGATGCAGGGTTGCGGCGCATGGCTGAACAGCCGCGGCACCGACCCGGTGCGGGTCATGCCATGCCACTGGTCGCGCAGTCGCCCGGTGGTCAGCGCCAGCGGGTAGCGGGCGTCGCAGGGTTCGGCCACGGGCTTGAAGGGCTGAGCGAAAAAGCGGGCGCGGCCGTCGGCGGTGGGGAAGATGCCGTCTTCGTAGAGGCGGGTCTTGCCCGCCGTTGCGCCTTCGGGGTAGGGCCATTGCTGCGGACCGTCGCGTTCGAGCACGGCCCACGACAGGCCGGTGATGTCGAGGTCGCGGCCGCGGGTGGACTCACGATGTTCGTTCCACACTTCCTCGGGCGTGGAGTAAGGAAACAAGGTCAAATTGCCATTCAGGCGTTCCGGTATCAAAGCTTCGAGGCGGCGAGCGAAATCGGTTGCAATGGCCCAGTCGTCGCGCGCCGCGCCGGGGGCGGGCACGGCGCGCCGCACGCGGCTGATGCGGCGCTCGGAGTTGGTGACCGTCCCTTCTTTTTCTCCCCAGGTGGTGGCTGGCAGCAGCAGGTCGGCGTAGGGCACGGTGGCGGCGGTGGTGTACGCCTCCTGCACCACGACGAACTCGGCGCGCTCCAGCGCGCGGCGCACCAGCGCCTGATCGGGCAGTGACTGTGCCGGGTTGGTGCAGGCGATCCACAGCGCTTTCACTTCGCCGTCGGCCGCGGCCTGGAACAGCTCGATCGCGGTCTTGCCGCGCGCAGCGGGCACCTCGGCCACGCCCCACAGCGCGGCGACTTCGGCACGGTGCGCGGGGTTGGCCAGATCGCGGTGGGCCGACAGCAGATTGGCCATGCCGCCGACTTCGCGCCCGCCCATCGCGTTGGGCTGGCCGGTGAGCGAAAACGGCCCTGCGCCCGGCTTGCCGATCTGGCCGCAGGCCAAGTGGAGGTTGATCAGCCCGGCGTTTTTCGCGGTGCCGCTGCTGGACTGGTTCAGCCCCTGGCAATACAGCGACAGCGTGGGCTGGCGCGTCTGTGGCGTCGCTCCGGGTGCGCCGAGCGCGAACCAGCGCGCGGCGGTGACGATGTCCTCGGCCTTCAGCCCGCAGAGGTTGGCAGCGACGGCCGGGCTCATGTCGCGCACCAGGTCGCGCAGCGCGGGGTAGCCGCTGGTGTGCGCGGCGATGTAATCGGGGTCGACGAGGTCTTCCCACACCATCACATGCAGCATGGCGTGGAATAGCGCGACGTCGGTACCCGGCAGCAGTTGCAGGTGCAGGTCGGCGAGCTCGGCGGTTTCGGTGCGACGCGGATCGACGACGACGATGCGCATCTCGGGCCGCGCCGCCTTGGCCTTCTCGATGCGGCGAAACGCAATGGGGTGCGACCACGCGGCGTTGCTGCCGGCGAAGAACAGGCAGGCGGCGTGGTCGATGTCCTCATACGCGCAGGGCGGGGCGTCGGCACCTAGCGTAGCCTTGTAGCCAGCCACCGCGCTGCTCATGCACACGCGCGAGTTGGTGTCGACGTTGTTGGTGCCGATCAGCCCCTTGGCCAGTTTGTTGAAGACGTAGTAGTCCTCGGTCAGCAGTTGGCCGGAGATATAGAAACCCACACTGTCGGGGCCGTGTTGGTGGATGAGCGCGGCGAAGCGCTGCGCGGCGTGGTCGAGCGCGATATCCCAGCTCACGGTCTGGCGCGCGACGCCGCGCGAGGTGCGCAACTCGGGCTGCAGCGCGCGCAGTTGCAGCAGCAATTCGGGCTTGGTGCTGAGGTGCAGCGCGCCGCCTTTGGTGCAGAGCTTGCCGAAATTGGCGGGATGCTCCCGGTCGCCGCGCACCCCGGTGATGTGCCCGCCTTCGCTTTCGATCAGCACGCCGCAGCCCACGCCGCAATACGGGCAGGTCGAGCGCGTGGTGCGCCAGGCGGCGCCGTTCGTACTGTTCGCACCCTCGGGCACGATGGCGATGGAGCGGGCGAGGAGGTCGACGGGCTTCATGGCGTGCGGCGCTGCAGGCATTCCGGCTCAGTCGGCGCAGGACGCGCCGGGGCAGTGGGCCGCGGCGATCTCGGCCAGCGGCGCGAGCAACTGGTCGCTGCGCAGCCAGACTTGGCCGTCTTCCACCTTCACCGCGAAGCTCGGGGTGCAGCCCTTGTCCGGCTCCCTGGCGTGGCCGTCTTCCAGGCGGATGGTCCAGTTATGCAGCGGGCAGGCCACGGCGTCGCCGAGCACGATGCCCTGGCTCAGCGGCCCGCCCTTATGCGGGCAGCGGTCGAGCAGAGCGTAGATGCGGTCCGCCTCGGCGCGAAACACGGCGATGTCGATGCCGTCCGGCCGGCGCACACGGCGCGCGCCCAGCGCGGGGATGTCGGCCACCGCGCACACGGCGGTCCAGATCACGTGGGGTGCGGGCGCGTTCATGCCGGCTCTCCCTGCGTGGCCTCGGTGGGCGGGATGGGTACGAGGGGAATGAACTGCCGCGTGTCCACTTGCGCCTTGTCGAACTCGACCCAGGGGTCGGGCTCGCCCTGCAGCGCGAACTGCAGCCGCTCCCACAGCGCCTTGCGGCCTTCGGCGTCGTCGAGGATGCGCCGTTTCACATAGTCCATGCCGACGCGCGCGACATAGTGCACGGTGCGCTCCAGATACCAGCCCTCCTCGCGGTAGAGCTGGATGAAGGCGCCGGTGTACTCCAGCACCTCCTCCTGGGTTTTGAGCTTGACCAGGAACTGCGCCACCTCGGTCTTGATGCCGCCGTTGCCCGCCACATACATCTCCCAGCCGGAATCGACGCCGATGATGCCGACGTCCTTGATGCCGGCTTCGGCGCAGTTGCGCGGGCAGCCGCTGACCGCGAACTTGACCTTGTGCGGCGCGTACATGCGCCAGGTGGCGCGCTCGAGCATCTTGCCCATGGTCGTGCTGTCCTGGGTGCCGAAGCGGCACCACTCGCTGCCCACGCAGGTCTTCACGGTGCGCAGCGCCTTGGCGTAGGCGTGGCCGCTGGGCATCGCGAGGTCGCGCCACACCGCCTGCAGGTCTTCCTTTTTCACGCCGAGCAGGTCGATGCGCTGTCCGCCGGTCACTTTCACCGTGGGGATGCGGTATTTGTCGACCACGTCGGCGATGCGGCGCAGTTCGGCCGCGCTGGTCTCGCCGCCCCACATGCGCGGCACCACGCTGTAGGTGCCGTCTTTCTGGATGTTGGCGTGGCTGCGTTCGTTGATGAAGCGGCTTTGCGGGTCGTCCTTGGCCTCGTGCGGCCAGGTCGAGATGAGGTAGTAATTCAGCGCCGGGCGGCAGCTCGAACAGCCGGCCGGGGTACGCCAACCAAGCCTGCTCATGACCTCGGGAATGCTCAGCAGGTGCTGCTCTCGGATGGCGTCGCGCACTTCCTGATGGCTGGCGTCAGTGCAGCCGCACATCGCCTTTTTCTTCGGCGCGGAGGAGAAATCGCCGCCGACGGTGAACATCAGAATCTGCTCGACCAGCCCGGTGCACGAGCCGCAGGAGGCGCTGGCCTTGGTGTGCTTGCGCACGTCTTCCAGCGTGAACAGGCCCTTGTCCTTGATCGCCTTGACGATGGTGCCTTTGCACACCCCGTTGCAGCCGCAGACCTCGTCGCTGTCGGCCATCAGCATGGCCTTGCTCTGGCCCTGGTGGCCGGCGTCGCCCAGCGCGCTTTCGCCGAACATCAGCTTGTCGCGGATGTCGCTGACCTTGCGGCCTTCGCGCAGCAGCTTGAAATACCACGCGCCGTCCACCGTGTCACCGTACAGGCAGGCGCCGACGAGCTGGTCGCCCTTGACCACCAGGCGCTTGTACACGCCGGAGAACGGGTCGGACAGCACGATGTCCTCGCAGCCCTCGCCGCCCATGAAGTTGCCGGCCGAGAACAGATCGATGCCGGTGACCTTGAGCTTGGTCGACACCTGCGAGCCGGTGTAGCGGCCGATACCGAATCGGGCGAGGTGATTGGCGGCGACCTTGGCTTGTTCGAACAGCGGCGCGACCAGGCCGTAGGCGATGCCGCGGTGCGCAGCGCATTCGCCCACCGCGTAGATGCGCGGATCGGTGACGGTCTGCAAGGTGTCGCTGACCACGATGCCGCGGTTGCAGTGAATGCCGGCGCTTTCCGCCAGCGCGGTGTTGGGGCGGATGCCTGCGGCCATCACCACCAGGTCGGCGGGAATCTCCGTGCCGTCCTTGAACTGCACGGCGCGCACGCGCCCCGCCTCATTGCCCAGCAGCGCCTGGGTCTGCGCGCCGATCAGAAACTTCAGCCCGCGATCTTCCAGCGACTTCTGCAGCAGCTTGCCCGCCACCTCGTCGAGCTGGCGCTCCATCAGCCAGGGCATGATGTGCACCACGGTGACGTCCATGCCGCGCAGCTTCAGGCCGTTGGCGGCTTCCAGCCCGAGCAGCCCGCCGCCAATGACCACCGCGTGCTTGTGGGTCTTCGCAGCCTCGATCATGGTTTCGGTGTCGGCAATGTCGCGGTAGGCGATCACGCCTTGCAACTCCTTGCCCGGCACCGGCAGGATGAAGGGCAGCGAACCGGTGGCCAGCAGCAGCCGGTCGTACGGCGCCTCGATGCCGTCAGCGGTGCGCACCACGCGTTTGACGCGGTCGATCTGCGTCACCGCCTTGCCCAGGTGCAGGGTGATGCCGTGCTCGGCATACCACTCCAGCGGGTTGAGGATGATCTGCTCGATGGTCTGCTCACCGGCCAGTACCGGCGAGAGCAGGATGCGGTTGTAGTTGGGGTGCGGCTCGGCGCCGAACACGGTGATGTCGTACAGCTCGGGGGCGAGCTTGAGCAGCTCTTCGAGCGTGCGCACCCCGGCCATGCCGTTGCCGACGAGAACGAGTCTGGGTTTGCTCATGGCAGTCGTCCTGCGGCGCTCACGCCGCCTTGGCGGGCGGATGCGCCTGCCGCTTGTAGAGAAAGTCCAGCACCTGCGCGCGCAGATGGGCGTAATGCGGGTCTTCGCTCAAGGCCAAGCGGTCGCGCGGCCGCGGCAGATAGACGTGCAGGATGTCGCCGATGGTCGCGGCCGGGCCGTTGGTCAGCATCACGATGCGGTCTGACAGCAGCACGGCCTCCTCCACGTCGTGGGTGACCATCACCACGGTGGCGCCACTTTGGGCGACGATGCCCTGCAGTTCGTCCTGCAGCTTGGCGCGGGTCAGCGCGTCGAGCGCGCCGAAGGGCTCGTCCATCAGCAGCACCTTGGGGCTCATCGCCAGCGCGCGGGCGATGCCGACGCGCTGCTTCATGCCGCCGGAGATTTCGTGGGGGTGTTTGTGCGCGGCGTGGGGCAGGCCCACCAGTTCCAGCGCAGCCTCGGTGCGCGCCTTGAGCTGCGCCTTGCTCTCGCTGCGGCCGAACACCCGCTCCACGCCGAGGTGGATGTTGCCGAAGCAGGTCAGCCACGGCAGCAGCGAGTGGTTCTGGAACACCACGGCGCGGTCGGGACCGGGTGCGGCGATCTCCCGCCCGTCGCACACCAGCACGCCCGACGACGGCAGGGTGAGGCCGGCGATGAGGTTGAGCAGGGTGCTCTTGCCGCAGCCCGAGTGGCCGATCAGGCTGATGAACTCGCCGCGGGCGATGTCGAGGTTGATGCCCTTGAGGGCGTGAAACGGGCCGCGGACGGTGTCGAACACCATCTCGACCTGCTCGATGCTGATGAAGCGTTCCATGTCGTTCTCCTTGCCGGCGTTCAGCGCGCTTCGTCGTACTGGAAGCGGCGCGCCAGCAGCATCAGCGCGCCTTCGAGCACCATGCCGGTGATGCCGATGACCAGAATCGCGATCAGGATGTGCGCGAGGTTGAGGTTGTTCCACTCGTTCCACAGCCAGAAGCCGACGCCGGTGCCGCCGGTGAGCATTTCGGCGGCGACGATGACCAGCCACGCCGTGCCCACCGACAGCCGAACCCCGGTCATCAGATACGGCATCACCGAGGGCAGCCAGACGCGGGTGAACACCGTCCAGCCGGGCAGATCGAGCACGCGGGCGACGTTGAGATAGTCCTGCGGAATGCGCTGCACGCCGATCGCGGTGTTGATCATCATCGGCCAGATCGAGCAGATGAAAATGGTCCAGATCGCCGCCGCCGGGGCATTGCTGAACACATACAGCCCGATCGGCAGCCAAGCCAGCGGCGACACGGGGCGCAGCAGGCTGATCACCGGCGCCAGCATGCGGTTGAGAAACTTCATCCGGCCGATGGCAAAACCCAGTGGGATACCCACCAACGCCGCCAGCCCGAAGCCGTAGGCCACGCGCTTGAGCGAGGCCAGCAGGTTCCAGCCGATGCCCACGTCGTTCGGCCCGTTGTCGTAGAACGGATGGGCGAACACTTTCTGCGCCGAATGCCAGGTGACCCGCGGCGAGGGAAACTGGCTACTGTGCTCGGCGGCGACTTCCCACAGCAGCAGCAACAGCGCCAGACCCAGCAGCGGCGCCACAGCGGCGAGCAGCCACTGCCGGTTGCGGGCGCGCTGGCGCTCCTGCGGGGTCTGCGGGCGCGACCGTGGCCGGGCGGGCGCAGCGGAGTGGGACGCGGCAGCGGGCCGGTCGGCCGCGCGGTCGGTGGGCGGGGAGGTGAGGGTGGCAGTGTTCATCGCGGTGTCCTGCGGCATGGGGCCTCAGCTGAGGTCGTTGATCTTGAAACCGTGGGCATAGGCCTTGGGGTCTTTTCCGTCCCACAACGTGCCGTCGATCAGCTTGGAGCTGCGCAGCGCGCTCTTGGGCACCGGCACCTTCAGCGCCGTGGCGACTTCGGTGTAGAGATCGATGCGGTTGACGGCCTTGGCCACGGCGAGGTAGTCGGGGTCGGCCTTGATCAGCCCCCAGCGGCGGAACTGGGTGAGGAACCACATGCCGTCGGACAGCCAGGGGTAGTTGACCTGCCCGTCCTCATAGAAGGTCATCGGGTGCTTGTCGTCCCAGCTCTTGCCCAGGCCATTGGTGTAGCGACCGAGGATGCGCGGCAGTATGGTTTCGACCGAGGTGTTGACGTAGCCCGGCGCGGCGATGACATTGGCCATCTTGGTCTTGTTCGCCAGCGAGGCGTCGATCCACTGGCAGGCTTCGAGCACCGCGGCCATCACCGCCTTGGTGGTGTTGGGATATTTCTGCACGAACTCGGCGGTGGTGCCCAGCGCCTTTTCCGGATGGTCGGGCCAGATATCCTGGCTGGTCGCGGCGGTGAAGCCCACCTTCTGCGCAATCGCCACCGCGTTCCACGGCTCGCCCACGCAGTAGCCGTCCATGCTGCCCACGCGCATGTTCGCCACCATCTGCGGCGGCGGCACGGTGATGACCTTGTCGTCCTTCAGCGGGTTCACGCCATAGGTTGCCAGCCAGTAGTACAGCCACATCGCGTGGGTGCTGGTCGGGAAGGTCTGGGCGAAGGTGTAGGTGCGCTTTTTTTCGGCAATCGCCTTGGCCAGCGCGGCGCCGGTGGTGATGCCTTCCTTGGCCAGCGCGTCCGACAGGGTGATGGCCTGGCCGTTGCGGTTCAGCCCCATGAGGATGGCCATGTCCTTTTTCTGCCCACCCACGCCCATCTGCACCCCATACGGCAGGCCGTAGAGCACGTGCGAAAACTGGATGCCGCCGGTGAGCAGGTTGTCGCGCACCGCGGCCCACGACGCCTGCTTGCTCGGCACGATCTTCACCCCGTACTTTTTGTCGAAGCCGAGCTCGGCCGCCATGACCACCGGGGCGCAGTCGGTCAGCGGAATGAAGCCGATCTTCACCTCCTCCATTTCGGGCTTGCCGAATGCGGGGGCCGACTCGGCGGCGCTGGCCGGCGTGGCGATCTCGCCGAGCAGGCCCGCAGCAGCCGCGGCGAGTCCGGTTTTGAGCACACCGCGGCGGGTGATCGACGGGGTGGACGGGGAAGACGCGGCAGCTTGGTGGCTTGGGCTCATGTCGGAGGCTCCTCGGGTTGAAAACAAAAAAGCCTTCGGCTCCCGGTGTGGGGAAGACGAAGGCTGCATTGCCTGCGGCGCGGCGGTGCGCCGGTTCAGTTTTAGTTATGCTGGCCGCCGTTGGTCAGCACGCGATCAACCAAGCAAGGGGTGTGCCAGGGTGAGAGGGAGCTGAGATTCCGAGGCAGGCGAGCGCGCCGGGCAGTCGGCGGCCGAGCTTGCTGCACTGTACTGGCCCGCCAACGCACTGCTATCGTGCTGCGATGCACGCCGCTGGGGCGCATCGGCGGGAATCCTCGTGACGCGGCAGAGGGGCTCGTGGTGCCGGCCTGCTTCAGATCAGGTCAGCGGCGTCGATCACCCGCTGTGCCATGTCAGCCAGCTTCAGCCCCTTTTCCATTGCCTGCCGGCGCAGCCGGGCGTAGGCATCGGCTTCACTCACGCCGAGGCGGGTCATCAGAATGCCTTTGGCGCGCTCGATGCGTTTGCGCTCGTCCAGCGCCTGCCGCGCCTGCTGCAACTCAGCCTGCAGCGACTGCTCGCGCTCGAAGCGGGCCAGCGCGACGTCGATCACCGGCTTGACGCGGTGTGGCCGCAGCCCGTCGACAATGTAGGCGGTCACCCCGGCGGCGATGGCCTGGCGCGCGGTGTCGGCGTCATCTTCATCGGTGAACAGTACGATCGGCCGGGCGCTGTCGCGGGTGGCCAACACCACGTGTTCGAGCAGGTCGCGCACCCCTGATTCTGCATCGACGATCAGCACATCCGGCCGCAACGCGGCGATCTGCGTCTCCAGTTCCGGCCCGGCGGCCAGCAGCGCCACCAGCTCGTAGCCGGCCTCGCGCAGTCCGTCAGCCAGGTCGGCGCTGCGCGCGGCCTGCTGCAGCGCGTCGGCTCCGGCCTCGGCCAGCAGCGCCGGGTCGGGGGTGATGACGGCCACGCGCAGTTTGCGCGCGGCAGTAGAGGGCGTTCGCATGATGGGCGAACGCAGCAAGATTCGTGCGCGCATTAGCTCGCACGGCCGAACTCGGCGCAGCGGGCGCAGTAGTCGGCCAGCGCGGCGATCACCGCAGCGTCGTCCCCGGCGGCTGGGGCGATGTCCACCTGCAAGGTCGGGTGCCGCGCTGCCGCGCGTTGCGCCGTCTGCGCCACATCCTCGCGCACATGCGCGCCGCTGCCCAGCAGCAACGGCACGATGCGCACCGCGCTGCAGCCCGCGGCTGCGGCGGCGTCGATCGCTTCGTCCAGGCTCGGCGCCATGCGTTCGAGAAAGGCCAGGTGGGCATCCAGGCTTGGCTGCTTCTCGCGCAGCCGTGCCAGCACAGCGCGGAACGGCTCTGCCCATTCGGCGTGGCGCGAGCCGTGGGCGAGCAGGATCAGGCGGGGAGCGGCAACGGTCATCGGATTGCGGGTCGTTGCGGAGTAGGGCGATTTCTGCTGGCGGTCACATGTGCCAGATGCGCGGCGTGCACGCCGGCAGCTGCCACGCGGTCTGTCGCCACGCGGCGCGGATGTCCTGCCACAGTTGCAGCAGCGGTTCGATGCGCGCAGCCACGCCGCGCACCAAGACGAGATGCTGCTGCGGCGAGGTGGCGCCGACCCAAACGTCGCTTTGTTGCTGCGCGGCCAGGGCGCGAGCGGCTTCGAGCAGCGCGGCGCGTTGATCGGCGGGCAGCGGGCTGCCCGCCGCGAGCAGCAGGGTGGCTTGTGCGGCGTGTCCGGCCAGACCGCCGGGAGCTCGCAGCAGCGCGGCGTCGTTGGCATCGATGCCGCCGCGCTCCAGCCAATGCTGCGGCCACTCGAGGTGCTGGGTGAAGCGGCCGCTGGCGAACGCGGCGCCAGAGGCGGGCAGGCCGAGCGCGAGCAGATCCCAGGCGAGGAGTTGTGCGCCGGACTCAAGGGTGAACTGCAGCCGGTTTTCGCCCAGGCAGCCGGGGTAGGCGATCGATTCCAGCGGCAACCATTCGACCTGCGCGCCGGCCTGCAGGTGCAGCCGCGTGCGCTGCACTGCGGGGCTGCCGAGGCTGCGGTAATAGCGCGAGGCGCCCGGGGTGGTGATCAGCGCGCGGGTGTGCGGCGCGGCGTGCAGGTGAAGGTCGATGGCATCGCCGCCGACCAGTCCGCCGGGCGGATGCACCAGGGTCAGGTGACAGCGCTGCGGGCCTTCAGGGTAGTGCGCGGCGAGTACGCGCAGCCCGCCGGTGTGCTGATGGTGCGCGACGGTGCGGTCGTCTTTCCGTTGCAGGTCGATGTCCAGTTGCGATGGCCAGCGCGCCGCTGGTGCGGGTTGCGGCGTGGCGGGCGCGAGTTGCATGCTGTATTCCCGCGCGTTCATGCGCCAGCGCGCAACAGACCCTTGGTTTCGATGAAGCGCACCACCGTATCCAGCCCGTCGAGGGTCTTGAGGTTGGTCATCGCATACGGTTTGCTGCCGCGCATGCGCTCGGTGTCGGCGCGCATCACGTCCAGGCTGGCGCCCACATGCGGTGCGAGGTCGGTCTTGTTGATGACCAGAAGATCGCTCTTGGTGATGCCCGGCCCACCCTTGCGCGGAATCTTCTCCCCCGCGGCGACGTCGATCACATAGATGGTGAGGTCGCTGAGTTCGGGGCTGAAGGTCGCGGCGAGATTGTCGCCACCGGATTCGATGAACACGATGTCGGCGTCGGGAAACTGCGCCAGCATGCGGTCCACCGCTTCGAGGTTGATCGAGGCGTCTTCGCGGATCGCGGTATGCGGGCATCCACCGGTCTCCACCCCTAGGATGCGGTCGGGCTCTAGCGCGCCGGCGACGGTGAGCAGGCGCTGATCTTCCTTGGTGTAGATGTCGTTGGTCACGACCACCAAGTCGTAGCGGCTGCGCATGGTCTTGCACAGCATTTCCAGCAGGGTGGTCTTGCCCGAACCCACCGGGCCGCCGATGCCAACGCGTAGCGGCGGCAGACGCTTGCTGCGGCGGGGGATGTGGTGCAGCGGGCTGGGGGAGGGCTGTACGCTCATGATCGGAAGAGTCGGGAGTATTGGGTTTCGTGACGGCTGCTGAGAATCGCCAGCATGGGCGAAAAGCTTTGCCAGTCGTCCATGCGGTGTTGCAGGTTTCGTGCCTGCGCCACAGCGGTGGGAAGGTCGGGAACCAGCGCGGCGAGTAGCCGCTGGCCCGCGCTCTGGCCCAGCGGCACAGCGCGCATCGCCGCCTGCACCTGGCTCTCCAGCCAGGAGAAGGCCAGCGCCTGCCCAGTCTGCTCGGCATCCAGCCCCAGCGCCAGCCCGCCCAGGGCGAACGCCAGCGGCCACGCCGGTGCGGGGTCGAACTGCGCGGCCAGCGGCAGGGCGGGGTGGTCGGGCTGCAGCTTGCGCAGCCAATCGAGCATCGAGCGGCCCATCTGCTCGGTCTGCAGCCGCAGCTCGGCGGTTTCGCGCGTCGTCAGCACCCAGGTCTGGATGGTGCGCAGTGCGTCGAGGTCTGCCGCTTCCCACGCCGTATGCGCCGCGCAGGCGGCGGGCAGTTCGCTGCGCGCCAGGGTGAGTTGCATCTGGCCGCGCAGCCAGTGCAACGCCTGCGGCTCGTCGGTGACGACACCGGCCTCCACCGCCGCTTCCAGTCCCTCCGAATAGCTGAAACCGCCGACCGGCAAGGCGGGCGAGGCCAGCCACATCATCGCCACGTACGGCAGCGGAGGCACCCACCCCGGCCTTGGGGTAGCGGGCGGCTCAGTGTCCATGCGCGTGATCGTGGCCATGGTGATGATCGTGCCCGTGGGTATGGCCATGATCGTGTCCATGATGCCTATGTCCACCGCCCTCGCCATACGCCCCCGCCTCCGGCTCGAAGGCCGCCTGCACCTCGGTGACGATCAGGTGCATGCGCCGCAGCATCTCGGTCAGCACCGGGTCGGGCTCGAACTGCAGGCAGTCGGCCTGCACTTCGAGCGGCACATGGCGGTTGCCCAGGTGATACGCGGCGCGCAGCAGATCGGTGGCCGTGCCGTGTTCGGCGCAGACGCGCACCTGCAGCACCAATTGCGACGCGGCCTGCACACGGATCATCGAACCGTCCTCGGCCACCAGCACGTCGCCGCCGCGCAGCACCGTGCCGCGCGGTAAAAACACAGCCAGGTGTCGGCCCACGCTGTCGTGCGCGTCAAAGCGGCTTTTGCTGCGCATGTCCCAATCCAGGGTGACGGTAGCGGCGCGCCGGATCAGCACGGGCGCGAGGCCGCGTGCGGCGGGGAGGTGTTTGTTGACGGTGAGCATGGCGGAGGGGGAATTTGCAGGAATGGAGCAGGGTGTCTAATTTAACAACCGTTACAACTTTATCGCGCAGGCATCAGGAGCACGAAATGTCCGCCTTCGATCTCACCTAGATCGGCAATTCGGTCGGCGTCATTCTGCCAATGAACCGCCCAGGGTTTCGTGGAGGCTGTTTGGTTTAAGTTGAAATGGCAGGCACGGTCTTTTGATCGAGCTGCACGCCAATAGTGTGCCTCAGCCTCGGCCGGTGGGATGTACCCGTTCGGCTCTAGCAGTCGGACATGGTTGAACCAGTGCACCCATTGCAGGGTGGCCAGTTCCACGGATTCCCTGGTCTTCCAGGGCCCCCGGCGATGGATCAACTCGGCCTTGTACAGCCCGTTGATGGTCTCGGCCAGGGCGTTGTCGTAGCTGTCGCCACGGCTGCCAACCGAAGGCTCTATGCCCGCTTCTGCCAGCCGTTCGGTGTACCGAATGGAGACGTACTGAGACCCCCTGTCGGAGTGGTGAATCAACTGGTCAGACAACTGCGGCTGACGCTCGTAGAGCGCTTGTTCCAGCGCATCCAGAACGAATTCTGACCTTGCCCCTGGAAACCGGATCCCTTGCTGAGTGGTTGAATACAGGCAAGGAGAACGGAAGTGATGAAGGCAACGAGGGCGCGCTACACGCTGGAGTTCAAGCTGGAAGCGGTCAGGCTGGTCAAGGCCGGGCAGAGCATGTCGGCGACGGCGAAGATCCTGGGGATCGCGGAACAGACGCTGCACAACTGGGTCCGTGCGGATCGAGACGGTCGTCTGGCGGGGGCTGGTGCGAAGCCTGTGAGCCCGGAGCAGATGGAGATTGCACGGCTGCGTGCGGAGCTTGCACGCGTGAAGATGGAGCGCGACATCTTGGGAAAAGCGACGGCGTACTTCGCGAAGGAGCGGGGGTGAAGTACGCCTGGATCGAGCGCAACCGCAAGCGCTGGCCTGTGTCGGTGGCGTGCGCAGTGTTGGGGGTAAGCCCCAGTGGCTACCACGATCACCGAGTTCGGCAGGCGCAACCGCGACGCGGCATCAGCAACGACGCGCTGCTGGTTCACATTCGAGCCATTCATGCCGAGACGCGCGGCGAGTATGGCTGGCCGCGGATCTGGAAGGAGCTGCTGGCACGCGGCATTCGCGTGGGCAAGGAGCGCGTTCGCAAGCTCATGAGCCTGCACGGCATTCGCGCCCGAGGCAAGCGCAAGTTCAAGGCCACCACCGACAGCAACCACAAGCTGCCGGTGGCGCCGAATCTGCTGGATCGGCAGTTCAAGCCGGCCACGCCAAACGCCGTGTGGACGAGCGACATCACGTATGTGGCCACCGACGAGGGCTGGCTGTACCTGGCGGTGATCATCGACCTGTTCAGTCGGCAGGTTGTGGGTTGGTCGATGCAGCCGCACATGCGGCGAGAACTGGTCATCGACGCGCTGCACATGGCCTGGTTCCGTCGTCGCCCGCCGCCGGGCTTGATCTGCCACAGCGACCGCGGCAGCCAATACTGCAGTGCCGACTTTCAGAAGGCGTTGGCGGACTACGGCATGCGCAGCTCGATGAGCCGCAAGGGCAATTGCTGGGACAATGCGCCGACGGAAAGCCTCTGGGGCTCACTCAAGGTCGGCAGGCTGCACGGCCGGCGCTTCAGGACCCGGCGTGACGCTATGGACGAGATCGTCGACTGGCTGACGTTCTACAACCATCGGCGGCTTCATTCGGCGTTGGGCTACCTCAGCCCGATGCAATTCGAACGGGCTTGGCTTGCCGCCCAGAACAGGCAGGCTGCGTAACGGTCTCAGCTATGGGATCCGGAAAATGCGGGCAAGGTCAGTCGCTCAGTTCGTCGCCGAGCACCTTGCGGTCACGATTAATGGCCGCACCAGCAGCATCCCGGCGACGTTCGGCGAGATCAAGGGGTGGCTGTCGGTAGCAGAGGCGGCGCGTGTGATCGGAATCGCGCCCGACCGCTTGCGCACAGCGCTGCGCGATGGCGACATCGCTGGAGAGGTGCGGCGTGGTGGCGTAGACCGGGATTTTGCGTTCCTGCGACGCGAGCTCATCGAAGAGATCCGCCGGCAGCGCGCGCAGTATGTGGAAGCTCGCAGGGCTATGTCGATTCTCGACGTCACGAAACGCCAACTGAAGCGCTTGGTCGATGCCGGTGGGGTGATTCACCACGAAGCTTCCGATCGCCCCGCGCTCGTGGACGCTCCGTACCGGGAGGAAGAATTGCGGGAGCTGATGTCAAAAATCGAAGCGCGCCATCAACCCTGGGGAACCGCTCGCCAGCGCTCGCCGATCGTGCTGGCTGAGATCCATGCTGTGCGCGGTCGCGGCGAGGACTACGTCCTGCGCGCATATCGGGCCATCTTGCGCGGGGACGTGGTTGCAC
>Ga0078972_1010383_pt1 | contig 17444 bp, 14 predicted proteins | sample YelNatPaOPGAMG01_FD_67568 | JGI IMG/M metagenome (GOLD analysis project Ga0078972, IMG submission 67568) | Hot spring thermophilic microbial communities from Obsidian Pool, Yellowstone National Park, USA - OP-RAMG-01 (SPADES assembly) (version 2) | ecosystem: Environmental > Aquatic > Thermal... | reverse complement strand
GAAAAAAGCACAAGTTTACATAATATATATTATCGGAAGTTAAATATATATTTACTAATTCTTTTTAGTATTTTAATTTTTAAAACTATTAATATCTTTGCAATAAAATATCTTTATAATAAGAGTTAAAAAATTTCTAATTTCTAAAAGAAATTATTTTTTTTATTAAAAATAAAAAAATTGTTATATAAGCTAAATTATTAAAAAATATTTTATAATGTCATTAACAATAATATCATTAACATAATAAAAGGAATTCAAAATGAATAATAAAATTGTTAGGAATATACATATTATTGGAGGTATTTTTACTATTTTATTTGGAAGTTTACTTCATTTTACTTTTGAATTAAGCGGATATTGGAAACCATTAGCAATAATTAGTGCTGTTAATGAAAGTACTTGGGAACATTTGAAGCTTGCATTTTGGCCTACTTTAATATTTGCAATAATTGAATATTTTATATATGGGAAAAAATATAAAAATTTCATTTTTGGTAAAACTATTTCCTTATATGCAATGCCTATTTTAATTTCTGTAATTTTTTGGGGGTATTTAAAAGTTATAAATGATTCATTAATATGGGATATTTTAGATTTTGTTATATCGGTTGTAATTGGATATGTAATTAGTTATTTTATAATTGTTTCTAAAAAATATTTTAAAGTTTGGAAAACGATAAGCTTTTTCTTATTAGTTATTATCATTATTTCATTTTGCTTGTTAACATTTTTCCCAATGAATCTTATTATTTTTAAAGATCCTATAACTGGAAAATTTGGAATTCCTAAATAAATTAAATAAATTAAAGAAATTAAAGAAATTTAAAAAATAAAAAATATAATATTAATATAATTAATATAAATAAATATATATAAAGTTATTAAAATTATATTATAATACTTTATTATAATAAATATTAATAAAGTTATAATTAAATTATTAATATATTTATTATTTAATTATATTTTATTTATTATTGTATATCTTTATTATCTATTATCATAACTTATCAGAACTTCCAAATCCCCCCTCTCCCCTACTTGTTTCACTTAAATTATCTTTAAAAATTAAATTAACATTTTCAACTTTTAAGATAACTAATTGACAAATTTTATCGCCTTTTTTTATTACAAAATCATTTTTAGGATCAAGATTAATTAAAATTGCTTTAATTTCTCCTCTATATCCACTATCAATTAAACCAGGTGTATTAACAAGGCTAATCCCATTATTAATAGCCAGACCTGATCTGGGTTGTACAAATCCAGCATAACCTTCTGGTAACTCAATTTTTATACCAGTAGGTATTAGTTTTCTTTCAAAAGGCTTTAAAACGCAATCAATTGTGCTATAAAGGTCAAGCCCTGCATCACCTGGATGAGCATATTTTGGATGAGGAATACTATTTTCTAAAATTTTTATTTTTAAATCCATTTTATTTTAAATCATATTTTTATTAAATTTCATTAGATAGTATTTTTGTTTACAGGCTTTTTCTTTCTGCTCTTTAAAAATTCCAAAATAGCTGGTATTGCTGAAACAATAATAATTATAACTACTATAGGTAGCATATATTTATCAACATTAGGTATTGACCTTCCAAGATAAAAACCAGCTACAGGTACAATAAAAGACCATAATGCTCCACCAATGATATTAAAAGATAAAAATGTTTTATAACGCATTTTACCTACTCCTGCAACTATTGGAGCAAAAGTTCTTATTATTGGAATAAATCTTGCAAGAATTATTGTTTTTTTACCATGTTTTTCATAAAATTTTTCAGCTTTTTCAAGATTTTCTTTTTTAAATAATTTTGAATCAGGCTTATTAAATATTTTTCTTCCAATTCTGTGACCAAAAGAATATCCAACGCTATCTCCTACTACAGCGCCAATAAATGTGATAGCAATTAATATCCAAAGATTAAGATAATTTTGATTAGTATTAGCAACTTTTTGAGAAGCAAGAAACCCTGAAGTGAAAAGCATACTATCTCCTGGAAGGAAAAAACCAATTAATAATCCTGATTCAGCAAATATTATTCCAAAAATGACAACATATGCTACAATGCCTAAACTTAAAATCATATTTGCGTAATCTATATGAAAAATTGCATCCATTTTATTTACCACCTATTATTTTAAAAGATATTATTAATTTCTAATTTTATATAATACAATAAACCACATTAATTTATATTAAAAAAAAATTTTTATCAATCAAAAATTTTTTTATTCTAAAATAAAAAAATAATTTTTATATAATATAATTAAGTAATAAAATAATTAAAAATTATAATTTAACATTTAATAAAATTAAATTAACTACTTGTAATTTTAATTTGCAATTTTTTATATAAACGTTTATTCTAATTTGTTAAAATAATTTTAAATGAATTTTTAAAATTAAATAAATATAAATCTCAATATTAAGAATTTTTATTTTTTTAACTAACAAAGGAGGAAAAATGGCAGAAATTTTTTATGATAAGGATATAGATATTAGTATCCTTAAAGGCAAAAAAATTGCAATCATTGGTTATGGAAGTCAGGGACATGCCCATGCACAGAATTTGAGAGAAAGTGGTATGGATATTATTGTTGGAGAACTTGAAGGAAGTAAAGCATGGAATGCAGCAAAAGAAAAAGGTTTTGATGTATTTACTGCAGAAAAAGCAGCTGCTCAAGGAGATATAATAATGATTCTTGTAAATGATGAATTGCAAAAGGATCTATTTTATAAGTATATTGAACCAAACTTAAAGAGTGGGAAAGTCCTTGCTTTTGCACATGGGTTTAATATCCATTATTCTCAAATAATCCCACCTAAAGATGTTGATGTTATAATGATTGCACCAAAAGGGCCAGGTCATATTGTAAGAAGAATGTATACTGAAAATAGTGGTGTTCCAGCAATTATTGCAGTTGAGCAAGACTTTTCAGGAAATGCAAAACAAATAGCTTTAGCTTATGCTAAGGGTATTGGTGCTGGAAGAGTTGGTATAATTACTACAACTTTTAAAGAAGAAACAGAAACTGACTTATTTGGTGAACAAGCAGTTCTTTGTGGCGGAACCACTGAGTTAATTAGAGCTGGTTTTGATACATTAGTTGAAGCAGGTTATCAACCAGAAATTGCATATTTTGAAGTATTAAATGAACTTAAATTAATTGTTGATTTAATTTATGAGCATGGAATTTCTGGAATGAGATATTCAATTAGCGACACAGCTGAATATGGAGATATGGTTATTGGTAAAAAAATTATAACAGAAGAAACTAGAAAAAATATGAAGAAAATCTTAGCAGATATTCAAGATGGAACATTCGCAAAGGATTGGATTTTGGAAAACAAGGCTGGCAGACCAGTATTTAATGCTATTAAAAAGAAAGAAGAAAATCATTTAATAGAAATAGTTGGGAAAAACTTAAGAAAAATGATGCCTTGGATTTCTAAAGGTCAAAGTCTTGAATAGAATTTTATAATATTTTTATAATATTTATTGATTTCATAAAGGCTAAGTAGCATGGTTCCTCTCGTAAAAGGACTAGCTGCTTAGCCTTTTTATTATTATTAGTTTTGCCTCCCTGGTGACAAAGCTAAAGTGCCTTTTAAATACCTAGTAGGTAATAATAAAGTTTTAGCACTCCCTATTATTGAAAAAATTTAAATACAAAGAAAAGCAAACTTATGTTTGCTTTTGTAATTTGTTTGCTTTTGTAATTTTATGGTTTATAATATTAAATTACTTAAAGTATTTAAGTATTTTTGATTTTATTAAAAGTTTTTTAATTTTAAATTTACCCAAAATTATTATTATCGATTGCAATATATATAAATAGTTTGTTCATATAAATACATTATTTCCAAAGATGCCATTTAATAAAATTAAAGAAACAAACAAAAAAATAGGTAAAAAACAGTCTCAAATTTTACAATTTATTATAGATTCAATAAAAGAATTTGGCTATCCACCTACAATTAGAGAAATTGCTAATGCTGTTAACTTAAAGTCCTCCTCAACTGTTCATAATCATTTAAATAAGCTTGAAAATTTAGGTTATTTACGAAGGACTAAGGGCAGCTCAAGAACAATTGAAATAATTAATCCTGATTTTGAAATTCAAGAATATATAATAAATGATAGCAAGATTAAAGAAAATATTAATAATAAAAATAATCATATTTTAAATAATATAATAATGGTTCCTGTTATTGGTAATGTTTCAGCTGGGGCTCCGATATTAGCACAAGAAAATATAGAAGATTATATACCTTTTACTTCTGACTTTATTAAGGATCATAATAGTGTTTTTATTCTTAAAGTAAAAGGAGATAGCATGATAAATGCAGGTATTCTTGATAGAGATTATATTATTGTAAAGAAACAAGATATTGCACGTAATGGAGAGATAGTAGTTGCATTAATTGAAGATGAAGTTACAGTTAAGAGATTTTTAAAAACAGATAAGTTAATAAAATTAATACCTGAAAATGACTTCATGAAACCCATTGTCTTAAAAGAAGTAAAAATCTTAGGAAAAGTTATTGGTGTACTTCGAAAGTATTTTTAATTTAATTTTTTAAAAATTTTTTTATATTGTGTTATTTATAGCAAATATTAAAGTTATAATATATTATTTTACTTTATTTTACTGATTTTTATATTTTTATATTTTGTTGACACCATTGAAGATATTTGTAAAAAATTTTTATAATCGCAACTTACAATTAAATTTATATCACTATCTAAATATTTTTTTTCAATAATATTACATGTATTATAAATTTTAGATTCAAATCCACTTTCACTATATGGGATTGTTATTAAAAATTTTACATTATTTAGTAAAATTATCTCTTTAATTTTTTCAATTAGCTTATCGAATCCAACCTTATTTTTTGCAGAAATAAAAACACAATCTTTATAAACAAGTTTAGTGCTTTTTATTAATAAGTCATTATCAACTTTATCAATTTTATTAAAAACAATTAATGTATTTTTATCTTTAGCCCCAATTTCACTTAAAACTTTCTTGACGCTAATTATATGATTTTCAAAATTTGAGTTACTTAAATCAACTACCATTAAAATTAAGTCAGCTTTTACTACTTCTTCTAATGTAGATTTAAAAGCAGCAATTAATTGATGAGGAAGTTTTTCAATAAAGCCTACAGTATCAGATATTGACACATCTATGCCTATTTCTAAGTCTAATTTTCTTGTAGTAGAATCTAACGTAGAAAAAAGCATATCTTTTTCTAAAACGTTAGCATTTGTTAAAGAATTTAATAAAGTTGATTTACCACTATTTGTATAACCAGCAATAGCAATTTTAAAAACTCCTGTTTCTTCTCTTAATTTTCTTTGAGTTTCTCTTTGAATTGAAATTTGTGAAAGTCTTTTTTCTAATAAATTAATTCTTTCCCTTATCTTTCTTCTATCAACTTCAAGTTTTGTTTCACCTGGCCCTCTTGTCCCTATGCCACCTCCTAGTCTTGATAATATAAGTCCTTTACCTTTTAATCTAGGTAAAAGGTAATTTAGTTGCGCTAATTCAACTTGTAATTTCCCTTCCCTACTTTGTGCTCTTTGTGCAAAAATATCTAAAATTAAAGCAGTTCTATCTATTACCTTTATATTTAATTTTTCTTCAAGATTTCCTTGTTGACTTGGAGATAATTCATCATCAAAAATAACTATATTTATATCTTTGTCACTTATAATTTGTTGTATTTCTTCTAATTTTCCTATACTAATATAATATTTAGGATTTGGCTTATCTTGGTTGTGCTTAATAATGTGAGCAACTTCAGCTCCAGCACTTTTCGTAAGATTAGTTAATTCTTCAATATTATCTTCAAAATCATCTTTTTTTATTAAAACATTATGATAAGATTCTTCTTTTGACCTAAAATTTTTAAATTTAATAAATACAAGTAAGGCTTTTTCCTTATTATTTTTAATATTTTGTATGTCTTGTAAGCCTTTTTTTAGCTCTTGCAGATCTTGTTGTTTATTTTCAAAAGACATTTTTTATCCTATCAAGTGCTTCTTCTAATCTTTCATCATTTATTGTCAACGATATTCTAAAAAATCCTTCTCCATATTTTCCGTAAGCATTACCTGGAGTAACAACAACATTAGCTTTATCTAAAAGAAGTTTCGCAAAAGAAGCTGAAGTGTAATTTTGTGGAACTTTAACCCATATATAAATAGTATTATAAGATTTATAATATTTTAAGCCAATTTTATCTAAAAGTTCCCATACTTTTTTTCTTCTTCTATTATAAATTTCGTTATTATTTTTAATGTATTCATCATAATTATTAAGAGCAACTGCTGCAGCATACTGTATTGCATTAAAAACTCCAGAATCAACATTTGATTTATATTTACCTAGGCTAGCTATGACATTACTGTTTCCAACAGCAAAACTTACTCTCCATCCAGTCATATTAAATGATTTAGATAATGAATAAAATTCTATACCAATTTCCTTTGAATCTTTTGCATTTAAAAAGCTTTTTGGTTTATAAGCTTCGTCTGCATAAATATCTCCATAAGCATTATCATGACAAATTAAAATATTATACTTTATGGCAAATTTTGTTAATTCTTCAAAAAAACTTAATTCGCAGCTTGCACTAGTTGGATTACCCGGGTAGTTTACGTGCATAAGCTTTGCTTTTTTTGCAATTTCTTTATCAACTTTTTTTAAGTCAATTAAAAAATTATTTTCTTCTAATAAAGGCATTGTATAAGTTGTACCACCAGCAAACATTGTTCCAATTTTATATACAGGATATGATGGGTCTGGAACAAGTACAATATCTCCAGGGTTTATAAACGTATAAGCAATATTAGCAATTCCTTCTTTTGAACCCCATAATGTTAGTACTTCTTTTTCAGGATCTATATCTATATTGAATCTCTTTTTATAAAAATTACTTGCTGCTATTTTAAAAGCATCAAGTCCATAACTAGATGGATAACGATGGTTTTCTTTATTTTTTGCTTCTTTACAAAGTTCTTCAACAATAGGATCTGGGGTCTTAATATCAGGGTCTCCTATACCTAAGCTAATTACATCAAAACCTTGCTCTTTCTTTTTTTTAATTAACATATCTATTTCAGCAAATAAATAAGGTGGTATGGATTTTAATCTGTCAGATTCTTCAAAAATCATCCGAAATTATCCTTTCTTTTTAATTATTAAACAATTTTATAAATAATAATTTTTAGTTAATAAATATTAATAGTAATAATTGTCACTATACTATACATAACTTAAATTAATAAAATAATTATAATAGATTTACTTATAATTATTTTAAAAAAATTATCTTTTTTGTTTATAAAATATAAAATTTAAATTTTTAAAAATGCTATTTTAAAAATAATTTCCCTTCAAATGAAGTTTGAACTGAGCCCTTTAAAAAAACATCATCATTAAAATTGCCATTCCATTTAATTTTTAGTAAGCCACCTTTTAAATTTACTTTTACAAACTCATCTTTTTTAACTCTTACTTTTTTTAAAATTATTGCCGCAACAACTGATGCGCAAGCCCCAGTTCCACAAGCTAATGTTTCTCCACATCCTCTTTCCCAAACAATCATTGATAATTCATTATCATTGTTAACTTTTACAAATTCTACATTAGTTTTTTTTGGGAAAAATGGATGATTTTCTATTTTTGGACCCACATTAGCTAAATTTATTTTATCTAAATTATCTTCATTATTTAAAAATATTACACAATGAGGATTACCCATTGATAAGCAATTAATAATAAAATCATCTGAATTAACTTTTAGTTTATAATTAAAAATTAAATTGTCATTATTATTTTCTTTTAAAATATCATAAATATTATCTTTATTAAAAAGTTCTTTATCGAATAAATTTAAATTTATTGGTATTTTTTCTGGAGTAAAAATTGGAGTTCCCATATTAACTTCAATTTCTCCTATATTGCTTTCTCTTTCAATATCTTTTTTAGTGTCATTTAAAATTTCTATTTTTATATTTTTTATTCCAGCTCTTGTCTCTATTAAAAAAGAAGTTTTATTGATAATATTTTTATCAAAAGCAAATTTTGCCATACATCTAATGCCATTCCCACACATCTCAGCAATTGTACCATCACTGTTGTAATAATCCATAAATAAATCTGCAATACTTGATTTTTTAACTAAAATAACGCCATCAGCACCAACACCAAAATGCCTGTCACAAATTTGTTTTATTTCATCAGGTGATAATATTATGTTTTTATTAAAAGAATCAATTAAAACAAAATCATTGCCCTGTCCATTTAATTTAGAAAATTCAATTTCTTTCATAAATTTTCCTTCTTGGTCACATTTAAAATAATATTAAAAACTTCATTTATTAAATCATAAATATTATCATAATTAGTAATATCAATCCAATTTATTCTATTATCTGCTTTAAACCATGTTAATTGTTTTTTTGCAAGATGCTTTGTATTCTTTTTTATTTCATTAATAGCCGTATCTAAATTTTGTTTTCCATCAAAATAATTAATTAATTCTTTGTAACCTATTGCTTGTTTTAAACTAAAGCAATCTTTATATCCAGCATTAATTAAATTTCTTACCTCATCAACTAATCCATTTGCAATCATTTTATCAACTCTATTTTCAATATTTTTGTATATTTCTTCTCTTTTTGAATTTAATCCAATAAAAATACAATTATAAATAGATTTTCTATTTTGCCAATTTTTTAAAAAATCAGAATATTTTTTCCCAGTTTTTTCATATATTTCTAAAGCTCTTATAATTCTTCTTTCATCATTTATACTAATTTTACTGGCATATGATGGATCAACTTTTTTTAATTTTTCATAAACAAAGTCTATACCATGTTTTTTTATATCATCTTTGATTTCTTTTCTAATTTTATAGTCACCTTGAGGAGCTTGCATTAAATTATCAACAATAGCTCTTATATGCAAGCCAGAACCACCCACAAGAATTGGTATTTTACTTTTATTAAAAAACTCAGTATTTATAATTTGTCGTGCTATATCTCTATACTCAACAGAAGTAAGTAAATAATCAGGTTTACATATATTTATTAAATATTGTAAAACATTGTATTTAGTAAAATCTTGTTTATCGGTTCCAATATCCATACCTATATATGATTGCATTGAATCGACAGATATGATGTTAGTATCTAAAATTTTAGCTAAAATTAACCCGACTTTGCTTTTGCCAGTTGCTGTAGGACCACAGATAATTAGTAGATATTTATTTAATAATAATTCATTCTTAATTTTTTGAATTTTTTTTGAATTTTTATTTTTAGTTTCATTAATTATAACTTCAAAATTATCCATAAAATATTTATTTTATTTTTTTATTTTTTCTCCAATAAGATAAAATGATTTCGCTTGAGTTATTTTTACATTTATAAATTTACCAATATCTTTTTTTTCGCCCTTAAAATTTACTATCAAATTATTTTCTAGTCTACCTTCAATTAAATCTTTAGTACCTTCACCTTCTACTAAAACTTTAAATTCCTTATTAATTAATTTATTATTTTCTTCTTGTGATATTTTGTTTTGAAGTAATACGAGTTCATTAAACCATATCTTTTTTTCTTTTAAAGGTACATCATCTTTTAAATTATATGCTTTAGTTCCATATCTTTTTGAAAAAATAAATGTAAATGCTCTATTAAATCTTATTTTATTAACTAAATCTAAAGTTTCTTCAAAATCTTTTCTTTCCTCTCCTGGGAAACCTGTTATGATGTCTGTTGTTATACTACAATCTTTAATTTTTTTTCTAATATTTTCAACAATTTCTAGAAAATATTCTTTAGTGTATCCCCTATTCATTAACTTTAAAACCTTATTAGAACCAGCTTGCAATGGTAAATGTATGTGATTCATTATATTTTCTTTTTCTGCTATAACATTAATTAAATCTTCTGAGATATCTTTAGGGTGACTTGTTATAAATCTTATTCTCTTTAATCCATTTATCTGCGAAATATCATTTAAAAGTTCAGCAAATGTAATATGATAAGGTAAATCTTTTCCATAAGAATTTACATTTTGACCAACTAAAGTAATTTCAACTACTCCTTCATCTACGAGTCTTCTTGCTTTCTGAATTATATCATTAGGATCTAATGATATTTCCCTTCCTCTCACATAAGGAACGATACAGTAAGAGCAAAAATTATTGCATCCAATTGATATAGGCAAGCATGCTTTAAAGTTGTATTTATTTTTAAAATTTCTTAAATCATAATCAAAGTTATTTTCAATAACTTCACAAATACCAGAATTTACTTTTTTTCTTTCTTCTATTAAGTAAGGTAATTTAGAGATGTTGTGTGTGCCAAAAACAATATCAACATAAGGAAAATCTTTTAAAATTTGATCTTTTAGACTTTGAGCACTGCACCCTCCAACACAAATTAATAAATTTTTATTATTTTCTTTAAGTTTTTTTAAATTACCTATATGTCCGTATAATTTATTTTTTGTTTTTTCTCTAACTGCACAAGTATTAATAACTATAATATTTGATTCTTCTATACTATTACTTGGTTTATAACCCTCTTTTTCCAAAATAAATGATATTCTTTCAGAATCAAACTCATTCATTTGGCAGCCAAAAGTTTCAATAAAATATTTTTTTCCCATAGTTTTTTATATTTATTTTATAAGAAAATATTAAAAATAATATCTTGGTAATTAAAACAATGATTATTTAATAAATTATTTGGTATATCTTATTTATTAAATTATTTTATTTCACTTTACTTATTTACTTAAGTTATTTTATTCTATTGCTTTTGTTTCAACTGTTAATACAATAGCTGTTTTGATTTCCCCATTTACCTCAATATCATTAAAAAAAGGTGTACAAACTAATTCACGGCCTGTTGGTGCTATATAGCCTCTCGCAATTGCTATACCTTTTATTGTTTGATTTAATGCAGCAGCACCAATTGTTTGGATTTGAACTTTACCTTCTTCTCTAATTATGCCAGCAATAGCACCAGCAATAGAATTAGGCTTTGTTGTTGATGAAACTTTTAATACTCTCATAATTATTTTTTGTTCTACTTTATTATTTTATATAATCTTATTTTTTTATTATATAATTATTGTTTTTCCTTAAATTCTATATTTATTAGTATGTTATTATTTTTTCTTTTTATATTTATATTGCTTTCATTTGGCTCTATTAAATACTTTTCACCAATTTCTTTTAAAATATAATTTAACTTATTTATTATAAATTTTATTTCACTGTCATTAAATCTAAAAGCTAGCTTTTGCTCTTCATATAGTTTTAAATTTTTCCTAATATATCTCGAATTATCATTTTTAATATCATCATTATATTCTAGATTACTACTATTTTGATTAAAATTATAATTATTATCATTATTTATTTTAATATTTTCAAATAAATTATAATTTTTAATATCATTATCTTTATTAAGCGTTATTGTTATTGGGTAAATTGGTTTAAATTCTTCATAAATTATTCTTTGAGCTGTTCTTTCTGAAATATTAATATTAAAAAAATTACTAATAATTTTGTTTAAAATTAAATAATTTTCTGTTAAGCATGGGAAATAAGTTATTTTTAATTGCTCTTTTTCATTATTTATATAATCTAAAAATAAATTCCAATCTTCAAATTTAGGCAAATTATTATAAATACCTGTTTTTTTTAGTGATTCTCTCATTGCTAATATAATTTGTGCTGGAGTTCCATAATAAATATTTATATTTGGATTTTGCAATTTAAAATCAAATAATATTTTAAATATGTTATTTACACCACCAAATATATTTAAATTACCATTTTCTTCTATTATTTGTGGTAAAATATTTTGACCTTTTTTTTCATGTATTTTATCTAAATCAATACTTAAAAAAAATGAAGTTCCTTGATTTTCTTTTGAAAAAACAACTTTAATTTCTTTAGCATTTAATTTTATTGAAAAAAGAGCCATGCCTCTGCCATGGAGTCCATAAGAATCTTTTACAGGATTTTCAAGTTTTGATGTTACTCGTGCTTCGAAAATTAAAGAATGAAGTCTTTCAGGTATACCTATACCATCATCTATAAAATAAATATTTCTTATTTTATTTTCAATCTTTTTTGTGCCAATAAATATATTTTTTGCAGAGGCATCTCTACTATTTCTTAATAATTCTATAATAATATCCTCTACTGATTTAATATCTTGTAAAGCCTGTCTTCTTTCAGCTTCAGATATTTTTAGTTTTACAAATCCATCTCCTAAATCTTGCTCTATATTTAAGACATTATTTAGACCTAATTCAGATAAAAAATTTTTAATATCTGAATTATTTTGCATATTCAATTGCCCGACTTTCCCTTATTACAGTAACTTTTATTTGCCCTGGATATTCCATCTCACTTTCAATTTTTTTAGCAATATCTCTAGCAATAATAGCTGACATTTCATCATCAACTTCCTCTGGCTTTACTATTACCCTTATTTCTCTACCAGCTTGTATCGCATAAGACTTTTCTATTCCTTTAAATTCTGATGCTATTTTTTCAAGACTTTCAAGTCTCTTAACATAACTTTCAATCGTTTCTCTTCTTGCGCCAGGTCTTGCACCAGAAATTGCATCAGCAACTTGTACGATTACATCAAGTAAGGTTTCTGTTTCAATTTCATTATGGTGAGCTTCAATTGCATGACAAATTTCATCATCTTCGTGAAGTCTTTTTGCTAGCTCAGCCCCAATTAAAGCATGAGATCCTTCAATATCATGAGTTAGAGCCTTACCTATATCATGTAATAATCCTGCTCTTTTAGCTTTCTTTACATTTGTTCCTAGTTCTGATGCTATTATTCCGGCAATATATGCAACTTCCTTTGAATGCATCAATACATTTTGTCCATAACTTGTTCTATATTTTAGTCTTCCAAGAACTTTTATAAGTGCAGGGTTTACTTCTCCTATTCCAGTATCAAATACTGCTGCTTCTCCTTGAGTTTTAATTTCATCGTTTATTAATTTACTTGCTTTTTCATACATTTCCTCAATTCTTGCAGGATGTATTCTACCATCAATAATAAGATTCTCTAAAGTTACTTTTGCTATTTCACGTCTTACAGGGTCAAAAGAAGATAAAATAACTGCTTCTGGAGTATCATCAACAATTATATTTATTCCAGTTAAATTTTCAAAAACTCTTATGTTTCTTCCTTCCCTACCTATTATTCTACCTTTCATTTCATCATTTGGTAAATTTACAACTGATACTGTCATTTCAGTAACATGTTCAACTGCACATCTTTGTATAGCTTGAGCTATAATATTCTTAGCAATTTTATCTGCCTCTTCTTTTGTTTGATTTTCAATTTTTTTAATTTCTTTAGCTGCTTCATATTTGGCTTCTTCTTCCATCTTTTTAATTAAGATAGCTTTAGCCTCATCTTTTGTAAGCTCAGCAATAGCTTCTAATCTTAGTAATTCTTTTTTTAATGTTTCATTTAAAGCATTCTTTATATCTTCAATTTCTTTTTCTTTTTGTGTTATTGATTGTTCTCTTTTTTCAATAAAAGCTGCTCTTTTTTCTAATGCTTCTTCTTTTGCTAATATCCTATTTTCAAATTTTTGTAGTTCAAATCTTTGCTTCTTTATATCTTCATCATTTCTTAACTTAAGATTTGCTATTTCTTCTTTACCTTCAGCTATTGCTTCTTTTTTTAAAGCAGCAGCTTCTTTTTTTGCATCTTCAATTAATTTTTTTGCATTTTGTTCAGCAGAATTTACTCTGGCATCTACAACTAATTTTCTGTAATAAATGCCAGCTAAAAAACCTATAATCAATATTAGTGCGCCAATTCCTATAATCTTTAAAGCTTCTAACATTATGACCTTTCCCTTTCAATAAAAAAATCGAGCAAATTGCTCGATTTGAAAAATTGTACTAATATTTAAGCTATAAAATTATTTTTAATTAAAATTTAATAACATTATCTATATTTTTTTTAAAAACTTTACCTTTAAAATCTAATTATTAAAAATTTTTTATTTTTTAATTTTTTTTTAATAATTTTCAACTTTTAAAAATGATTTATATAAAAACATTAAAATAATAATTTTAATAATTTTTTATTCTAAAATTTATATTTTAATTTTAAAAATAAATACTTAATAAAAATTTTAAAATAAATTTTAAATAATTTTATAAGCTTAAAAATCAGTACAAACAATCAAGCAATGTTAATAAAAAAATAATAAAATAATTTTAACTTTAAGGGCAAATTTAGTCAAGAATTGCCCTTCTTTTTTTAATTATGTGAGTTTCTTTTTGAAAATAATATGTTTGCAAAAAGTACAGTAAATAAATAACAAATTACTATGAGAGCAATAATGCCAATATAATATAATGGTAATTTTACAAAGCCCATATGCTTTCCAATTGTAGAATAAACTATGCTATAACCTGCCCCGACTATTAATAAAGATGTAAGCAACAAAGCATTACTTGGTTTACTTTGTAAAAATGGTATTTTTTGAGTTCTAATTATATGAATGACTAATGTTTGAGTTGTTAAAGATTCTAAAAACCAAACAGTATGAAAAACATCTTGAGGAGCTTTCATTAATAATAATACCCCAAAAGTAATAAGGTCAAAAACTGAACTAATTGGACCAAAGATAAACATAAACTTTTTTATAAATTGGATATCCCATGGTTTTGGTTTTTTGATATATTCCGGGTCAATATTATCTGTTGGGATACTTATTTGTGATAAGTCATATAAAAAATTGTTTAATAATATTTGAATTGGGAGCATAGGAAGAAATTTAAGAAAAATGCTACCAATAGTTGGGCTAATCATATTACCAAAATTAGAGCTAGAACCCATTTTTATATATTTAATTATATTTCCAAAAACTCTTCTTCCTTCTATTACTCCATCCTCTAAGGCTGAAAGACTCTTTTCAAGAAGTATTATATCTGCTGTTTCTTTGGCAATATCTACTGCATTATTTACTGATATTCCAACATCTGCAACTTTTAATGCAGGCGCATCATTTATTCCATCACCTAAAAACCCAACAATATTATTTTCTGATTGTAATGCTCTAATTATTTTTTCTTTTTGTATCGGAGTTAATCTAGTAAAAATTGTATTCTCTATGGCTACTTTTTTTAATTGCTCATCATTTAAATCATTTAGATTATCCCCATTAATAGAACCTTTAATATTTATACCAACATAATCACATATTTTTTTTGTTACTAAAGCATTATCTCCTGTTAGAATTTTTAATTCTATGCCTAACTCATTTAATAATTTTAAAGTTTCTCTTACTCCAGGTTTTGGTGGGTCTAAAAAAGCTACATATCCTTTTAATACAAGTCCTTCTTCATCTTCTTTTGAATAAACATCTTTTGCATCTTCAACATATTTGTAAGCTATAGCAACAGTTCTAAATCCTTCAAAATTTAATTTTTCAACTTGTGTTTTAAGAGTAGGCCATATTTCCTCATTAATTTCATATATCTTACCATCGTATTCGTATTTTTTGCATCTTTTAAATATTTCTTCAGGTCTTCCTTTAGTAATTAAAATTCTTTCATTATTACTTTCTACAACTACCGACATTATTTTTCTTACAAAATCAAAAGGCATTTCATCTATTTTTTTATAATTTTTCATTTCTTCTTCAAGTTCTGCATGTTCTAGAATTGCCCTATCAAGAAGATTTTTTAACCCAGTTTGATAATAACTATTTATATATGTAAATTTTAAAACTTCATCATCTTCTTCTCCTTTTATATCACAATGTCTTTCTAAAACTATTTTATCTATAGTTAATGTTCCTGTTTTATCAGTACACAATATATTCATTGCTCCAAAGTTTTGTATAGAATTTATTCGCTTAACAATAACTTTCTTTCTTGACATTGAAATAGCCCCTTTGGACAAATTTATAGCAACCATGACAGGAAGCATCTCAGGAGTTATTCCAATTGCAACGGCAAGAGCAAAAAATAATGCTTCAAGAACTTTACCTTTTGTAAGGGCATTAATTGCAAATATTACTACAACAAGTACAGACATTAATCTTATCATTAACCATGTATATTTTTTTAAACCTTTATCAAAACTTGTTTCAGGCCTAATTTTTACTATCTTTTGTGCTAATTCCCCAAATTGGGTTTTTGTACCTGTTTGTATAACAATAGCAAGTGCTGTACCTGTAACTACACTAGAACCCATAAATAAAATATTATTAAGTTCAATAATGGATTTTATATTTTTATTGTTATCAGGGTTGGGGTATTTTTCTATAGGAAATGATTCTCCTGTTAAAGATGCCTGATTAATAAATAAATCTTTACAAGATATTAATCTTAAATCTGCTGGAATCATATCTCCTGCTGACAAAAAAATGATATCACCTGGTACTATTTCTTTTATTTTTATTTCAGTTAGTTTATTATCTCTGTAAACAGTTGCAGTAGAACTAACCATTTCAATCAGTTTTAATGATTCTTTTTCAGCTTTAAATTCTTGGGTAAATGTAAGAGTTACACTAATAAAAGCCATTAAATATATAAGATAAGCACCAATTTTATTTTCGAGAAAAATAGAAGCTGTAGCAATTATTAATAGAACTATTACTAAGGGATTAAGAAAAGTAAATAAAAAACGTACAATAATGTTTCTTCTCTTTTTTTTGGCAGGTTCATTAAGTCCATAAATTTCAAGTCTTTCTTCTGCTTCTTCTTGTGAAAGACCATTGGCTGAGGTATTAAATGTTTCAAAAAGTTTTTCTATCGGGGTATCCGAGTAGTTTTTATACTCCATGAACTTTGTTTTCTGATTTTGGGCGCCTTTTTTACCTAAAATAGGAGTAATGGCCATGTTTGATCACCCCTTTAGAAAAAATTAAATTGTTAAATTAATTTTACATGCCTGTTCTTTTTATAATAAATGATTTAAATAATTTAAATCTATTTTAAATAATTATCAAGTATTAAGCAAAATTTTATTATTTTTTTTATTTTATAAGTTTATTTTATAATTTTATGATCAAATTTTACAGTTTATAGCTAAACATCTATTGATTTTATTTTAATATCATCAGGTAAAGAAACTGATAAATTTGCACTTCCACATTTTTTGCATTTAGTAATAATTTTTGAACTTTCAAAAAAACTTTTACAATCAATACAATTAATTATAATCTTATTCTTTTTAAAAATAAGTTTTGCATCTTTTAAAACATCATTGTCTTTTGTTAAAAAATCATAATAAAATTTTATTGATTCTGGTTCAATTCCCCCATAAGGATTTAAAAGAAAATTTACTTTTAAAACTTTTTTTATATTTTTTTCTTTAATTATTTTTTCTAATATT
>Ga0078972_1010382_pt1 | contig 17444 bp, 17 predicted proteins | sample YelNatPaOPGAMG01_FD_67568 | JGI IMG/M metagenome (GOLD analysis project Ga0078972, IMG submission 67568) | Hot spring thermophilic microbial communities from Obsidian Pool, Yellowstone National Park, USA - OP-RAMG-01 (SPADES assembly) (version 2) | ecosystem: Environmental > Aquatic > Thermal... | reverse complement strand
AGTGCCAAGACAATGCGGTGTCGTAGAACTGGTGCACCGCGTTCAGAAGGTCCGTAGCGGCCGCATCGTCGGGCCGCGACGCAGACCCGCCACTCCCCTTCACCTGGCGAAGTTGGCTGCAAAACTCGGCGTAGGTGATTGCCAGATGCCCGAAATAGTCGCGCGGGGCCAGCCCGGCCCGCGGGGCGAACACCAGGTCGATGGCCGGTCGCGGCGGCCGCTGATCGGCGCGCAGCGGCGATTCGTCAATGTCCACGATTACGGGCTCTTCACAGTTGAGGGTGTAGAGGTTGTGGGCGCGTCGTTGCTTGGTTAGGGGTCGAGGTCTTCCGAGGATGAGGGTTCTGCCGCCTTGATGAGCTTGGGCTGGAGGTGACCGGGCAACGGCTGGAGTCTGATCGTGCAGTGTTGGCGTGTCGGATCGCCGAGAACGATCCATGGTGTCGGCGCTGCGGGGAGCAGGGCACCCCGCGAGACAGCGTGACCCGTCAACTGGCCCATGAACCCCTTGGGCGGCGGCCGACCACGTTGCTGGTCACGATTCGCCGTTACCGGTGCGCGGGCTGCGCTCATGTGTGGCGCCAGGACCTCAGTAGCGCAGCCGAGCCGCGGGCCAAGCTATCGCGGCGCGGCCTGCGGTGGGCGTTGGAAGCAGTTGTGTGCCAACACCTGACCATTGCCCGTGTCGCTGAAGGGCTCGGGGTGTCATGGAACACCGCCAACGCCGTCATCGATCGCCGGGGTCTTCCCGTGCGTGGTCTCGGTCTCGATCTCCACGTCCTCGACCACCGTGTGCTGGCTCCCCGGGCCCACCGCGAATCCGTGCTGCCGGCGAGCTCTGCTCAAGGGACTGGGCCGCAAGATCACCGCGGCGCCGGTGAACTCCGCAGAGCGGCATGCCCTTGTCGACGATTTGCTGATCGAGCTCGATATTCATTTTCGCATCGAGGACGACCTGTACTACCCGGCCCTCAAAGAGGCCACCAAGCTCATCGCGATTGCCCATGCGGAGCATCGCCAGGTTGTCGACCAGCTTTCCGTGCTGATCAAAACCCCGCAGACTGCGCCTGGATATGAGGCCGAGTGGAATTCCTTCAAGACTGTCCTCGAGGCGCATGCCGACGAAGAAGAACGCGACCTGATTCCCGCTCCTCCCGAAGTGCACATCAGTGACGCAGAGCTCGAGGAGCTGGGCGACAAGATGGCCGCGAAAATGGAGCAATACCGAGCCTCGGCTGTACACAGGTTGCGCACGAAGGGGCGGGCCGCGCTCGTACGCGCCCTGTGACCGGGTTACCCGGTCCGGCGGCCGATCGGGGGTATCGTCGCGTCGCCCGCGAAGAAGCGCAGCTACGAATTCAGTGCCGACCGTACCGCCGCAGCACCCGCTGTCGACCGAAGCGCAACCGGCCGGTCGCCGACCCCGAGGAGGCCGCCACGACCTGGACCCGGGTCTTCAGCTGATGCACCCTAGTTGCTCGGTTTCGTGCGCCCACTCCACGACACTGGCGAGCTCACGCCGCGGCGTTGGCGGCAGGGGATCCGCGTTGTCTGGTGCCCAGCCCAGCCGCAGCAGCATCTGGGGATGTCCTTCGGCGGCCAATATGTCGGAGCGGATTGCGTCGCGGGTTATCGGGATTTCCAGGGGTTCGGTGATCGGGCAGGTGGCCAGTCCCCTCGCCGTTGCGGTCAGCAGTAGTGCGCTGGCCGCCTCGCCGGCGCGAAGTTGAGCCAGACGGTCGTCAGTCTCGGTGGCCAGCACCAAGATGACAGCTTTGTCATCGGCGGGCGAGGCGCCCGGCGGCTGCGGCAGGCCCGCCCCCGCGAAGATGCGTCCAGGCACTGGTGCGCCGCAGTCATGCTCGGGGACGCTGCGGGCTGGCACACCGGCCCGTGATCCGTATCGCCCACTCCACCTGGTGAGCTCGACGAGGTAATCGCGGTCGGTCGCGTGAGCCCGCGCAGCTTGCTTGACGATCTCGCGCAGTTGTTCCATGGCGTCGACCTGGCGCAGCATGACCTCCATCCGAGCGGCTTGGGCAGCCATCGAGGCGATATCACCGGCCGCAACCGGGCGAGCACTGTAAATGCGCCGATCGGTTCGGCGTTGCGTGATTGCCGCTGCCAGGGTGAGGTCGACGCGATCGGGGGCGTGTGGGTACACCTCGATAGTCGCGAGGTGGCTAGGGTCGTCCGGATCAGGTAAGCGATGCACGCTGGCATGCCAACCCATCGCCGCCAAGGCAATGACGCAATGGTTAAGCGTTGCAGCGCAACTCAAAATCAAGTCCCGGCCATCGGGGTCGGTCTTGGGTAGCTGCATGCCCGAATCGGAGTGCAAATGCAGGCTTGTGCGATCCACTCGCCACCGCCACGGCTGCGTGTTGTCGATGGAAGGTGCCCGGGTAGCCAGCGCCAGTACCGCGCGGATCACCTGCGTATCCGGGAAAAGCGGGGTGTTCATGGCGACCGGGTCTTTGGCTGCTTTCGCACCAGCACGTCGCGCGACCACATCGCCGATACCAGACCACGACGGCCCGCTATCTCTACTGCATTCGCGATGGCCTTTGGCCGTCCCTGTGGTGTCCAACACGACCACCTCCGGTTTTCTCTTGTGCCCCAGGACTTCAGCCTCTACCCGCACTCGCTGCGTGAAGCCCGACCTCTTGTGCTCAGCACTGTTTAAAGGAATAATATCCGTTAAATAATCGATAGGCAACTGGCGAGAGGAACTTGGGCGATGACGACGACGTTCACGAGATCAGGTGAACCCAGACCGCCGGGCGCGAGGCGGCGGCACCGGCGACGTGTCCCCGAGTTGGTGCGCCGGCACGGCGTGGCGCGATCCTGCCGGTGGCTGTGCTGGCGCGCCGCATGTGACCGCATGACCGGCCCAGGCTTGGCGACTTTTGGTCCTGCTGTCGAAACCGATGCCCCAGGGCGACTGGCGTTGGCCCAAGTTGCCTATAACGGCGGGAGGTGGTGGTCGTGGACCAATTGACAACCCTTGACGCAGGTTTCCTCAAAGCAGAAGACGCCGATCGGCATGTCAGTTTGGCAATCGGTGGCTTGGCGGTCATCGAGGGGCCGATCCCGGACCGCGATGCGCTGATGGCGACACTGGCGCAGCGAATCCGTGCATGCCCCCGGTTCGGACAGCGTCTGCGAACGCGCCCGTTCGACTTTGGTGCACCCGAATGGGTGGCCGATCCGGACTTTGATCTCACCCGTCATGTACGGCATATCGCACTACCGCGGCCCGGAGACGACCGAGAGTTGTTCCACCTGGCTGCCGACGTGATTTCGCGGCGCCTTGACCGGGATCGACCGCTGTGGGAAATCTGGATCATCGAAGGCCTCAGCGACAACAGGTGGGCAATGCTCACCAAGATCCACCACTGCATGGCTGATGGAATCGCCGCCACCCACGTGCTCGCCGGCCTATGCGACGACGGCATCGGCCAAGGCTTCGCAAGCTACATCCGTGCCGCCAAAGAGCCCGGGGTACAAGGACTTCTGCAGGGCATACCGGGCGTGAATCCCTTCAGCGTGCTGGGTGGCCTGTGGAATGCGTCTGCTGCCGTCACTGCCACCGCTGTCCGCACAGCGTTGGGTGCTGCCGAGATCGCCGCCGGTCTCCTCCGCCCCACCACGACGTCACTGAACGGGCCGATCGCCAATTTGCGCCGCTATAGCGTCGCGCGAGTTCCCCTGGCCGACATCGCGCAGGTGTGCCAGGCATTCGACGTCACCATCAACGATGTCGCACTGGCCGCGATCACGGAGAGCTACCGCAACATCCTCGTCCAACGGGGCGAAGAACCCTTGCCCGATGCGCTTCGCACCCTGGTGCCGGTATCGATGCGCTCCGCCGAGGCGATCGATAAAACCGACAACCGCGTCTCGTTGATGCTGCCGTACCTACCGGTCGACGAGCAGAACCCGGTGCAACGGCTACGGATCGTCCATTCCCGATTGGATCGCACGAAGTCGCACGGGCAACACCAGGCGGGTCACGCATTCGTGTCAATCGCCAATCGCATTCCCTTCCCCCTGACCGCATGGGCGGTCGCCTTATTGATCCGGCTGCCGCAGCGCGGCGTCACGACGTTGGCAACCAATGTCCCCGGTCCTCGTCAACCGCTGCAACTCATGGGGCAACGGGTGCTCAGCGTCTTCCCGATCCCGCCGATCGCGATGCAACTGCGAACCGGGGTGGCAATGCTCAGGTACGCCGAGGACCTGTTCTTCGGCATCCTCGCCGACTACGATACGGTGGCCGATATCGACGCATTGGCCCGCGGAATCGAAGTCGCGGTGGCACGCCTGGTGGCGATCAGCAAGAAGCGCAAGACCTTACGCGGCCGCCGAGGAATGTCACTCGTCGGCAACGTCTAGGGCCACGACCGCAGTAATGAAGCCAAGACCGCACTGCGGCATATGCTTTGTGACCAGGAAGGAGTCAACCCGATGGACAAGATCTCGCTTACCGCTCTGGCGCGCGAGCAGTTGGCGGCCGCGCACCGGGCCGCCAGCGGCCGCAGCGCACACACGGTGTACGGCGGTCACCAACACAGCCTGCGGCAAACCATGGTTGCCTTGACCGCCGGAACAGCGCTCTCCGACCATGACAGCCCCGGAGAGGCCACCTTGCAGGTGCTGCAGGGCCGGGTCCGGCTCACGTCGCCGGAGACCAACTGGGACGGAGCCCCGGGCGATCACCTGGTGATCCCGTCGAGCCGGCATGGCCTACATGCTGTCGAAGACTCCGTTGTTCTGCTGACCGTCGTCAAAAGCCCTTAGCCGACACCAATTAAGCCGAGCTCATGGGCGTGGTCTTTGTCTCGTCTCGCCACCGCACCGAAGCGCATTGCCGCCGCTGCACAGTGGTGATGACAGCTTTAACTGGACCAGGCTCTGACACCAGCGTGCGGGCATGCCAGTGCAACCCAAGACCAACTCGACATCTCTTTGATACCCATGTAATTCGCCGCGACGATGACGAGCTCGCCTCTGAATCTAGTCTTCGCGGGATAAGGCCGCGCGAGGGCACGCGGCGATGGCCTGCTCGACGAGCGTCTCCTGCTCGACAGGGACGGGGTCAGTAATGACCACGGCGTACTCGTCGTAGCTGAGCTCGAACACCTCGGGCGCGATATTGACACAGAAAGCATTGCCCTCACAGCGATCCAGGTTTACCACGACGCGCATGAGAGTCCTCCTTCGGAACTTCGGCAGGTGAGAGCCTCAGGCACCCGCCTGCTGGCACATCCATCCATCGGGGGCGCGACCGGTCTCGATAAACCGCGTTAGTTCGGCGCTCGTCTGCAGCGGCAGCGCGGTGTCGGCGCTCGGATAGATAATCGGCTCTTCCTTCGAGTTGTGCTGGTGAAGTTGGTCCAGCAGCTGCGTACACGTATCCGCGAGCCGCCCGGTGTCGTTTGAATCAGCGAGCAAATCCGTCAGGGCGTCCATGGTGCGCCACAGCTGACCGTGCTCGCGCATCATCACGAAGATCGGCATCACAATACCGGCCTCTCGGAGCGGCGGGAACAGGAAGACTTCCTCGAGGTAGATGTGCCGGCGCAGCGCTGCCAGAGTCTCGGTCAGTAGCTCGTGTCGCACGCTGCCACAGACGAGTTTCTCGATGAAAGTCTGTATCCCATTATCGATTTCGCGGTGCTCTCGCGCCAGCTCAACAGATAGCGGCAAGTCGGGCATCATGTGCTCCTGGGCGTCAGCCCGCAGAACGGACAGATGCGGTCTCGTCGAGCTCGGCGTCGACGCTGATCGTGGCGCCGGCGAACAATCGTGATACCGGACACAGGGCAGCGGCCTGGCCTACCACGGCCGCGAAGGCTTCGGCGTCCAGCCCGGCCACCTGCGCGCTGACCTTCAGCCGGGACGTTGTGATCGTCGGGATTCCGTCGACCTCATCCAGGATCACGGTAGCTGTGACATCGAGGCGCTGTGGCGGCGTGCGGTTCTCACCCAGCTTCAACGCCAACGCCATCGCGAAACACGACGAATGCGCCGCCGCCGCCAGCTCTTCCGGACTGGTCTTGCCGCCAGGCTGCTCAGTCCGCGAGGCCCAGGTCAGCGACAGGCCATCCAGCGCTCCGCTGCTGCCCTCCAACAGCTTGCCTTCGCCAGACGCCAGCGGGCCCTCCCACGTGGTCTGCGTGGTCCGTTCCGCAATGCTCATACTCCTCGGCCCCTTTCTGGAACGCGTAATGTTTGTACAAGTGCTACTTGTGTAAACTCTAGACCGTCACCATGCGCATTGACTAGAGCGATCGTCAGGAGTGAGCATGCAATCGAAGCAAGCGGCCTGTTGCTTGCGGGCACTTTTGCGACTTTCTCCACCGAGCTCAGCGGAAGAAAGTGCCTTTTCGACTCATGAACTGGCGCACTGCGATTGCGTGAGCGAGCGGTAATGATGGTCCAGATCACCAGTGTTTCGAGCAGATGCCTGATATCTGAAACCCGGCAGGCGTACCCTGCGAAGGTGTATCCGCAGGACACCGCCGCAGTGTCACTGGCCCATCTCACAGCCGGTGACATCATGTCCTCGCCGGTGATCACCGTCCTCGCTGACGCTTCAACCCAACAGGTAGCCGGCATCTTGACGCGGCACCGGATCAGCGCAGCACCCGTGGTTAATCAGGCAGGCACGCTGTTGGGACTTGTCAGCGAACATGACCTGCTCTCCAAAACCGGTGCACTAGCACGTGACCTGATGACGACGGCGGTGATCAGCGTGACCGTGGACAGCGCGGCCGACGATATCCGACACCTGCTGGTCGACCGTCGTATCCGCAGGGTTCCGGTGGTGCAGGAGGGGCGACTGGTCGGAATCGTGAGCCGTCATGACCTGGTGGCCGTGATGGCCACCGAATGGGTATGCCAGGTATTCGGTGAGCCGGTGCGCGGTGAGCATCCCCCCGGCAGGTGTCCGAAGTGTCAGGCAACGAGCGAGCAGTTCGTGCTGCAGGAGCAACCCCCTGGTGCCTGAACGGGTGTCTGGCCGGACAACCCCGTTTGTGTGATATCACCGAAGCAGGAGGGCAATGACAATCCCGCCCACGCCAAGCCCCAGACCCGAATCCGCTGCACTCGGCGGATTGCCGGCCGAGGAACCCGCGGAGACACTGCGCGGCTACTACCGGCAGATGGCGCTGATCCGGGCATTCGAGTCGCGGGCAGCGGAGATGTACCAGCGGGCGAAAGTCGGTGGGTACTGCCACCTCAATGTGGGCGAGGAAGCCACCGTGGTCGGCCTGATGGCGGCGCTCGAGTCCCGCGACTACCTGTTTGCGACCTATCGCGATCACGGCTATGCCCTTGCCCGCGGGATCGAGCCCGGCCGTGTCATGGCGGAGCTGTTCGGCAAGGCCGCTGGTGTGTCCGGGGGCCGCGGCGGCTCGATGCACCTGTTCGACAGCAAGCTGCGCCTACTCGGCGGATACGGCATCGTCGGCGGCCAGATCCCGCCGGCCACCGGTGCGGCGCTGGCGCTCACCTACCGCGGAAGCCCCGGTCCCGGCGCGGAGGCCGTGATGTGTGTGCTCGGCGATGGGGCCACCAACATCGGTGCGTTTCACGAGTCGCTCAACCTGGCCGGGCTGTGGCAGTTGCCGATCGTGTACGTGATCGTCAACAACGGCTTGGGCATGGGGACGCCGGTGGAAAAAGCGGCGGCAGAACCCGACCTGTACAAGCGCGGCTGTTCCTACCGGATTGCGGGGGAACGGGTTGACGGTGACGACGTGCTCGCGGTGCGTGATGCGGCCCGGGCTGCGCTGTCGCGTGCCCGGATCCAGCGCGAGCCGGGCCTGATCGAGGCAGTGTGCCAGCGGCTGCGCGGCCACTCGGTGGTGGATCCAGACAAGTACCGTTCCCGCGACGAGGTTGCGCGACTGCGCGCGCTCGATCCCGTTCCGGCGTTTCGTCGGCGCTTGGTCGATGCCGGGATCCTCGACGACAGGGCGGCGCAGGACGTCGAGGAACAGGTCGAGGCGCAGGTCGATGCCGCTGTGGATTTCGCCGATGCCAGCCCCGACCCCGGTGCCGATCAGTTGTTCGGCTACGTCTATGCCACGGCGGTTGCCAATGCGCCACACCAACTGCCCGGCGATCCGGTGATCGCGCTCTCGCGGGGGCAGCCATGACCGTGCTGACCTATCGGCAAGCCCTGCACGACACGCTGCGCGCCGAACTGCTGCGCGACGAGTCGGTATTTCTCATCGGCGAGGAGATCGGTGTCTTCGAAGGCTCCTACAAGATCACCGCCGGCCTGTTGACAGAATTCGGGCCCACCCGGGTGGTTGACACACCGATCTGCGAGGGAGGATTCGTCGGTGCCGCGATCGGCGCAGCGATGCTGGGCATGCGACCGATCGTGGAGATCATGACGATCAACTTCAGCCTCTTGGCTATCGACCAGATCGTCAATCACGCCGCCAAGATGCACGCGATGTTCGCGGGCCAGGTGTCGGTGCCACTGGTGATCCGCACCCCGGGGGGTGGCGGACAGCAGCTGGCGGCGACACACTCGCAGAACCTGGAGGTGTGGTATGCGCACGTACCCGGGATGAAAGTCGTCACCCCCGCCACCCCGGCAGATGCCAAGGCGTTGCTGACCGCCGCCGTCCGCGACGACGACCCGGTGCTGTTTTTAGAGAATCTGGCGCTGTACAACACCCGGGGCGAGGTTCCCGACGGCGAGCAGATCGCTCAGATCGGGATAGCTTCGATTGCCAAGCCGGGAACCGACCTGACGGTCGTCGCCTACTCGCGCTCGACGGTGATCGCGTTGGACGTCGCCCGCCAGTTCGAGGCCGACGGCGTGTCGATCGAGGTGGTCGACCTACGGAGTTTGCGTCCGCTGGACCGCGAGACGATCTGCGCGTCGGTGCGCAAGACCAGCAGGGCCGTCATCCTCGAAGACGACTGGCTCAGCTACGGGGTCGGCGCTGAGATCGCGGCGACAATCGCCGAGGGCGCATTTGACTATCTCGATGCCCCGATCCGCCGGGTCGCTGCCGCCGAAGTACCACTGCCCTATGCCAAGCCGCTCGAGCTGGCGGCCCTGCCCGACGCCGCCGACCTGACCAAGGTCATCCGTGAGGTTCTCGACGCCAGCCGGTTCGCCTACGGAGAGGACCGTTGATGCCAGACGTGCTGATGCCGCGGTTGTCGGACACCATGACCGAAGGTGTTGTCGGGCAATGGCTCAAGCGCGAAGGTGACATCGTCCGGCGTGGTGACACACTCGCCGAAATCGAGACCGACAAGGCCACCATGGAGCTCGAAGCCTACGACAGCGGGGTGCTGACCCGAATCATCGCTCCCGAAGGCAGTACGGTTCCCATCGGTCAGCCCATCGCCGTCATCGATGATCCGACCAGCGGCGCCGAACCTGGTGGCGGCCGAGTGGTCTCCACCGCCCCAACCGATGGCGTCGCCGCCGGCGCTGCACCCACACCCGCATCCCCTGCGTCACCCCCCGAAGCCGGCCCCGCCCAAACACCCGTGACCGCCGCGGCGGTGCGTGCCACTCCACTGGTGCGCAAGCTGGCACACGAACACGGAATCGATCTGGCCAGTGTCAAAGGTACCGGCCCCGGCGGACGTATCGTGCGGGCCGACATCCAAGACGCCGTATGCCAGGTCGCTACCTCGACGCCGGCTTCATCCGCTACGGTCCCGGCGACTCCCAAAGCCAGACCGGCACCGGCTACTGCCGAAGGTGACGAACAAGTACCCCTTTCGTCGATACGCCGAATCACGGCACAGCGGCTCACTGAAAGCGCCGCGGCACCGCACTTTTACCTCACCATGAGCGCCGACGTCGACGCGATGCAGAAGCTGCGCGCCGAGCTCAACGCGGAGTTGTTCGACGGCGGAACGAAAGTGAGCATCACCGATCTGCTGATTCGGGCCTGTGCCGTAGCCCTACGTAGCCACATCCACGTCAATTCGTCGTGGGGCGGTGACCACCTCATCCGGCACCGCCATGTGAATATCGGCTGCGCCGTGGCTACCGACAACGGGCTGCTGGTACCCGTTGTCCGCGACGCGGACCGTAAAAGCCTCACCGAGATTGCGCGCGAGGCCCATACCGTCATCGAACGGGCACGAGCCGGCAGGCTCACGCCCGACGAATTGACCGGCAGCACATTCACGATCAGCAACCTCGGGATGTACGGCATCGACCACTTCACCGCCGTCATCAACCCACCCGAGGCCGCAGTCCTCGCTGTCGGCGCAGTGCAGCAAGAGGCCGTCGTCCGCGACGGCCAACTCAGCACGGCCACCACATTGAAGCTCACCCTGACTGTCGACCACCGCGTGCTCGACGGTGCGACCGCCGCGGAATTCCTACAGGCCCTGGTGCACATCCTCGAACACCCGCTGCGCATCATGGCGTGAGGGGCTGTCAGGGGCGGTAGGTGTGCGCCGGTAAGCGCTGATAACAGCGGGGTCGGGGTCGATTCCCAGCCCCGGTCCCTGCGGGACGGAAATCCGGCCTGCCTTCGGGGTGAGGGCATCGCCATAGATGAACGCCTCCAGATCGAATAAGCGCCACTCGATCATGGAGTCGGCGTTACCCAGCGCAGCGGTCGCGTGAAGTGCCGCGAGCAACCCTGGACCGTCGTAGAAGGAGTGCGTCATCACCGGCACGTTGCGGACCGCCGCGAGAGGAAAAACCTTGCACAACTCACTGATCCCTCCCATCTTGGCCGGGCTCGGCTGAACAAAGTCCACCGCCTCCGCAGCGAGCATTCGCTCGAATTCCATCAGGGTGGAGGCGTTTTCGCCGGACGAGATTGAGATACCGGTGCTTTTTCGCAGCTCCGCAAGACCGTCAAAATTCTCCGGCGGCCACAGTGGCTCCTCGAGAAATTTCAGCCGAACTGCCTGGAGTTCGTGAGCGAGCCGACCCACTTGGGACACGGTCCAGGAACAGCCGGCGTCCACGATCAACTCGACGCCGGGACCGGCTTCCTCGCGCGCCGCCCGAATTGCTGACACATCCGCCTCGTGCAGCTTGAGCACGTGAAAGCCGGCATCGATTGCTCGACGAACCGCGATGCGGACCAGCGCGGGATCGGCGTAGCAGGCCAGACTTGCATAACACGGCATACTGGTCACTCCGCCGCCAAGGAGCTGAGACACGGGAGCGTCGGCGCGCTTACCGGCGATATCCCACAAGGCGATGTCCACCGCCGATAGTCCGTACATCAACGCGCCGCCGCGCCCGAAAACGTGCAGCTTCCTTTGAATCTCCAGCATCAGGGGCCCGATTCGCGTGGCGTCGCGGCCGATGCAGAGCGGCGCGATTAGTTCGTCGACTGCAAGTTTGGCCGAGTCTACGGCGCGAAAACCGAAGGCCTCCCCCCAACCTTCCGTTCCGTCGCGGGTTGTCACCTTGACGAGCAGCGAGTCTGCCGCAGACAGCGTGTCTCCCCACAGGGAGGCTCCCGGTGTGCTGCCCACCTTGAGCGGGATATGCAGTGGAACCGTCTCGATGTTGGCGATGACTGCGTCGGGTTCGGCGACGGTGGCAGGCATGCGGCTATTTGGCGAGCTCATCGAGGGCGAGGGTGGAGTGCGCGTATGCGCCCCCGGCGCGCATCTCGGCGGCCACCCAGACGGCTTCCATGATCTCCTCGGCGCTGGCGCCTTTGCGGCGGGCGAGCCGGGTGTGGCCCCGGATGCAGTAGGGACATTGGGTGGTGTGCGCGACCGCGACGGCGATGAGCTGTTTGGTCTTCTCCGGTAGCGCGCCCTCGGCGAACGCCGCACGGGAAAACGCCTCGAATGCCTCGTGGGTATGCGGGGCGAGTTCCTTGCGACGGTCGTAGATCTCCTGGGTCGCTTGCGGGTACATGGCGTCCATCGTGAGCATCTCCTTATCGAATTATGTTGTCCGGCAGGCGGGTTTGATCACGCTGTGCCGAGCACTTGGCGCAGGACGTAGAGCATGATGCCGCCGTGTCGGTAGTAGTCGGCCTCGCCGGGGGTGTCGATGCGTACCACGGCGTCGAACTCGACGTCACCGGCTTTGACGTGGACGGTGCCGGGGATGTTGTCGTTGAGTGCTTCGACACCGGTGATGTCGACGGTCTCTTCACCGGACAGGCCCAGCGAGTCCGCGCTCTGCCCGTCCGGAAACTGCAGCGGCAGCACGCCCATGCCGATCAGGTTGGAGCGGTGGATCCGTTCGTAGGACTCGGCGATCACGGCATGCACACCCAGCAGGGCGGTGCCCTTGGCGGCCCAGTCGCGCGACGAGCCGGAGCCGTACTCCTTGCCGGCGATGATCACCAGCGGTGTACCGGCGTCCAGGTAATTCACGGATGCGTCGTAGATCGTTTCGATCGGACCGCCGGGTTGGGTGAAGTCGCGTGTCCACCCGCCTTCGGTACCCGGAGCGAGTTGGTTGCGCAGCCGGATGTTGGCGAATGTGCCGCGGATCATCACCTCGTGGTTGCCGCGCCGCGAGCCGTAGGAGTTGAAGTCCTTGCGTTGGATTCCGTGCTCGGTGAGGTAGTTGCCAGCGGGCGAGTCGGCCTTGATCGCCCCGGCCGGGCTGATGTGATCAGTGGTGACCGAGTCACCCAGCTTGGCGAGTACGCGCGCACCGGTGATGTCGGTGACCGGTGCGGGTTCGCGGCCCATCCCGTCGAAGTACGGCGGCTTGCGCACATAGGTCGACCCGAGATCCCACTGGAACGTGTCGGTGTCGGGGACCGGTAGCGAGCGCCAGCGGTCGTCGCCCGTATAGACGTCGGCGTAGTCCTTGCTGAACATCCCGGCCTCAATACAGGTGTCGATCACCTGCGTGATCTCGGCGGTCGATGGCCAGACGTCGCGCAGGTGGACCGGTTGCCCGTCGCTGCCGGTGCCCAGCGGGTCGCGAAGCAGGTCCACATGCAGAGTGCCGGCCAATGCGTAGGCGACCACCAGGAGTGGTGAGGCAAGGAAGTTCATCTTGCACTCCGGATGGATGCGCCCCTCGAAGTTGCGGTTTCCCGACAACACCGAGCAGACGGTCAGGTCGTTGTCGGTTACCGCCTGGCTCACCTCGGGGATCAGTGGTCCGGAGTTGCCGATGCAGGTGGTGCAGCCATAGCCCACCAGGTTGAAGCCAAGCTTGTCCAAATATGGTGTCAGGCCGGCTCGCTCGTAGTAGTCGGTGACCACCCGGGACCCAGGGGCCAGCGTGGTCTTGACCCACGGTTTGCGGGTCAGGCCCTTTTCCACCGCCTTTTTCGCCAGCAGCGCTGCACCTACCATCACCGACGGGTTGGATGTGTTGGTGCAGGAGGTGATCGCGGCGATCACCACATGCCCGTTGTCGACGCTCACCCGCTGCCCGTCCACGCTGATCTCGACCGGTTTGTGTGGCCAGTCGGACCCGTCAACGTTGGTTTGCGGCGCATGCGGGAGGTCGCCGGGGCGGTCGCGGCTCACCGCGATCGGATCGCTCGCGGGAAACGACTCCGCGGATGCCTCGTCCAGGCCGATTTCCACCGCCTCGGCGTAGGTCTGACCGGACAGCAGCGCGGCGATGGCCTGGGGAGCGACACGTAGGGGGATGCGGTCTTGCGGCCGCTTGGGCCCGGCGATCGACGGCTCCACCGTGCCCAGGTCCAGTTCGATCGTCTGCGAGAACGTCGGCTCGTGATCCGGGTCGTGCCACAGGCCCTGCTCCTTGGCGTAGGCCTCCACCAACCGGATCCGGGATTCGGGACGCCCGGTCAACCGCAGGTAGTCCAGCGTGACGTCATCGATCGGAAAAATCGCGCAGGTGGCCCCGTACTCCGGGCTCATGTTGCCGATGGTGGCCCGGTTGGCCAGCGGTACGTTGGCCACCCCGGGGCCGTAGAACTCGACGAACTTGCCGACCACACCCGTACGACGCAACAGCTCGGCCACGGTCAGCACCAAGTCGGTTGCGGTGGTCCCGGGCAGCAGCTCGCCGGTCAGCTTCAGACCCAACACCTGCGGAATCAGCATGCTCATCGGCTGGCCGAGCATGGCCGCCTCGGCTTCGATACCACCCACACCCCAGCCCAGCACGCCCAACCCGTTGACCATCGGGGTATGCGAGTCGGTACCGACCAGCGTGTCCGGGTATGCCAGCGTTCCTTCTGCGCTGTCGCGGGCGAACACCACCCGAGACAGGTATTCGAGATTCACCTGGTGGCAGATTCCGGTGTCCGGGGGAACCACGTGAAAGTCCGCGAAGGCCTGCTGGGCCCAACGCAGCAATTGGTAGCGCTCGGCGTTGCGCTCGAACTCCAACTCGGCATTGACACGGAACGCATCTGAGCGCCCGAAGACGTCGGCGATCACCGAGTGGTCGATCACCAACTCGGTCGGGCACAGCGGGTTGATGCGCTTGGTGTCCCCGCCGAGTTCGGCGATGGCGTCGCGCATCGCGACCAGATCCACCACACATGGCACCCCGGTGAAGTCCTGCATCAGCACCCGCGCCGGGGTAAAAGCCACCTCCCGGCCATGGTCGGCGGTTGGATCCCAGGCGGCCAGTGCACCGACCTGCTCGGCGGTGACCAGTCGCCCATCCTCATTGCGGAGCAGGTTCTCCAGCAGGACCTTCAGGCTGTATGGCAACCGGGCTGCGCCGTCGATCCGTGCCAGGCGGTGGATGATGTACGTCTCGTCGTCGACCGTGAGCTGATCCTGGGTTGCAAAGCTGTTCGATGCCATCGCATTCACCTCACCGGTTGTAAGCGAGTCCTTCACCAACGTAGTCCGACAAGCGGATTGGCGACAGGGGTTTCAACAAGCGACAAGACATCCCGACATTCCAACACCGGCGGCGCCGACCACGAACCGTCGACGCCGGCGACGAATGAGGTTGCTGGGTGCCAGGTCCACATTACGCGTTCCGGGTTGATACTTCAGCCCGCAACACGTCGGCGAGCGGACGCCGCGGCGTGGCCGGAAGTATCTCGCCCAGCGTGGGAGCGACGCCGACCCGGATCAAAACTTGGGGCAGGTCAGTGTGATCCGTTACCGCCGCAAGGAGCTCGCGGCTGACCGACAACTCCGTCAAATGGGTCACCGGGCAGGTGGCAAAGCCGGCCATCGTGCATTCGAGCAGGACGGCCGAGAGCGCTTCTCCGCATGCCAATGCATCGGCGAGGCTGTCAGCGTCGGTGGACAGCATCAGGATCTTCGAGTAATCCTGTCCGATGTTGGTGCGTCTTTCCCCGTTGTGGGTGAGTGGGAAGACTCGATTGACACCTACCCGGTCACTCTCGGCGGCCGAAACCAGGGCAGTATGCGGAATTCCCTCTGACACTACGAACGGTGCTGTCCACCAATCGAGTTCGGAATGATAAGCGGAGTCATACAGGCGCAGCGATTCGGTGAGCTGGGCCGCTTCGGCAAGGCGTGGACGCATCTCGTCGGGCAGTACGTCCAGATGCACCGCGTCGGCGCCCACTCGGCCGCGCAGCACGCCCTCAATCGAGTCCCAGGTTGTCGGCGCGGTGCACGGCGACAGGAGCGGAAGCCGGTCGGTTCGGCGCTTGAGGATCGCGTCGGCGCGGCGGCGCTGGTCATCAGTGACGCAGCCCAGGCGGGTGAACTCCACCGTGGCAAGGTGGCCGGGATTGCTCGGGGTGGGAAATCGGTCGACATCGGCCATCCATCCCGCGGCCGCCATCGCCACCCTGAGGTGGTCGAGCACCGCGCCGCAACTGATGTGGGCCTGCCGCGTCGATCGATCCGCGTGCAGGACACGGCTGGAATCCAAGAACAGGTCCAGCCGGCCGCTGTTGGTCACCCACAGCCACGGTTGACTGTTGTACAGCGACGGGGCCCGGCAAGCCAACCGCACCGCATCCTCGATGACCTGGGTTTCAACCGCACCCTCGGTGATGTTGGTTGCCGCCATGGTATCCAACATGACCAACCTCCAAATACCTTTTCTCCCAGGGTTTCTGCGGCCTACATCCTGCCGATGCCGTCACAGGCTCATTCGTGCGGTGGGTGACGATCGGGTCCCTTGCAGGTCTGCTATTATTAATGAATAATATCCGTTAAATAGCCGGAGGGCAAGAGGACGAGAGGACACCTCGGGTGGCTGACCACAACGACCGCAGGGCCCGACGAGTGCACCGCGGGCCACGAAACCGGCAACGCCAACGGATCCTGGATTTGGTGCGTGAGCACGACGGAGCCGTCGACGCGACCGAGCTTGCCGAACGGTTGCGACTGCACGTGACCACGGTGCGATTTCACCTCGACGCGCTGTGTAACCAGGGAGCCATCGAGCGCACCCGCATGACACGCGCCGGCGTGGGCCGTCCCCGCACCGGCTACATGGCCGTACGCGACCGGCTGGACTATCGAAACCTCGCCGAAATATTGGCCTTGGAACTGGGCGAGACCGCCGATCAGCGGCGTCGACGCGCCGAGGCTGCCGGGCGGCGTTGGGCTGAGCGCATCCAGGTCGGGTCGGCGAGCGACGTTGATGCGGGACTCGATGTTTCGGACGGAACTACGCCCGGTGAGACCCTCGAGGATCGAGCGGCGATGGTCGCGTCGGTTTTCGCGCGGATGGGGTTCGGTCCTGAGCTGACGCCGGCCGTGACGTCGACCGCCGGCACCCAGCAGACCATCCGTCTGCACGCCTGTCCGGTCCGGGACCTGGCCCGCGCCCACCCGGAGGTGGGGTGCGCCTTGCACCGGGGGCTACTGCAGGGCCTGCTCACCAACGCGACAGCGACCGAAGGCCGGGCGAAAAAGTCACCCCGTTCGGCGCTGCAGGCCGAGCTGGAGCCGTTTGTCGAACCCGACCTGTGCCTTGCCAGGGTGATCGCGAATGACTGAGCTGCAGGCGCCACCTGGCCACGCGAGCACGGACCTGACCACCCGCGCCGATGTGGAGGAATTACTGCGCCGGTTTTACGGCCGCGTGCTGCTCGACGATGTGCTCGCCGAGCCCTTCGCCGAGTTGCGGATCAGGGGTCTAGGTGCTCACATTCCGGTGATGTGCGACTTCTGGGAAACCGTGCTGTTTCGCTCCGGACTCTACCGGGGCAGCGCACTGCACGCCCACCGCCACGTCCACCACCAGACTCCGCTGAGCGGCCGGCACTTCGTGCGCTGGCTGACCATGTGGAACAACACCGTCGACGAGATGTATCGCGGACCGGTCGCCGAACACGCGAAGATCCAAGCCGCCCGAATCGCCTGGGCCATGCACCGTCGGCTAACCGGGACCGACACGCCAGAACTCGACATGCTGGTCGCACGCTGAACTGGGACCGGACGAAAGAAACTTTGGATCGCTGATCGGTGCACGTTTTGTCGACGGCCGGGGAACGTGGCCGTGGGAGTTTGGAATGCGCAAACGTCCGCGAACCGCGGAAACTGTCAACGACACCGAACTTCTTCAA